>Ga0307507_10002900_pt1 | contig 34570 bp, 8 predicted proteins | sample 7_EM_MG_FD_207223 | JGI IMG/M metagenome (GOLD analysis project Ga0307507, IMG submission 207223) | Populus trichocarpa ectomycorrhiza microbial communities from riparian zone in the Pacific Northwest, United States - 7_EM | ecosystem: Host-associated > Plants > Roots > Unclassified | place...
GTAAACTAGAACAATAAATATATTAAAAAATAAAAAAAAGCTAAAAATATAATAAAATAGTATTTAAAGATAATATTTATTATATTTTAATTATTTATTAAAAGAATTAACGCTATTAATAAAATGTCTAAAGTTGGAATTTTTAGATTTTCATTAAAATTCGGCTAATTTCTATATAAATTTCCGAGAATATGCCACCTCTATATTTCTATACTTTTTAAATTGTCGGGAATGAGGCAAGCGGTTATCACGTGACGCCGCGGCACTAGTGTGGCGAGGAGTCTTAGGCTCCTCGCCCTTCCTTATTCCAATAAAGGAGGATATACAACAATAACATCATACTAGCTACAAACTGTAACTATATGATATTACCTTGTGTTACTAACTGTCACGGAGTAGGCACGAGCCGGGATATAATGCACTAAACGAGGTAGTAATTGAGAAGGCTACGTACACGTAACTATGCGTGGTTGATACAAAGACATTAGATAAAGAAGAAGAGTCTTTATGTGCCAGGTACGGGTATAAATAGGGGTTGTAGGGGAACGTGCGTAGGTGTCTTGGGACGAACGTGAGCACGGGTCAAGAACGTCAAAGACGCGTAGAGACGTGAGAATGAGTGAGTCCCGTAACACTAACACTAATTAGTGGTTAACTTTACTGTTATACTATAGAACAGCTAGGTATTCCACTAAGAAGAGATAAGCTATTATACTAGTGCTACTTGTGCTAGAGGAAGCTGTCTTTTAAGGTTAGAACTAGTCCTAAACCTTAAATAGAACTCTTTTATAAATCTAAGGATTTAAAGGCTAGAACTGGTCCTAAGCCTTTCCTAGATTATAGATTCTTGCGTCTATTACGTAAAACAATACGCTTTACAAGTCTTTGCGATTTAAGGCTAGAACTGGTCCTAAGCCCCATAATTATAAATATATGTTATGAATGTATACCAAATAATAAACATGTATTAAATAACAATCCCTACCCTAATAACACTTCCCTCCCCCTAAAAACATGGCTATGCCTACCTTAAACAACTAGGAAGACTCCTTACTACTAGGGGTAGCTTTATACGCAAAACTTATTAATAAAGATTGGGACGAATTTATTATTAATATAACAACTTATACCGCAAAATAAGTTAATAGCTTTCTCCTATACTGTATTATATTCTACTAAAGTAGACACTACACCAATCTATAGCTGTGGGAATATTTTAGGGAGGATTTTATAGGATAGACCGCTAACACCTAGGTACTTAGCAATGTTAATATTGTTTAGGATTTTTAAGACTTCCTCTATAGGAATAGGGTATATATTACTAAAAATAGTAACCTAATTACTAGTAATATCTAGGCCCTTATTATTGGTATAGAAGAACTAGTATAGATAGAAGCTAAGATTATACATTAACTATAGAAACCCAGAACTAACCTATATTCTTTAGAAAGCAACTTTAATTTAAAACGAAACCCCCAGAACGCTACTATCCCACCTAGAGGGGCTCTCCTACCTAGAGGTGCTTTCTTGTCTAGAGGTACTTTTTCTCTACCTCTATTACCTCTAGCTCCTCTACCCTAGCTAACCGGTAAGCCTTTACTACGAGAAGTCACGAATCTGATAAAGGTATATTTGGACAAGGAGAAGAAGTTTAGAGGAGAACTATATAATATATTTAGAATAAAATTATAGGTCTTTTATAACTGCTATAGTAAGGTTAGAATCTAATGCTACTAGTTTTATTATGCTTTTTTAGTTATATTAAAAGGATAGGCAGCGATATTTTATTATAACTATATTACGGGTAGAAACTATAGCTTTAATATAATGCTTTAGCTTACTAGAGCCCACTTTAAAACTAATAAAAATCGCTAGCTTTATATATCTGTGAGGGGACTTTGTAGACAGGGGGCTATAAGGACACGATTGTAGGAATAAATAGATTGTGGAGGAGACGAATCCTTAAGGAGGTAAGGCCTCTGGGATTGTAGAGACTATATACTAGAGGCACGTGCCTCCGGCATATAACTAATAGACGTCTAAGGGGTGTCTAGGGGTTGCCCTAAGGGCAACCTAAGGTACCGCAATAATATCCCTTACATTGCCTCCCCCCTTCTTGCGGTTGGCCCCCGATCGCCGTTACTTTGCGGTAGGGAGATTATGGAGGGCTTGTTCTGGAAGGGGTTTGAAAAGATATTGGTATACCGCTGTATATTATTTATCTATCTAACCCCTGCTTTGAACTCCTAAAAACCTTAATAAGGAAAAAACATAACTAGAGAAAAGACGTGAGGATTGCCTGGAGACCTATTAGAAGCCTACTAGAAACGTGCTAGTAACTACCTAGGCTAACTTAAGGATTTTTATACAACTTTATATCTAAGCCTTTACGCCGGTCTGTAATTAATTACGAGTGTTATAGGTAATTTGGTGTTCCTTATATAGTTCCATAGAACCTTTTGGTATTGGGTTTGGTATATAGGGCCTTAGCTCACCGCTATCTTTTAATTACTAAGATATTGATCTGTGATCTCTTCTTATAATCCTCTATGTTACTAATATATTACTTCTGTATTTGCCCTTTGGCTATCTAGTGCGGTTGAGGTATTAATTAGTTAATTAAGGAGACCTATCTTCTGAGATTTGGTGTATATGCTTTTAAATTTAGTAGTCCTGTGCTTATATAACTAGCATAGCTTCTCTGCCTAGTAAATAGGAGGGATACTTTACAACAGTATCTGTAGCCCTTATGTGATTGTTAAGAACGTCCGTGACGTTGTTCTTTAATACCGTAGCATTAATTAGGTATAATTTAACCTATATACGTCTTTAATTGACGTCTTAGTTGCCTTCCCCGGCCGCGTTATTAGTTTTTGTAAGGAAGTGATAGTTAGATAATATATACTCGTGTTTCCTTCCTTCTAAATAATGCTATTGTAACGGAGCTATATTGGTAAGGTTACGGCTATTTACTAAAAGGGTATTAGAAGGTGAAGTATAAGACGCCTTGCTTATTAAGCTTAATCCTTTTCCTTAACACCTAACCCCCTATTATTAACCTTTGTCTAATTTTGGATGTATCTTTAATATATTATTAAGATTTTCTTCTTTTCTATTATTAATTTAATATGCCTCTTTATTCCCCTACTAACTGCTCTTCTAAGCCGATTTCTTAGCGTATTCTAGCCCTACCGTTGTATATAGAACCCCAACCTCCGCTAACTTGTAACTGGTGCTGGTTCTGCTTAAATAACTTTGCCTATATATTTTTGAAAGACTAGAAATCTAATAAAAGGATCCTGGAGGCCTATAATAGGATACACTACGTAAGGTCGAATACCTTTAGTCCTTGTAATTGTTATATGTGTACTAAGAGTGGTAGTTGTGTTAAGGTGGGTTTTCCTATCCTATAGATAGTTTTCTATTACTGACTTTGAGCTTTCCAATAGCCCGGGCCTAAGTGGTAGCGTGCTTTTAATGTCTTTAACTACTATATCACCTAAGCGCTTTCTTATTTTAGTGCTAATGTTAAGCGACTGGGTTGAATTCAAGATTATACTACGGCTATCTATACCGCTTACAATTCCTAGCAAGCCAGCTAGTAACGCTTAATGTAAGAGCAAGGTTGGTATACTGAGGATAGGGTAAAGGATAGGGATAATAAGAAGAAGGTTGCTATGTACTATAAGAAGGAGTTTGCATATACGCGTTAGGTTTTAAAAGAGCATAATATAATATATTATTAGGTAGGTTACCCTTTGGGTACCTAGCGGATAGGTAACTAATAGTTACTATAGTAAGGTCTTGGTGGTTCTGAACTATGCCAACTAGCTAACATCTCTGTCTATTCTAGGCTTAAGCGTGTCTTTATTAACTATAAGCTTACGCCGCAAGAGCTTTATTAGTACTGGTTTGGACCTGATATTAGTGTTAAGCGTTTAAGGATGTCCGCTTTAGCTATACCTTATTATTTTGCGCCCGTTTTTATGCCTGCTTATACCCCTACTAAGGGGTTTTATTCCCGTTAGCCATTACTTAGTAGCCCTATGGATACTAATCCTACTCTTAAGGACGAGGCGTAGTGGCTCTAGGCATTTATGGTTTAGACTTATAGGATTTGGGATTTGTTTTTATATATAGTAGCAGTTAAGGGCCTTAATTAAGGTGCTTAAAAGGCTTACGGAGAGGGCTTGGGAGCCTATAGGGAATATAATACTAGCAAAATGCCCTATTAATTCCTATACTATGTATATAAAAAGGCTAAGGACGTCTCTTGCCCTAGGCTATAGCTTTAACCCTTACGGTTTCTAAAGTATATCTGTTCTATATCTGGTTCACTATAGCTACTTCTAAACTACCTTAGTATAGAATGGTAGCTATCTATTTCTTACTCTTTGGAGCCTTTTATGGCCTACTACGAGCTTTCTTTTTGGGTTATAATAATATAGTAGTATTAGAGCGCTTTCTGCGCCTTATAGATTATGGACCTTGGTCCTAATATTCTTTTAGAATATCTTCGCAATACTTAAGGTGGTCCTTTGGTTCCTATATAGACTCTTTAGCAGGCTAGCCTAGCCATTTAACTTTGTACTAAAGCTTGTTCTTAATAGACTTATAGTATAGTATAGCTTTAACCTTATACCGCTCGCCCACTACCTTAGGGTGTTCAATTGGGCCTAGTCGGAAGTTCTTTTTTAGTAGTGGTCTATACTATGGCTCTAGTAGGTTTATATGAAACACTGGATATATATAGGCTATAGATAGGGGTAGCTAGAGACGGTAGGCTAGCTTACTAATTCGTTTCTTGACTTAGAAGGGACTTAGGTATCTTATATTAAGCTTCTTTAATGGTTAACAGGTCTTAATATTTATTAAATATAAAAGAACCTCGTTACCTACTCTGAAATGCTTGTCCTGGTGTTTATAGTTATACTAAAGTTTCTGCTGCTCCTAAGCATCTTATAGGCTTTACTTTATATGCTTCTATTGCTTCTCCTATACCTTAAGGTACCCTTGTACTCTCTAGTAGATGTTTTTGGACTTCCTGGTAGGGTCCTATAATTAATCCTACTGTCTTAGCTAGTGATTATTGGGTATACCATTAAATCCTAATAGTTAGACGCTATAGGTAATCTAGATTGGTGCGTACTAATATAATACATATTGCTTTGAGTTATAAGCATACTCCGCGTACGGAAGTAGCTTATATTAATTATTTTATTGGTAGTTTAAATATATCTATAGGTAAGACTCCAGTTTCTAGTTCTGGTGTTCTATTTACCCATCCGTTTGTAGGTGGAAAGCCGTACTATAACAGTGGTTTATTTTTAAATGGAAGCATAGATCTGACTAGTATTGGCTTATAAAAACGCTGCCCCTATTAGTAATAATAGAGTGTAGCTAATCTACCTTAAGAAAGTATTTCTCCCTAATTAGGTTTGCAAGCGCTTATACATTAATTGTCTTGTTAATAGGAAGGTATTGGATATACTTTAAAAACCTATTAATAAGTATAAGGACTGAATTATATATTCGTCCTTACTTATCCTTAGATGGTAGAAGATCCGTAATGAAATCTATAGCGTAATGTTGCTATAGTTTGTTTGTAGGAGGAACCGATTTAAGTAAACCCTACGGCTTATGCCTTTGGATTTTATATACTTAATACTTCTTATAGTGGCTGATGTACTCCTTTGCTTCCTGCCTAAGCCTTAGCTAATAGTATTTGCGTTAAAGTAATTCTACTGTCTTGACTTGACCATAGTGGCCGCCTAGAGGATTATTATAATTCTTTATAAGAATCTTCTACTATAGATTTGCTTTATATGGCACCTAAACCTTACTATTTCTATATAGTAGGCCTATTGGGTCTAGTTCCTAATTTTAGCGCCTTATAGCTTCCTTTCTATTACGTTTCCGGCCTACTTCCGCATTAAAGATGGCATAGGAGGTGTCCCTCCATTATATCTTATAGATGAGATCTGTTAACCTTTCGGATGGTTCCTAAGTAAAAGCTGTTTTGTCCTATACTACTCTAAATATAAGACTAAATAGTACTATGGATCTTACAACTCTTTAATGCGCGTGTGTTAGGAAGGCGGCTACGAGGTTAAAGTCCTTTAGTTATTATAGGGCTCCGAGTTCCGATTGCTCTATAGCTTCGCTATTGGCTTAAGGGGATAGCTTAGTAATTAGGGGTGACGTATTACTAGGTTCTAAACTTGTATCAGGGATGTCCTATCCAGGCATATTTAGGCCCTTATTGGAAATGGACTGGGTACCAGCCAGAACGCTACTAAATACCAATGGGGTTTGTATCGCCTAAGACTTAATATATAGAGCTATAGGTGCTTAAGCATCCCATACCTAGAGCTTGTTCTATAATATAGGGAGTAAGATGTCTATTATCTGCTTTCCATCTCCCGTTTTAAAGCCTTTGGTATAGTCTGGCTATTGTAATAGTCTATTAGCAGGGTTGCTTTCCCCTAGCTTATATTTAATCTTGAAATTAAAACGTGTAAGCTTCTCTACCTATCTAGCTTACTAAGGTATAAGCTCCTTTATAGTTATAAAGTAGCGTAGATTATAATGATCTGAGAGTATATAAGTAGTATAGCTTGCGTGCTTGAGGTAATATCGCCACTGTTTAAAGCAGTTAACTATAGCTAGCAGTTCCTTATCGTGGGTATAATACCTAACTTTAGGGCCCTAGAATTTTCTGCTATAGAATACTACTGGTCTCTAGTAGAGCTAGGTAGCGTCTAAATGCCTATTAGGTTAGAGTAGGATGCTAGTAAGAGCGAAATTTGATATATTAGTGACTATTATTAGTAGTTAATCTGGGTTGAAATGCCACAGTAATAGAGCTTCTATAAACTTTGCTTATAGTTCCTAAAAGGCCTCCTATACTTTTCCGGGCCATATCTATAGTCTATACCATTTAGTTGGTCCCTTTTTGGTTTTCTTCCTTTCTGCCTTTAAGCCTTTTACTCCTTAGGTCGGGTCTTGGGAAGCTTCCATAATATAGTTAAATAGGTGCCGGGTAACGTCTAAGTAGTTATAAATAAAGCGCCTATAGAAATTGGTAAAGCCTAGGAATACTTAAATATCCTAATAGCTCTCTGGCTCCAGCTACTCTTAAATCGTCTATACCCGTACTAGGTCCATAACTATACCTATAGGCATTATAATATAACCCAGAAACTCAACCTGCTTAGTATTAAAGGTGTATTTTAATGCCTTGGTGTAGAGGCCCCATTCGTCCAAGCGTTCTAACACTTTACGGACGTGCTGTTTATGCTAATCCTCATCTTCTAAGTAGATTAGGATGTTATCTAAATAGATAATATATATGCGATTAATAAGTCCCCCTAAGGCTCTATAAATATACGACTGGAATGTCGTAGGTATATTGGCTAGCCTAAAAGGCATTACTAGATACTTAAAGTGGCCATATTGGGTTTTAAAAGCAGTCTTCCACTCATCCCCTTCTTTAATATAGAGCCTATAATAGGCGTCTTGTAGATCCAGCTTTATAAAGATCTTTGCCCTAAATAATTAATCCAGTATTTTACTAACTAGTAGTAGTGGGTAATGGTTCTTAATTATTACTTTATTAAGACCGCGGTAGTTTATATATAGCCTTATAGTTCTATCTAGTTTTGGGATAAAGAGGATTAGTACGCCTGCTAATAACTTACTAGGCCGGATCTATCCCTTTTCTATTAAACTATTAAGGTACTCCTATAGGATTTCAAGCTCTTTGCAAAAGAGGTTATAGATAGGAAGGTTTAGGGGTACTTTACCCTCTTCTAGATTAATTGCATGATTGTATTTTAAGCTCTATATAAGGACTCTGGCTTATCTGCCTAAAAATACCCTTAGTAAGTCCCTTAGGCCTAATAGAATATTTAACAAATTAGGGTCGCGCTTGTCCTCTATATTATCTTTAGGTAGGTCCTAGAGCTCCCTTAGGACGCTTACAGGCAGTGTTATACGCTGTGGCGGTTGTTCATACATGGTTGCTACTATACGTTAAATAGTTGCATGCGGTAGCTAGTGGAGGGTAGGGAATTCTTTAACACAACGTTTAAGGTATTATAGTATATTCTCTATATATTGCTTAAGCCATAGTAACCCATAATAATAAAAATATCTTATAAGATCTTTGAGATCACTATTTCCCTATAATGTCTCCGTGACCTATCTAGCAGTTCCCTATAGGGTGTTTATTATAGAGGGGTTATTGCCTATACTAGGCTCTATACCTATCTTATTATAGAATAGGGGTTAGATCTAATACTCCTTTAGGTATAGAATATATACTATTTTATCTGGCTCTATATCCTCTAGGATGTGTTTAAGACTTATTAGTAATATACGCCCTTCCAATTCCTTATTGTTCTACTATTTAAAGGTTCCTGTTTTAAAGCATATCTTAGGATCTGCTTCCGTGAGCTAAGGGTATTTAAGGATAAGGTTATAACCTATAAAGTTAGCCGCCTAGAAGGGCTGCGGGCCGACTACCTTGGTATAGTTATATATGTTGGCTACTAACACTATAAGCTTATACGTACTGTGTAGTTTAATCCGATGCTTATCTAGGAAGCCTATAATAGGTTTCCACCACCTTTGCAATAGAATAAGCTTATGCTCTTTTGCTAAGTTATACCGTATAAGGTTAATTTCGGCGCCACTGTTATATAGTGCTTGGAGCTGCCGTATCTTACTAGTAGGGAGTATCATTTTTAGCTTAATAGTAATATAAAGAGTCTTCCCTTCCGTATCTTACCCTAGTTATAACCGGGAAAGGTTTATAACTAGGGCTTTTTTTTTTTTAGGTTAGTATGACTATCGCCCTACTTACCCTTTTAATAAGCTTTACCTCCAGGGAAGCTTTCTCTTGGCTTCTTAGGGTTGTCTTATAAGGGTGTTAAACAGGTGCTAGATTGGCCCTAGGACTCTTTTCTACTACTTAGGTTTCCTAACTTTAACCCTTCTAATATTCTCTTTAAGAAAGGTTTCTTTAAAGGCTGGGACTGCCCTATATTACTATCGCGGTGCCTATGCTTCTAGTAACCCCCTAGATTTCTACCGGAAGAGGTTTAGTTCCTTACCGCTTCCTTAGCGTTTAGAACCGCTTGTTTGAAATTAGTATATATAGTAATCCTTAATAGGGCTCCCATATGCCTTACTTTATCACAAATTAGTAGCTTTATTTTAGCCTAGATAAATCTAATCTTCTTTTTCTTATAGATACTGCCATTTTTGTTTTTAAAGGGCTCTGGATCTATCTGTTAAGCTTAGGTTTCCACATAGTTTATAAACTAGCGGAAATCCTTGTTATTACGCTATATACCATTCCAGAATTGCTCCGCGTTACTGTATTATATAATATACAGATCCTAGATCCAATTCTTTAGAAAGGTCTATAGCTATAGCTATATAATAATTTAATCTTTATTAAGCTGACTAAGTATAATCTAGTTTAGTAATAGATCTTTAATCTTACTGATAATCTATTAGGTACGTTCTTTGGTATTATCTTATATTATTAGTATTTTAAAGAAGTTATCTATTTCGCGGACTTAATTGTCTAAGTAGTAAGCCTTGGGTCTAGGGCGGAGTTTTGGACTATTAGAGGCCTTAGCTAATTAGTCTATATCTTTCTTCTACTTATTATGTAAATGCCTCTCTAAATCTTCTACACCTCCTTAGGAGGGTATAGGGTAACCCCTAGGGAGTCCTTAGTCTTAGCCCAATTATAAAAGATTTTATCTGGTCTAGATTAAGTTTTGCCAGACCTAGATCTACCCCTAGAGGTTTCTAATATATTTATTAGTGGCTCCCTCCCGCATAGCTTCTAAGAGCCTTGCGACGGCTTCCTAATATCCTCCTTATAGAAGATTGGTATAGGGCTCCTAACTTCCTAGGCTCCAGCTTAGGGAGGCTCTAGCTATAGAGCTAGTATTAGTACTAGTAGCTAGTGTAGGTTTCCCAATAAGGCTTAAGTCTTAAGTTAGTGGTTAGGTTGGATTACCTAAAGGGGTAGGCCCGCTTGGCTTATAAATAGTCTATATACCGCCACTATGCCAATTATAGGCCGGTGGTCTTCCAGGAGGGTTCTGGTTGGGTCCCTAGTTAGACGCGTTAGTATATTCCTCTGGCATTTCTGGCTTAGGGGAAGATCTTAGGGTTGCCTCTGGCGCTTAATCTTCCGATTAGCCTAGGTGGGGCCGGAGGGGTTCTAGTTACTTTCCAGCGGCGTTGTGTCCGTTATAGAGGGTGTCTGCGTTTTCCTTAGCAATAACTGTAGGTATGTAAGAGTCTTTAAGCTCCTAGTGTATTTGGGTATTAGAGCTTGTTTAGCCGTCTTGCCTAGAGGTTTATATTATCGCAATCTCTTGCTATTAAAGGGACCTTCCTGCCTTAATGCGACGGCTTTCTATAAGGTATCTGTGGAGTTTCTATTTAGGTCATCGCGAGATTTTTAAGGTAAGATGGTGGGTGTAAATAAAAATGTAAATAAATAATTTTGTCCTTAAGCCAGCTGCCCTTCTAAATAGAGTAGGAAGGATTTGAATATAAGGGGACTTTATAGATAGGGGGCTATAAGGACACGATTGTAGGAACAAATAGATTATAGAGCAGATAAATTCTTAAGGAGGTAAGGCCTCTAGGATTGTGGAGACTATATACTAGGGGCACGTGCCTCCGGCACGTAACCAATAGATGTCTAAGGGGTGTCTGGGGGTTGCCCTAAGGGCAACCCAAGGTACCGCAATAATATCCCTTACAATATCTAAATGGCAAAAGAGTATATTCTAAAGAGTTATCGCTTCTAACTTAATAAAGACTTATTTAGAGTGCCTTTAACTACTCTTTAATAAACTCTAGAAGATTTAACGTGGCCTTACTAAAACTTATTAAAATAAGAATAGCTAAAGGGACTAGGTTATCTCAGCCTGCCATAGCGTTCCTAAGTGTAATTTAGCGCTATATAAACCTACAGATACGTTTAAAGGAGTATATACCGAGCTACGCTCCGCTATAGGTACTATAATATGAATATAAGAATCTTAATAGTTCTATATTGAAAACCCTACCTAACTAAGTATTCCTAACTAATATAATTATAACTAGACTGACTGAATATATAGTGGCCGTAGTAGGGAATATAGTAAAGGGTACAATTAACGTTAACTATAAGGCAATTATAGAGGTCCTTGTAGAGGTTTATTTTAAAGTAATTGCTAAAAGAAGTGCTATATTTATAAGAAGCCAAATTACTAGTTAACTAGACACTCCCTTAATAAGCGAAAGGAGGTATATAATAAGTTCCGTTAGAGTATAAAAAACGTTAAAAATTGTAAGGTTACTATGGCCTACTTTTAAAGCTTCCTAGTTTAATATAAAGGCGTAGAAGATTTTAAGGGTAAGGTTAATAAGATTGAATAGCTCCTTATAGATATAGAAATTAAGGACTACTTACTTAACTAATACTTTACTAAGTATGGTAAGGTAAATAGGACATAAACTATTACTATTCTTAATAACTAATCTATACTCCACTCTATTATAAAGTTAGATATCTTTAATAAGTGTAACGGAACCTTATAGCAACTATAGTGGGTCCTGTTATTGGGCTAGGTATATAGATATAAACAATATAACAATATAATAACAACTAGTGGAGTAGTTGCCTAATAGATTAACTCCAATTGTATTTTAAGATTCACTATAAGGAGAGAACTATCTACGGTAGGGACTAAGGTCCTTTAAATATATAACTGTACTCCTAAGAAATCCTCCCTTATACGTAAGGTACGTGAGATATGTATTATACGTAGATGTATACTACGTATACCACGTACACTGCGTATACCATTATATGACTTACTTACTACTCCTCATTACATGGTTCCACCGGTTCTATTCTAGACTATACTTGTATTAACTAACTAGCTTCCTCTGTCTCTTCTCTAAGTAGTTATAACATTGTACTTAAAGTGTCTATAACACCATCTTCCTTCTCTTTATCTTTGTTTTTAAAGATTCCTAATATCTCTAAGTCGTCTATTAGAGGTATAATATCCGTTTAATTAGTCTAGTTAATATTCTTACTTATTATGCCTAAAGCCTCTTCTTCTTTACAAGTGTAACGTCATGCTTATACTGTTACTGCTATACTATCGCTAGGTGAGATAATGCCGTCTCCATGTTCTCGCTGTGCGAAAGCGGGGTTAGTGTATATTATAATAGCAAGCCCCTTGTCTTAACAACCCTTATCTTGTTCGGAGTGCACTAAAGCCAACATTTAATCGTCCTATGATGTTCGCTCCGTCTCTAACGCTAAGTATACGCGTCCTATAACTCTTAATAGTCTTTAGGTTCCCTAAGTAACTTATTATAGGGTCTTATATTTAATCTACTACTGCAAAACTTAAGTCTAAGTTAGCCGCCGCGTGCACTAAACTCTATTGTTCTACTAAAGAGACAGCTTAGGCCCTTAAGGCTCAGCGTTGCTCCTTTAAGTCTTAATAGGTTGCGTTCGCTCAGTTAACCTATCTTAAGAAGGTTTGTAAGAAGGTCCGTTCTAAGGAGTGGAAACTTATTTAATAGGGTCTGTCTAAGCTAGGTAATAAAAGGGTAGAGCTTCTAGAGAAGGAAACAACTCTAAATAATATAGTAGTTGCTCCTTATAGGTCCCCCTTAGGTAACTTGTTCTTTGGCGATTCTTTTTTAATGCTTTCTAACCTACTTTCTTCTAATACTCCTTTACCTTTCCTATAGCGTTCTCTAGGTTACTTAGTGGTTTCTAGGTAGTCTTACTATAGCCTATTTACTTTACTTTGTACCACGTTTTGTTATCTACGTCCTTGTAACTAATAATTTTTAAAACTTGCTATTTGTCTTCTTCTTGCCCTCTGTACGTGTCTGCTTTGTAGACTAGTAGTTTAATATCTCTATATGCTAGCTCTAGCATTGCAATATATTATATAAGGTAAATTTTTATTTTAGCTAGTAGGTTTAACTTAAACGTAACTAATAAAATTCTTTATATAATTTTAAAAGGTCCTAGTCTAATATAGTCCAACTTTTTACTTAGTCGTTAACTTTTAAAATTTTTATATAGTAGCCATACTTTATCTCCCTTCTTAAGATCTGGTCCCTTAGATCTCTTAGCATTATAGTACCTTTTTATTCGCTCTTGTACTAGTTTAGCTGTTTCTTTAAGGTCTGTATAAAGATTTATTAACGTCTCTATTCTTTACTTAGCTGTGCTACTTGTCTTCTTTACTTAATATGGCGATAACGATATTTTTGGCTTATATCCATAATTTGCCTTAAATAGTAATATCCCCATTCCTTCTTATAGTGTTGCATTGTATATAAACTATATAACTAGTAATAACGATACCCAATTATTCTGTGCGTGGTTAATATAATGTTTTAGATACTATTCTAGTGTCTAGTTTAACCTTTCTATTTGTCCGTCCGTCTGCGAATAATATACTATTAAGGTTGCTGCGCGAACTCCTTATTCCGCCAAGAATACCTCCTAAAATGCTGCTATGAATCTCGGATCTCTGTCTAATATAATCTTGCCTAGTGCTCCATATCTTGCGAATACTTCTTTTATATAGATTCTAGCGATATCTTCTACTAATATCTCCTCTATATATGCTATAAAGTATCCCTACTTTGTTAGCTTGTCCACTATTACTAAGATCGCGTTATAATCTTGTCCCATAATAGGATCTTTTAACTTTAGTAACTTAACAATAAAGTCCTATAATATAACCTCCTATAGTCTTTCTAGTATTTTGACAGGTTATAGCCCTCTATACAGCTTATACCTTGTCGGTTTATTCCTTTAGCAATCTAGATATTTCTTTATAACTTATCTTACTAGTCCCTAGATTCCTTAAACGATATACTCTTCTTAAAGTCTTGATACTAGTCCTATAGACCCGTTGTATCCTTATGTTATTCCCTTATAGAATTCCTTAACAAACTCTTCTGCGATAGACTTAGGTATATACGTTGCTTCTCTGTTTTCGTATTGCTCTAAGTCTAGATCCTTAGCCTATGCTTTTTAGATCTTCCGTATCCAATCACTTTCTAGTAATTCGTGGATCTAATTTTCCTTAGTTGCTGCGATCTTTAGATAATTGTACCTAATTAATCCGTCTTAATCCCTTCGCAATAAAGCTCCTAATAGCTTTTCGTCGTTTTGTAGTTTAGCTTTCCTACTTAGAGCGTCTACTCGTGCATTATCTATACCCTTAGTATACTAAATTTCGAAATGGTATTCTGTAAGCATTTCCGCCTATCTAACCTATCTTTAGTTAAGTTTCTTTGTTATTAGGAATCCTATAAGGTTCTTATGGTCCATCTTAACTATAAACAGTTTCTCTATACCTTGTAAGAATTCTCTCTATTCCCTAAGTGCTGTAACTATACCTAGCAACTCCTTATTATAAATGTCATAGTTTAACTCTAGTGGTGTTATCTTTTAACTATAGTACGTTACTGGATACTATACGTCCTAATGCTTCTGTAGCAAGCATGCTTCTAGTGCGAAGTTTAATATATCTGTCTTAACAACCGTCTCTAACTTTGGTTGGTAGATTTTGAGGATTAGTTCCTAGGTAAACAACTCTTTAAGTTCTTAGAACAGCTTCTTCTACTTACTACCCTAAACCCACGGTTCCTCCTTTTTTGTTAATTTTGTAAATAGCTTAATACTCTTTAACCATTGTGCCATAAACCTCCTATAGTAATTGCAAAACCCTAGGAACGATCTCAACTATATAACGTTCTCTGGTTCTTACCAGTTTACTATAGCTTTAACTTTCTTTAGGTCTATACTGATTTTTCCTAGTTTAATAATAAATCCTATAAAATCGGTCTTTCTTGTAAAGAACTCGCATTTCTTAATTACTACTAGTATTTGTTCTTCTTGTAGTCTCTTTAAGACCCATTTAACGTGTTTCTTATATTCTTTCTTACTCTCTAAGTAGATAATAATGTCGTTGAGATATACCATAATAAATTCATTAAGGTGTTCTCCTAATATACTATTAATTCGCTTCTGGAACGTTGCTGTTGCGTTTATAAGCCCGAATTATATAACTAATGGTTTATATAGTCCTTCCTTTGACCTAAAGGCTGCCTTCTACTTGTTGCCTTCCTTAATTCTAATCTAATGGTACGCCTACCTTAGATCTATCTTCGTAAAGATCCTTGCGTTACCTATCCTATTTTAGATTTCGCTAATTAAGGGTAAAGGATACCTATCCTTTCTGGTAATGCTGTTTAACTGTCTATAGTCTATATATATCCTAAGTTTTCCGTTTTTTTTAGGATAAACAATACTGGATATCCTGCTAATGACTGCGATGGTCTAATATGTCCCTTTTATAAGTTCTCTTGGACAAACTCCTTAAGCGCCACTAACTTTGTCTTAGTGAGCTTATAAATTAAAAAGAACTTTAGACTTGTTCCCTCTTCTAATTCTATCTTATAGTCCTATGCTATATACTCTAACAGCTTTTTACTTTCTAGTGACCATAACTTTTTACTATACTTATAGTATCTCTTTGGTATATAACTTAAGCCTCGCTTAGTCTCTTTATATGTCGCTCCGACTTAGTACTATACCAACTTAGTTTACTATTGCATTTTGCGTTGTTAAGTATCCTTAATATTAACCTAACCTGTAACCCAATTGATCTTTAGATTGTATTCCTGTAACCAAGGCATTCCTAGTATCGCCTTATCCTATCCTAATAGTAGGATATTAAAAGATATCTTAACTAGTCTCCTTTTAATAGTTAACTAAATAGGTCCTATTTTAAGATTAATAATACCCCCTTTATAGGCTATCTAATCTCCTAAAATCGTTATAAGTAGATATAGGTGTTTCTTTTATCTATATAGTAACCCTATCTTCTCTACTACTACTAGTGACATATAGTTTCTTATTACTTTACTATTTATTAACGCTTTAAACTACTAATCTTGCCACTTAACTTGTAAATTTAGGTGTTGTCCTTAAATTCCTTTAAGGGTCTAAGGCTCTACTATTGGTTCCCTCTGGTCCTATAGGCCTTCCCTTTTCCTAACTATTAGCTACTAGATCCTGTTTATACTTAGTCTACTTTTAGCCAATACTTAGTTCACTTCTTTTCCTCTACGTGCTATAGATAAGTGTTCTCTAGGTAGTTCTACCACTATTATCTATCTAGGCATTCTTCCGTAAGGAATTTTCTAGGTTAAAGTATTAGGTCCCCTTAACTCTGTACTTCTACTAGGTGCTATCTATATATATACTTAGCGTCTCTAAACTGCTTTTCCTCTGGTGCCTAATATATCCTTACTAGGTACTTCCAGTTTTTGTCTTTTAGTGCCCTATATATATTGCATACATTATCCATATAAGCTATCCACGATAACGTATAGTGTACTAGGTAACTTGGGTTAACTCTTAACTTATCTTTATCCTTAAGTTTAAACTAATACCTGGTTAACCTAACCACTAGTATTTCTGCTGTAAGTACTAAGATTTATCGTTTACTTCTCTAGTCCCTAGATCCCTCTTCTAGGTTCCTTAACGTTATAATTAATACTCCTTTAATATAACTTATACGTTTTTCCGTAATAGGTTAGTCTTGGATAACTTTTTTGTCTAGCCATATATAAAAGTTTTCCTATTTATTGTTATGTCGTTGCCTATACCACTTTCCGTATAACTAGTTTAGTATATATAGTCTATCTATAAGAAAGTACCTTGTTATTGCTGCATTGTAATATCCTTTAGTATATCTTTCTTTAAATCTAACTAGAATGTCTAAATCCTCTTCTTATTCTAATTTGTTTAACCACTTTACTCTAGGTATCCCTGCACTAGGCCTATTAGTAACTCTTTATATAAGTGCTCTGTCCCTTATACGACTTAGCGTAGCTATCCTCTTATCTAGCTTTTACTCTTACTATACAATAATTCTTTGCCTAAACTTATCTATAGTTTCCTATTTTCTGCGTCTTGCAGCTAGATCCTTAAAGTCGTCTTGCTTCCTAATCTTAGTATTAACTTTTTAATATTTAGGCTAAACACTATGTTTACCTAGAACTGCTATAGTCCTTATTTGTTTCTCGAAATCTTGGCTTCCTAATAACGTTCTTATTTGTTCCCTAAACTTATAGTTCTTGAACTTGCGTCCTGTACTTATTTGTTGGTTACTAAACTAAGTTGCTACTCTTTCCTATTAGTTTTTGTCCGTTATGGGCTCCTAAGCTGTCCTTATTATATCTTGCAAGTCTAGAGCTTTCCTTATCTTTTCTTAAGAATCTTAGACCTATGGCCTTTTACCTTTTATAAGTGGTAAGCTAGCACTAGCAGTTGTCTACTTGCTTAATTGTCTCTAGATATTGCTTCTTCTATCTTATAAAGCAATGGAAATTGTATCTAATGGTGTTATAATACCCGTTACTAATCCGCGTTCTATAGTAGTTTCAGTCTCTGCTTCTATTGCGTTATTAAGGTATAAGTGCTCCTAGTTAGCCTCCTTTTCCTCCTTATTGTTATTAATTAATAAGTACTCTAACTCCATTGTTATTGTTACTAATCTTTATCCGTATATTACTTTAATATCTTAATCTAGCTTGTAGAGTTAATCTTATTCTTTATCTAACTCTATAGTTCCTCTAAGTCCTCTTAACTCTAGCTCTTACGGCTAATAGCTTACGCCGTACTTAGCGTCCTTATAAATTTAGTATGCGTTATTATAATAAAACGCAAAGTGCTTAATTAAACACTCCTTAGTCCCGCGTAATATCCTTATATCCGCGTTATTATACTCTAATAACCTAGTGCCCTTTACCGCGTGGTTACTCTAACCACCTCTACAGTCTCTGGCGAAATAACCTTGTTTTCCGCAATTTATATAAGCTCCTTCTTTAAACTATTTTTCTTATTATAGAGTCCGCCTAAACGTCTTCTGCTGCTAAGATCCCTGGTTTAGCCTCTGCTCCCTAGTCCTATAATCACTTAATCCTTAACCTCTAGGTTTCCATAGTTTCTTTATCCATCTCTTAGATTCTTTAGTACTACTTAGGTCCATTGGCTCTGCGCCATTCTATAGTTTTTGGCTCTGTATTTGCCGATGCGTACTCTACGCCTTATATAACTGTGGAACTCTATCTTGCCCTTTCTTAGCTTATTCCCTTTAATAGATCCTATTGTTGATCTTTATTAATTAATCTATTAACTCTCTTAGAGTATCCACATCTTTTATTAGGATAATTGCGTCCTAGACTTTAGCCTTAAGTCCTTATTTATACTATGCCATAAGCGCCCTGTCGTTCTATTTAACCTATATAGCTAGCGTTTAAAACTGCGTTATATACTCAATTGCTAAAGTGCGTTGTACTAAGTTCTAAAGCTTTTGTTCTGCTATAGTTGTGGCCTCTAGGTCTCCAAATATCTGCGTTAATTATTCCACGAACCCATTTTAACTGGCAAATATATACCGTATATCTTAGTTAGTAGTTATTATGCTATTAGCCTATATTTTGGTAAGATAAGGTTTAAACTACTTAAGTGCTTGTCCTATTAGGAACAATCCTGCATACGCTATTTAGTCCAACAATGTTGCTAACTTTGCTCCTTCCTACATAACCTTAAAATGCATTTGCGTAAGGAACCCTTTAAGCTTTAACTTCTTTCCCAAGAACCGTTTGATTAAAGGTAACTTAACCTTTACTACTCCAATTCCATTAATGCGCTCCTTAAGTATCCTATTATTATCTTATAAGTAATTAACCATTTCCTATAACTAACCTTGCGTAACTATCTAAGAATCTATATCTGCCATACTGGTATCTCCACCTAAGGTAGTAGCTACCATTGATGGTGTTGTGACTGGTGCTTTAGGTAGCATGTTATTCGACCTTGTTTAATACCGTAACCTTAGTAGTAAATATATAATAGAACCTTATAGTAAGAACTACGGTGGGTCCTATTATTGGGCTAGGTATATAGATATAAATAATGTAATAACGTAATAACAACTGGTGGAGTGGTTGCCTAATAGATTAACTTCAATTATATTCTGAGATTCACTACAAGGAGAGAACTATCTACGGTAGGGACTGAGGTCCTTTAAATACACAACCGTACTCCTAAGAAATCCTCCCTTATACGTAAGGTACGTAAGATACATATTATATATAGACGTACACTGTGTATACCATTATGTGACTCGCTTACCACTCCTCGTTATATGGTTCCACCGGTTCTATCCTAGACCGTGCTTATATTAACCAACTAGCTTCCTCCGTCTCTTCTCCAAGTAGTCGTAACATCGTACTTAAAGCGTCCGTAATAATAAGCTAAGGGAGAGTTTTATGTTCTCCTTTAATAACAGATACTCGGCAAACGTCTTCTATGGTATTATGCTAGACACTAGAGCCGCAGGAGTATCTATAGTAGGAGAACCTTAAGTTTAAGCCCTTTAGCAGCTTAATAGCTCTATTTAGATTAACTATTTAACGGCAGGCTAATATATAATTTATTTTAGCAAGGGTACTATAATCTCTCTTAGCACAATTAGGGTTCAAACCCCCTTAGGGTATATTACTTTTTACGTTATTCCCACAAACACCCCGTTTCTATTTTGCATTAGAGATATAGATAAATTAGGCGTTAAGCTTAATAACCTTAAGAATATACTTATTTAAGGAGATAATCGGGTGCCTGTTATACGCAAGTGGGGTCACCCCTAGTTGCTCCTTTATTAACTAGAAAAGAGTATTACTTAAAGCCACTTAACTAAGTTAGAGTTACGCCAACTACACCATCGTTTTGGCCACCTATCTATTTATTAATTGCTTAGGGTTCTTTAGCGAGTAGGCTATAAAGTTAAAGTTAAGGCAATTAAGTATTTTATAAAATACTATTATTACTACCAAATAAACCAGAAGTCCCCTAGCTGATTTAAGTTTACCCTTAAAGATAACTATAACTTTAACTTCTGCATTATTATTAACGTTATATATCTTAGCGGCAAGCTAGTACTTTAAGTTGTTAACTTCTTAACCTCCTTCTAAGCCGTATAATTTTTAAAGGATATATTAGCTAGAAACGCATAAGATACTCTTTAATTATGCTAGATTAATATCTACCTAGAACCCCCTAACTAAATCGTCTATAATATAGGAAAGAACTTCTTATCTATAGAGTTTTAATAATAGATAAAGGCAATAGTAATTAAGGTTAAGGAAGTTCCTATTAAGGCATATAATAGTGTTGGAAAAGTGGAGCGATATTACACGCCATTACGCCGTGTATATAAGATTATCTCTTTAAAACTAGAGGACGCTAGCAAAGAACTTACCTTATAAATGGCTATTAAAGCTATTAATAATTCTGCTAGCCTAGATAGACTTATACCTATATTACTAGTCTTCAGCGCCTACCCTTAAATAACTAACAATTCTCCGCTATCTCCCTCTATTATATAATAAGCTAAGGCTATTCGCAAGGCAATAAAGGAGGTGCAATATCTCTACGCTATACGCCAGGTTAATAATATACTAGGAATAAGAAATGGCCTAAATACCTTAACTATGCTTAATCTACCACTCTAGTCTAAGGTACGCGTATAGCGTAAAAAAGGAGGATAGTTAGGCCCACATTAACTTATTGCAATTAATAGTTAAACTTATACTATTTAGATGCCTTATAGACCCACTTAATTCTATTTAACCGTTATTAAGCCTTATTATAAAGATAATAGTTTTAAGCCTTTATAGGATGCCCTAAAAAATACCCTAGAGGAGAATTACAATTAACGTGCTCTAGAAGACGACTACAATCCTAATATAATTATAGTAGATGTGCCGTAACCACGACGCAGTAGAGGTCGCCTAAAGGGATTATAAAATTGCTAACATTTTATTAATTTTAAAGAGTGATTTATTGCTGCTATTAAGAATGGAATTAAGTTATTAATAGCCTTTATAATAACTAAGGAGAAGGCTAACTTTAAGCTCGTAAAACAGCTCTAAAAGGAAGGTTATATTATAACTCCTAAAGCTCTTTTTTAAGCATCTAATAAGTAGGAGATTAACAGTCTTATTATAAGAGGAGTTTTTAAATTTAAGAAGTATAACCCTACTTAGTTTAATAAAGTTTGTATCTTTAAGTTAAGAATAGTTAACAAGATTAAAGGCAAAACTACTAATACCCTATTTAAGAAATTAAGGCTTGTTATCTAAGGTTATAACAATAATAGTAAAGAGGTAATTCTTATATAATCTCCTATAATTTAACAAGCTAGTTAGCAAGTTATTATTACACTAGCTCCCTCCTTAATAAAGAATAGAATGGCGGTTTATTTATAAGATATTACTCAGGCCTATACCCAATTAGAGACGCACCTTTAGTGCTTAATATTGGTATACTTTCTAGAGCAAATTTGTTACTAATATCCCAAAGATATAATTATGGTTATACTTAAGCTATTATATGGAATTATAGAGGCAGGAACCTATTAGTGGGCTACCTATAGTAAGCACTATAAAGAGAAGCTTTTAATAACTACTTCTATATTTAACCCATACTTCCTAATTACAACCATAGGAACTCTATTTGGAATTATTGGCATATAAACTAATAATATAATTATCTTAGGAGATAACTAATTCTTAGCTCTTAAAGAAGATAAGTTAGTAAAGGCAAATCTTATAGTAAAGCTAAAGAAAAAGCTTAATTTAATAATACTATTACTCTTTAATGGATGCACCCTCTCCCTAAATAAGGATTCTATTACTTTACGCTAGAAGGGTTAAGGTAAGAAGATTAATATTATTAACGCTAATTCTCTAAAGCAAGGATATGTGGAGTAATGTGCTTATAAAGCTTATATTGCTTCTATCTATTAACCTAAGGCTTTATTTAATCTCTTTGTTACCGCCTAATACTAAAAACTAACTAAGGACGATGTTCTTGCCCTAAATAAACATCTTTCCTGGTAAATAAACCATCTTAATTAGGGACTACTCTATATACCTATTAATCTTCCTACTACTAAGCTCTTTGTACTTATTAATAGATTGTTTATAAATAATAAAGATTTTAGCTCCTAGTTAGGATATAAGATTATTATCGCGAACGAATTTACTAAAGAGAATGACTTTATAATCTATAGCAATTTTATCTATTGGAGCTTAACTAAGAGTAAGCGCGTTACTTAAAGCGTTCTAGTGTTAGAGATATACGGAATAGTTAGCAGAGTTAACATGGCAATTGCAATTGGAACTACCCTAAAGATAATTATAGATTAACTCAAACTTCCTATTATCCCTATAATTGTATATACCGATTTATACTCCCTCTATAAGTGCTTAGTTAAGCTTGGTACTATAAAGGAGAAGCGCCTTATAATTAATATTATGGCACTTTATTAATCCTATAAACGGCAAGAACTCTTTAAGATTTAATAGATTAACAGTTAAGATAACCTAGTAGATGTAATAACGAAGGCAAACCTAAACAAGGCTCTAAAAACGTTTGTTAATATAAATACTCTATATATATAAGTTAAAGGATAGGTTAAAAGGGAGTAAGAGTATAGTATTCTATAGACCCTAATTTTAACCAGCCAATTAGGATTTTCTATACCCGGCATAGAAAATCGCTATTAGCTCGCTTATAACTAGCGCCTTGGTGGCCCTAATATAATATCCACCTATAACTCTAAGTAAGAAAGCACCATGTGCTAAGAGGCAAATTTTAGGACAGCGAGACTTATATTATAATAGCAATAGTAAGTAAGGAGGATTAATATTTGTTACGCTAGTTGAGCAGCATTTATATATAGATGGCAACCATAAAAGAAGAGTTGCTAGTGTTAGGAATAAGGCAAGCGGTTGTTACGTGACGCCGCGGCACTAGTGTGGCGAGGAGTCTTAGGCTCCTTGCCCTTCCTTATTCCAATAAAGGAGGATATATAATAACAACATCATACTAGCTACAAACTGTAACTACGTAATATTACCTTGTGTTACCAACATAAATAAAAACATAAATTTTTTTTTTAAAAAAACCTAAGTAGATAGATAAATATATTATTTATTTATATTATGAAGGAAGCATTTTAATGTATTTATTATATGGGGGTGACAATATATAAGCAGAAAGATATTAAGTTATGGTAGTTTTTGGTGCGCATTGACCAGGCGACCCAGACTTTTGACGTGTGACTGTATATAATCGCACTTTACGGCAATCTGCGGCAATTTAATGGCAATTTGCCCTTACGTAGCAATGTATAACAGTTTAACTCTATAAGGGCTCCTATAGAGGATTAGGCACGAAATTTCTGCTTAGGCCTAGTTTCTATGGATTTGTGTAGTGGAAATCGCTAATTAGGTCCTTTGCATTCTTAAAGTCTTTCTATAGTTACTATTCTAGCTAATCTATGTCAAATCCTATATAGGTAGCTTTATAGTGGAGCCGCCATCCTCTACCTTTACTAAAGTATTTGGGGTTAATAATTCGCTTAATGGTCTACTCCTTATAGTTTTTATCTTTGTTCTTATCTTGGATTAGTACCGGTAAGGGTTTAGGCTATATTTATCCTAGTAGAGGGTTAGGCTAGTAAATGTATAGTAGCTATAGGTAAAATACGAGCTATACTTTATGGGTAACTAAGGCGGGCGGAAGCTCTAGTTTATATGTGGCTCCTCTATTAATAACTTATTTAATCTGGTAGGGGCTAAGGTTCTTATAATTAAGTGACTTTATAGGCCTCTGCATGGAGATATTGTGTATATCTAACTATACCCAGTCGCCAATATGCATCTTGGGTAGTAGTATTCTGTAACAGTTAGTAAAGTAAGCTTATTTTGCTTAGGCCTAGGCTATCTCTCCTTTATAGTAGTTGAGTAGATCTTTTATACAATCTATATATTAATTAGTAAGTAGTATTTTAAGGCGTTTTCTATATAGTAGTTTCTTATTAATAGGCTCTAGTAGCTCTATACTAAATTATAGGTAATAACCTTTATTTGCGAAGAATGGGGTAAGTCCTATAGTGGCTAAAATATAGTTATTTACTGCGAATTTACTTAGTAGAAGGTGGTCTACCTAGTTATCCTAATTATAGGCAACTACCTATTATAAGTACGCCTTTATGCTAGCGTTAGCGTTTTCTAGTTATCTAGTAGTTTTATAGTAAAAGGATATAGACATCTTAATAGAGATATTAAGGCGTTAGCAGATCCGTCTCTATATATTAGAGTTAAATTATATGCCTTAGTTAGATATAATGGAGTTAGGTAACCTATGTAGTTAGTAAACTTTGTAAAGGAAGGCGTTAGCAACGTCGCTTATAGCTACGCCTTTAGTTAGGACGTAGTAGTGTTCTTTTATAAGTCGGCATATTATTATAAGGATATTCTTATAGGTTCGGCCATGTTATTTATAAGGTGGTAGGTTAATAATAAAATCTATGGCAATATCTGCCCATTAGCGTATAGGTATTAGTAGAGGGTATAGTAGTCCTTAGTACTTTATATAAAATGCTTTAGTACGCTTATAGCTATAGCAGGCGCTTATAAAGCGTTTAACTGAGTCTCTTATTTTAGGCTAGAAGTAGTATTGGCTAAGGAGCTTATAGGTTCCTCCCTTGCTTAGATAGCCGCTTAACTAGAGGTTATAGGCCATTTAGATTAGTTACCGTTATAGGTCTTTTAAGTTAGGGATAAATAGATGGCCTCTATAATAGAGCCTATTCTCTTTTACTTTTAAGGCTGCTATATTAATCTGGCCTAAGCTTTAGAGGTTAGTAGGCAGTATATAGGTGCTGGCGATCTTTACGGTAATTAGTTAATGCAGTAATAGGTTAATAAAGGTGTTATATACTACAGTAATAAGCTTATTAATTTTGGGGGGTAATTCTAGTTCTATGGTATAAAGCTAAGGGGCAGTTAGTTCTGTCTTAGGTAGTATACCTAGGGCCAAGTTTTGTGTTTTTAGAATTGTCTGTTATTGGAATTAATTATAAGGGTTATCTTCTAACTAAGAAAGGTCTTATAAACGGCGTATTAGGCTATTAGGCTTAGTACCTTATACTCCTAGTCTATATATAATTTTAAAGTTATAACTGGAGAGAAATTCGTTCTAGCGTATTTAGCGTTAATTTAGTTGCTTTATAGTTATAAAGTACTTAAGGTTATAATAATCTGTAAGGACTTTAGTTGGCTAGTTAGGTTCTACTAAGGAAAGTTCTAGTTAGAATTCTTTAAACACTTATATAATAGCAAGAAGTTCTTTATTATAGATCTTATAGTTATACTCTTATAGTGTAAGCTTAGATAAGTAGAATGCGACTAGGTAGAGGAGGCCATTGTTATCTATTTAGGAAAGGATTCCTGTAATAACGTGGTCTAAGGAGTTAGTTTTAAGGTAGAGTTGCTATTCTGGTATAAAGTAAGCTAGAATAGGTGCTTTAGTAAAATCATCTTTAAGGTTTTAAAACGCCTTCTTGTATTTAGGCGTCCAGGTAAAACGTAGGTATGTTTTTCTTTCTATTATAGGAAGACCCTTTATTTACATTATTGCTGTAAGTAGTGCTATAACACCTAAGAAATTGTATATAAATTTCTAATAGAAGTTAGCAAAACTAAGGAAGGCTTATATATCCTTAATACAGTTAGGAGTTTGCTATTTGGTAATTATTTATACCTTTTTAGGGTCTATACGGACACCCTTAGTAGTAATAATTAGTTTAAGGTATTTTACTTCTATAACTAAGAATTTGCACTTCTTTAAATTAATATAAAGTCCTACGTCTTTAAGGCGCTATAGGACCTTCTAAACGTGCTTAGTATGCTTAGAAGGATTATTACTATAAATAAGTATATTATTAAGGTACGCAGAGCAGAAGTTGTTAAGGTCGTCCTATAAGGCATTATTAATATAGCTTTAGAAGCTTCCTAGGCCGTTATATACACTAAAGGGCATAATAGTATATTTAAATTGGCCAAAGTGCGATGTAAATACAGTTTTCTATTTATTACCTTCCCGTATTTAAAGGTGGTTAAAGGCGGTAATAATATAATAATAATTCATTGCTTAACGTCCGATTTGGATCCCTATTGGGCCCACGCGGACTACTCCTTATTTATATGTGGGGAGAAAACTCAACTTAAGAAAGACTCAACTTGAGAAAACCCTGTAATCCATCTCCCCGCCTTTTGGGACTCGCCTACTTAGCGCCTATAAGTCACTAGTGGTGCTCTACTACCTTACTTTTTAACCTCCTTGGGAACCACTACTGCCGTAATAAGCCTACGGACACGCTAGTATTGCAAACTTTACTCTGCTACTGTAGAGTTATTAGGGGATGCCTACTACTCGCCCCTTTACCTTCTATTACTATTTCCTTTGTAACCCGGAACTAGTCTAGTACATTTTAGCTAATAAGCTACTGGGTAACCGCTTTAAGACCTTTTTATATTAAGAGCAGTGTATTATAGTTCTCTATGCTAGCTGTTAAGAGTATTGCTTCTTAGCTGGTGCGTAAGGGGCATAACAGTATTATATGTTTTGGTGTCTGTCTTGGCTAGCTATATTCGCATCTTAGGCTACCTACTAGGACGCCCACCTAGTAGAGCTAATCTTTTAGTCCTATTATTCCTATTCTTAAGAGTATTGCCATTATATTTTCTGCCTTTATTAGGCCTTTTTAAAGCCCTTAGGTATTTACCCCCTATGGCATTAACTATGCTACGGCTTGGGTTTCTCTTGCCTAGGTTAGCCTCTATACCTTTAACTCCCATACGCCTCTCCAGTGTTGGTCTAACTAGTATTGTATTACGGTAGATAGTTTCCTAGTACTCTTTTATGCTTTACTTTAGCTCCTTTCTCTCTCTTACTGTTATTTTTACTGGCCTCTTATATGTCTCCTTTCCTCCTCTATATAGGCCTGGGCCCTAATGCGGCACTATTCTTCTTCTACTTTCTCTACCTGTTTCTCTAATATCTCTTCCCTACTTTGGGGTATTTGGTTTGCTCTTCTATGGGGCACCCTAGGGTCCCTCTATAGTTTATTTAGGCGTGTCTTAATATACTTTATAACATTAGAGTTACGCTTTTTTTACATCCTTTATATTGCCGCAGCTTTAATATATAATTATAAGGGGGGGACATTAGCTTCCTTCTCAAGCAGTGCTGTAGCCGTTCGCTTATACCTGCCTATTATACTCTAGAGGCAGGCTATTTAGACCTTTTAGAGTGGTTTAAGGAGTAATTTAGGGGGGCCTTTCTCGGTTTCTCCTATTGCCCAAATACTAGATCTATACGTTATAGTTGGCTAAATAACTGCTATATATAGTAGGCGTGACCTCTAGAAGCATGGACCCTATATAGAATTAGCAATCCTAGATATTGTAATATACTAAGCTTGGCCCTTATAGGCCGCTTATAACGCATATACGTTCTACTAGAGCTTACTATCTACCTATACTCCTAATACCCTTAGGCCTTAAACTGGTTAACCCCTAAAGCCTTAGATATAAATTGTATACTAAAGATCTGTAAATTGGTTGCGTTTTCTTATAAAATAGATTAGCTAGTATTTCTCTAGTAAGAATTAGACTCTATATTGTCTTGCCCATTCTATATAGGTATCATAGGCTTTCTCTAGTGTTCTACAATTCTCTACGGCTATTGGCCCGTATGTAATTAGGTTTATGTTGTTAATAAAGCCTATCCCCTAGGTCGCCCCTTCCTTAAAGGAGTTAAGTAGGTTGCTTATAAAGAAAAGGAAGAGTATAGGTAAGAGGGTAATCCTTATGGTATTTCTATTATAACTGCGATAGGGGGGCTCTAGTACCCACTAAAGACTAGTAATATTTCTTTCTGGCCTGTAAATCCTTAAATAAATTATATAATCCATTCTGGGAAGCCCTTTGCCCTAAGAATATATAGGAGGCGCTTATAGGGTATATTGTTATAGGCACCACTAATATCTAGGCTAAGCATGGATACTATAAAATCCCTTTATATCGCCTATATAGATTTAATGGTGGCAGCAAGTAGCATAAGTGCTAATAGTGTTAAGCGGTTCTTTCTTGCCCCTATTTAGCTTTATAGTAGTAGAGCATGTTCCTTAGCCATGTCTGCTATATGGTCTGCTATTACCCTTTCTAAGATCTTGTTAAGGGTATTTTCTAAGGTAATAGGGCAGTAGCTTTCTGGGATTAAGTAATCTACTTTGCCTTCTTTTTATAGGATAAACGTTATTATAGATCTTCTAAGTTGTGGGTAGTAGCCTATAGTAAAGTATACTCTGGCTATATTTATAAGCTAAGGTGCTATAAGTAGTCCACAGGTCTTTAAGGCCTTATTTAAAATCCTATCTGGTCCTAGTGCTATATTATTTAAAAGGCGGCTAATAGTTCTAGCCATTTCCTCTATTATTATATCGCTATTAACCTATAGGTGAGTTACTAGTGCTTTACCCATGATATTACTAAGGTTTGCTAGAGCTGGTTAGGGGAAGAACCTTTCTATAAGGATCTATGCCTTCTTATTATTGTTGTTGGTGGCCTATAATTCCCCTACTCTTTGTAGGGGCAGTAGGTGTAGGTCTTCTACTAGGCGCCCTGCCTTTTTCTTTACCCATTTCGCTATAGCCCAAAGGCCCTTATTATGGGGGAGGCTTAGGTTAGTAGTGTACTTATTTATAAACCATCTCCAGTTGTTCCTTGCTTCTTTTTTTAGGGTATTCTTTAACTGGTTTCTTGTGTCTTTGTAGCGTCTCTCGTCTTTAGGGTTGTGGCTGCTTGTATATTTCCTTCTTGCTCGTCGTTGGCTGGCAACAAGAACCGCACATTGTGCGGACCATACGTGTCGCGCGTAGGGGCCCGGTTGTGAGACCGGGCAATGCTCTTCCAGCCCATTTTTAATCGCTGCCTGGGGCGGTAATAATATTAAGTTTAGTATAGATTTTAGCTTGGCTAAGTTATTTAAGAGTCTTATATATAAGCGGTACAAGGTATTGGTTTTTAATTGTAATAGCGTTAAGTCCTCTATAGTTAATATAGAATTAGATACCTCCTCCTAGCTTCTTAGTAAGGAGGATAGGGGCGGCTGCTAGGGATATACTGGGGCAAATAACCCCTTTATTAAGGTGCTTATTAATATACTTTTTAATAATTAAAAGTTCGTCTTTTAATATTAGGTAGGGTCTCTTATAGGGTAGCATTTTTCCCTATTTAATATTAATGGTATGGTTATTAGGTTAATGTAGGGGGAGTATATCTGCGCTCTTTTGTAAGTATATGTTAATAAAGTTATAGTACCTCTTAGGGAGGAGATTGTGGAGTTCCTTATTAGTAAATCCTTTTTTAAGCTTTATAAACTTCTTAAAGTCTAAAGGTGAAAGTCTGTAGAGTTTTATAGGGGCCTTATTTTTTAGAAGGTTGGCTATATCTATCCTATTACTATAGAGGACATAGTCCTATTCTTTATTAAGCTTATATAGTTATAATTAGGAGGCTACGGCAACGGTCTAGCCTTTCCTATATGCTATATGGTAAAAGGCCGCGGCACTTATATAGTGGCAGTTAGTTATAGATGGGGTAATAAGGGGTTCCTTAGGTTGATATCCTGAGGAGTAGGTAAAGGCGGCTAGGCTATCCCTAGGCAAGTCTCTCTGCAGTATTTAGAGTTAAAGGTTACTTCTCTCTTTTTCCAGTTAATGGCGGGGTTGTGTTATTTAAGCCAGTTCATTCTAAGGATAATAGGGTAGTTGGTAAGTGGTGTAATATAGGCCTAAAGTTCTTCCTAGTGCCCGTTTATATCTAGGTGAAGTTATACTATATAGGTAATCTTCTATTCGGTATAACTACTATTAGTAAGTTATAGGACGCGGGCTTTAATAAGGGGTAAGGTAGGTAGGTTGTAAGTACGCATAAATTAGGTATCTATAAATTTATTAATAGCTCTGCAATCAATTATAGAATAGCTTTTATATTATTTTTTAGCAGTAATTCCTATTATAGGTAAAACTATCTGTTTCTATCTATTTATCTTTACTAAGTTATCTATTAAGTAGGCCGATATATAGATCCCCTTATTATTAGGACGTCCTAACCTGCAACTTAGGGCTAGGACTTAGCGTTTTCCGTTCCTGTATTTAACTTTACTGCTATTACTGCGTCTTTATCTTATATAGTATTAGTATATAGCGCCATATTTAGTGTTTAAGGTATAGGGTTAGGTATTAAACAGTAGCTGTTAAACCTAGCTATTAGGCAGTTTAGGCTATAGCTGTGGCAGCCTTTTTAACGGCATCTATAGCAATACTATAGCTTTTGGAGTAGCTCGCGCTCTCTATCTAATAGCTTTTACGGGAATGTTAGTATAGAAAGGTCAATATTAGGACCAGTAGTATTGCTTACGGTAGTAGGTATTAGTAGTTTAGTAGGTCCAAAGGGCTTCTATAGGGAGGTCTTTGGGTAAAGGTTTATAGTAGCAATCTAGTTTAGCTATTATTCAATCTTCTATAGGGCTGCTACCATATTGTAAACGTTATTATAATTGTGGCTAGCAGCTGCGTAACTAAGGCAATAAGTGACTTTTAAGAAGATCTTCTTAGTCTTTAGTATTATCTTAGGCGAGGACTCTGGTATATTCCTAAAATTTAATATAGAACTTATTAAATAATTTAGTAGGGCTTATCTTTAGGGCACATAGTTTAGCTTAACTAGTGGCCACTAGGTTATAGTCGCGGTATATTTAGTTAAGGTTATTAAGGACTTTCTAGTGGGATTGCCACCTCTAGGGACCGCTAGTCTCCTATTAAGTAAAGAGTCTATTAAATAGGATGCCTTTTATTTATCTAATAATATAACTAATCTTAGTATCTTCTATAGGGAAAAGGTAGGCGCTCTAGGTTAGTTTCTTGCGGATTTATATCTTCTAGTGGCTATATTCCTTATAGTTACCCTAGAAGGTTAGGGGATTAGGGTAGTGTATATTAGACCCTACAGTAGCAGTCTAGGTTTAATTATTATGGCTTTTATTATTACCACTATAGTAGGGGTTCCCATTAGGTAAAGCTACTTAGCACTAACCCTCTATTAAGTATTAAATAGATAAGGTTGCTAAAGGCGTAAAGACTTAGGTAGCATTATATACAGTAAAGAGGTATCCAGTATTATTATAAATATGCTTATTAAGCTAAGATTATAGGTATTTAATTATACCCTCTTTTTTGGTAACTGTAGTAATAAGTATAATCTTGGCCTTCTTTAGTTGTTAGATGTCGCGTTTAGACATATAGAGGTCTTTAATCTCTTAATATATATTATTAGCGAGCGCCTTACAAGCTTATAGGTCTTAGATAATATTATAATCTTAGGCGGCACACATCTTAGCTTATATAAGCTTTAGATAGTAGTTCTGTAAAAGGCGGTAGTATTTATTAGGTTCTTATGCTACCATTTTTATAAATATCTTGGCGTCTTATATCTTAATCTTAATGGGTAGTAGTTCTTTAACTTATTTATCTATGGTTATATAGTTAGTAAAGGATAAGATATTATTAATATCCACCTTATTAAGGTTATTATAGTCTTTTAAGCTATTAGGCTTCCCCTTAGGGGTTAAGGCTAAGGCTAATAAATTAAATCTTTCTAGGATTAATTGGCGTCGTGGGTTTAGTATAGGCATTAGATTATTCTTTAAGTTTAATATAGTGGCTAGTAAGAAATTTCGTCTTACTATTATTAATTCTTTAGAAGTATAAAGTAAGGTAACTTATAGACACGCTACTTCTGGCAGCGCCTATAGTATTATAGAGATGTGGAATTGGTTGTAGGCTAGGCGTCGGTAATAAAAAAGGCACAACGTAATGTCACGGGACGGGGTCAATGGCAGCTAAATGTATGTATTTGAGGAGTCTATAAGACGTTACGCGATCAATTGTAAGGGTCGAGGGCGTAAGGAGGTGATATACCCACGCGTAGCTGACATAAGCTGTACGCGAGGTGTATACGAGAGCACAGGGCTCTCCTATGGAGGCCCCTACGGTCGGGTTCCGTGACAATATCTTAATAGATAGCCAAGCGGCTATTAAAAGAATACAACTTAATTCTCTTACTAGAGGGCAAGAACTAGTCTTTAAAATTACCTAAAGCTGTTCCTATCTAGCTAGCAAAAATATCTCTATTAACTTCTATTAGGTCCTAGCCACCTAGAAATCTATAGAAATAAATAGCAGATAAACTAGCTAAAAATGGCCTCTCTAGAAGAAAAATGCAATCTTCTTATACCTCTTTGGCCTATTTAGGGAGACTAGTAAGAGAAACGATATTAAAATAGTGGAAAAACAATTGGCAACAAAATAAAAGTAAAGGAAAACACTACACTAAAATCTATAAGGGAAAATACACCTTTTCTTTTAAAGCCCCTAAGGATAAATATCCTAAAAGAATACAATCAGCCTTTTTTCAGCTAAAGCTAGGAAATGGGTACTTTAAATCCTTCTCTAAGCAAATAGGGAAGAATAAGAAAGGCAGATGCTTTAGAGAATATAGTGCCCTACAAACTCCTAAGCACCTACTACTAGATTATAGCCTATATAGAAAAGAGAGAAAAGAAATACAAAGGCAATTAGGCTCTACTCTATTTTTAGAGAAGCTATTTTACACAAAGAAGGGGAAAGAGGCACTCTTTCTATTTTTAAATAGAATAGAAATAGCTACTAGAAAGTGGCTAATAACAGTAGGATCTCTAGAAGGTCCTAGTAGATAGATAATAAAGAGCTAGCTTATTAGAGAGCCAAATATAGCCCCTTAAATTACTTCTACTTTATTATACCTGCCTTTTATACGCTTTAATAAACCTATCCTTCTATATTCTAGTAGTCATAACTACTAATTAGTAGCAACTTACTATATAATCCGGCTAATAGTTCTTATACTTTAGAAAAGTAAAAGGATTTAGTATAGCCGCGTAGGTATATATACCGTTATTAATCTTTATAAGCTAGGAAATAGCTTTATTAACTACGTTTTTATAAGCGGAAACTTAATAAGGATAGCTCTTCTTTAAAACCTTCCTATTTAGCCGCCTAAGATATCTACCTCCCTTATTATTTTACTGGCGGTCCTTTATAAGCTTTTAATTATTATAAGTCTCTTTACTATAAGCTTTATATTTTATATAGACTTACTATATAACCTAGTTACTACTTATATAGAGCTTACAGTCTTAAGAGAACGCGTAGTTATTAAAGCGCTATATTATTAAGTCGTAGGTATTATAGTGCTTACTAACTTCTAGCTTAAATAAGTATTTAGGAGGAATTAATTAAATAGCTACATATATTGCTGTAATCGTATCTTTATTTCTTAGCTTTTTATAGGCCTTCTATTTAACTAGTTGGTTTGCTTAAGGTATAGTAGTAATAGAAGTGTTTATTTTAAATAAGATTTTAGTTCAGCTTAATATAGAGCCTAAGGCGCTATAGCAGTGTATTTATATAGAGGGTAGTTAGCGTTAATCAACGTTAACCTTAACGCGACGTTAATTTTAGCGGTAATAAAATTTGTATTCTTGTTTAATTGTATAGCGGCTTGTAGTAGTGCAGGGGGGTACTGGGGTATTAGGTAAACATTATATTTATATGACTTTTACTAGTAAAATAGGTGCTTAAGTAGTATCTTGGCTACCTTACTGCCCAAGTTTCCGCTTGATTTGGAAAAGATTCGGATAGTAAAGTTACTGCTTAGAGTTACTGTCCGGATCCTCTCCGCAATTAAGTATCTTTAGTTGACACTAAAAACGGATGGGGTAAAGTAGGAAGGATTTAGAGCTTTTGATTAAGGCGTGCAAGGAGGCGTAGATGACTCTCAATTAAAGCCTTATGCGGCGCTTAATCGACAGTATGGACAGAAGACTAGAGGGAGTCAAAAAAGAACATGGCTGGCAGACAAAGTATTAACTATAATTAAATCACCTGCACATTAATTTGGTTGTATTTGATCCCTACGGCGTTGTGCAGTTGTTCAAAGTCGTGTTGATTTTGGTGAGAATTCGTGGTCGTCTGGGATCCTCCATAGGAGCCTTGATTCGATTCGGTGACGGGCCGACATCAAAGCTCCGATCGATCGATCGATTGAATCGTTCGTGGTGTTCGCTGGCTGGTTGTTCGACGTCTGGTTCTGGTAACGATCGTCTGGTTCTGGTTCTGGTTCTGGTTCTGGTTCTGGTCATCTGGTTCTAGGACTGTCGTCTGGTTCTGGTAATGGTTGTCTGGCTCTAGGATGGTCATCTGGTTCTGGCGATGGTCGTCTGGTTCTGGCGACGGTTCTGGCGACGGTCCTCTGCTGGCTGCCGTTCTGGCGCCTCCTGAGGTAGGGAGTAAGGAAGGGTAAAAAATAAGGTGGCTACATAGGGGGTATACTTGGCACAGGCACGTGTAGGCTATCGGGAATATAGCGGGGACCCGATAGCACTGTGTTTGCGGGCGTTACTCGGGGGGGG
>Ga0307507_10002901_pt1 | contig 34567 bp, 31 predicted proteins | sample 7_EM_MG_FD_207223 | JGI IMG/M metagenome (GOLD analysis project Ga0307507, IMG submission 207223) | Populus trichocarpa ectomycorrhiza microbial communities from riparian zone in the Pacific Northwest, United States - 7_EM | ecosystem: Host-associated > Plants > Roots > Unclassified | place...
CGCCCCCCCGCTTCGAAGTGGTGACGTCCTCCTTCTGATGTCACATCCGGCCGTTTTCCGCACCGCCAACCGTAATAGTGTTAGTGTTAGGGGTATAGTACAAGTACAGCCACTCTATGTACGAGTGCCGCAGCATATCCCCGGGGAAAGAGTAACTTATCAAGGGTGTGTTTTCCCCCAGCGTTGGAGAGTAAGCCCCCTTAAGCCTTAGATCTACGTAAGCTTTTTTCGTACAGGGTTTTTTTTCACAAGCTTGTTAATAAGTAATAAGTTCTGCTAATTGTTTGGAGGCGGGCTTATCTTTGTTTCTCGGGATTGACCACGGGTGGAAGTCTGTAGTATTTCTGTGAGTATAGATTGGAGAATTGTGAATTGAACATTTTGTAGCATTTTGTAACTTTCTTCTTGTTGGTTAATTGTTACTGGGGCACAAACCGATCACCAACGGGTATTTCTATATTTAGCCCCCTGCTTGCCGTGCCGTAATGCAATACCGGTTTGAAGAAAGAAAAGCACCCGCTTTTCTTGTGGATTCTGAGGTTTCGTAGATTATGGATCGAATCACTTTTGACTGGCGGACTGGGAGGATAAAAAAGAAAAAAGAAAAAAAAGAGTCGCAGCTGCGTATCGCATCGTCTTGTAGCATCTGCTTCACTGGTGCTGATGGCTCCGAACAAGATGCCGGTAACTTAGAAGTCTGGTACTCGAGTAGGGTGCTCGGAAGGTGACAACCGAAATTTGTCTTGTCATGTCGATAATTTTTTTTTCGTTTGCGACGAAAATGCTCAATTTTTTTTTCTTTTTCTATTGTGCCAAACGGTGCAATATTATGATACCTTGTGCAAAACGTCAAGAAAAAAACAAAAAAAAAAGTATGATCTTGGTGACAAATGAAGTCAACACCTACCACCAGGTTTTCCATATAAAATATCTGACGAAATGGTTGTATCATAAGTAGGCACTTTTTGTGAATGAAGGAATCTATGATATGATATCATACAAGTACGAGTACTGTACTTGCGCATTGCAAAAGCTTCCCGGAATGCTTGGCGCTTTTTAAAGGTCCCTACACTAAGTTAGCGCCAAGCAAAAGTCCACATTTCCAGAAACTTTAGCAACGCGCAAGTAAGTTACTGTAGGGATCTTTTAGGGGCCGTTTGGCGTGATATGGTTGGGCGTTTATTATAAGCCATGGTTTGAAACAAACCAGAAGCAATTTTTGGACGTTTATGAAATAGGGTATAGGGTTCCTTCAATCATGGTTTGTATTATACCCAATCAGATTTCACAAATATGTCATGCCAAACAGTTCCATAGATGGCACAGCTTGACATGAGCATTCACATACCGGTAACTGAGCACTAGGTTAGAGAAAACGTGCTACAGTATGTATCATAGGAATTCTGAGTGTCAGGGTTCTAAGAGGAGAGAAGAGTCCAAAAAATACTGCCAAGACGGTCAATTTGTATGGGAATTCTATAATATTATTATTATGGCAGCTGGCTTCATTCATGTCCAGCTAGTCATTGGCAGGGTGGAAAAGAAAGAAAAAAAAAGTCAATTTTATATATTATTAAATTCTCTGTAGTTCCCTTTCATTTAACCACTTTTTTGAAAGAACAGAATTTACTGTACACCTTTATATAGAAAACAAGGTCGGTTTTGGTTCCTTTTTGTGGCCAAGTTCGTGCAGTGCCGGTATCGGAGGTTTTTATATACTCAGGCGACCGGACACTTTGCACGATATTATGGGAATTGCTACCTTAAATGTCCAGCTTTGGCTCGGTCGGGTTGCCCAAATATCATTAACCGGCGAAAGACAGAGAGAGTGTATAGTAGTAAATGTATCCGGCATACTATATGGCCTAAATAGCCTTGCACTCGTACTTAGGGGGCCCAGGCAAAGTCGGGCACTCTGGCAGCCTTGGTCATCTACCAGCCAACCAGAGAGCAAAGATATCGAGTATCCTTTTGCATGATTGGCCTGCTGATCAATTCCGGTGTTTGGATGCGCGACTTCAGCTGGGCGGCGCAAGTACTAGTACTGTAGTGGGACAAGCCAGCTCAATCCGGCCTATTCCGCAGTACGGTACAAAACATCTAAAGAGTACCACCCATACAGTCAGCAGCAACCTGAGGAGTCGGCCAGAATGCCAGCCTTCCCGGGGAAGATCAAAACTAAACAGGGTGGCTACCAAAGAGCTCAGGAGTGCCGCCCTCGAACGAAGTCCAATCCTGGATGTATACCTGTATGGTTTTCCTTCTGGCAATCCATCCTCCATAAAAACCCAAATAAATAAACAAATAGATAATTCAATTGTAAGTGTGTGTTGTCACTGTCACTCTCTATGGTCTACTATAGTTCCATCTAGGCATTCTGGTGGTGGCATTATATGGGAAGAGTCCCCAGGTTTCCGTAGTGGCTCTCAGAGGTAGAACTTAGCCCCTTCGGCACGACCCGAAGCTACAGTGCGAGTATTCATCGCCCGGAACGGCGGGTGTTAATTGGTGAAGGAGAAGTGAATGGAGAGACCCTTACGGTGTGGTATCGTATGAACGAATAATTGGCACTGTACTAGTGCCAAGAGGTTCAAACTCCCTCCCTTGGATAGACGGGGGGACCCGGAAAGCACTACGAAAACCGAGCCCAGCTCAAGAGAGAAAAAAAGCGCTTGGCCTTACTAGTAAAATCCAACGTCCCAGCCCGAGTACCACCAATAGCATCGCTATGTATACGGTATTCCTTCTGTTGTTGCCCCAACTAAAGGCTGAGTTTGCAGTGCTTTCCCCCTCTCATAGCCAAGAGGGGGAATTCCAATGTCCTACTTAGCCTGCATATCTTCTATTCGAGTTCTTACGTGTCTGAATTCCATGTAGGGGCTAGAATATAGCGTGCATGAACGATTGCTAACAGCGTGGACAAGGTGAACGTTGATCGACAAACAGGGATTTCTACCCTGGGCTGTGTTTTAACACTATCATAGAAACGGTACTCGTACCAGGCAAGAAGTATCGATATTCGATTCCGGGGGCTCACAAAATATATAGCGAAATCTCTCTCTGCATATCTGAGAGCCCATACAAATTCACCACCCTCATATCGATCACTTCTTACCTAAGTTACTACGAGCATATACAGCATCCTTCCCGGGTTATCCGTGAAGCTGCAGCATTACGGCTCCGCTTCTACCTATCTTTATCCATACGGCGCTCTCACCGTCTCACTTGAGTGGGACGAGGGTGGACCTTGCTCCGAACAGAAACCGGGGATGCGACACATCAAGGAAGAATTACTCGGAATGGTAAGGGGGGGAAGGGTAACGGGAAGGTGGAAATCTGGATTAATTGAACTAGTGAATACTTGTAAAAGGCTTAATCTACTTAGAACTAAATAGAGTACACCTCATAGGTAGTGGCTGGTTGGATGGAATCATGGTTCGTTTTATTGTTGATGTGGACTGGATCGATTGCTGGAGGAAAACGGGACTTAAGGAGGTTATGTACTCGAGTACATTAGTGTGCACTCATCTTCTCAAAGTCCCTATACTTATCTAGGTTCCTAAGCGACTTTAAGAATGAATAATAGATTAGGGGCACTGAAGCTTAGTATGGACTTTTTTGGCCTGCTATCGGCCCCTATGGTAGGTAGTATCGGGCAAGGGCATTGCCGACGCCAGAGCATGCCGTGCCTGGCTGGTACGAGCACCGTATGAACAAGAGTTTACCGTGCAATGTTATGATAAGATTTTCTAAATCTGGACATCACAAAGTTGCACGCAAGACATGTAAACAATGGTTCAAATCCGCAGAGACATAAAGTAACCTCCCCGGTACGATCGGAGCTACGGCCCTTTCCCATTTTTGGCACCCTGTCTAATCAATCAGTAGATACGGTTTCTGCGATCTTCCTAAGCAGACATTCCATTGCCCAAAGCATTAACCAACCCCGCTCACGGCCAATACCACTTCCCGTGCGAGCCTTTCGTATAAAACTGTAGGTCGGGTTCCTTGTCCCAGGTTCGAATCTATGTGACCCAAGTGAAGCCGAGATTAAATGTTCCCTGATAAGGAGGCGACGAAAATGTTCTGGAAACTTTGGGTAGAGCCAAATTTAGACTTAATAAAGGAGTTGTGGTGAGCGAAGTTAGGAAAGCACCGCAGGCCGTGGGGTGCGGTTGGTCCCATGCGATAGCCGAAATGGATATACGGTACCGTGAGGCATGCTCTAGGTGGAGAGGATAGCGATAATGCACTCGAATGGTAATCGTAGTGGGCCAGGAAGTCGAATTTTCCTAGCAGCTGAAAATGAAAACGGCCGTCGAAGGAAGAGCCTAACAGGAAATGTAAGTTTAAAAGGCAGGCAAGTAAAATTCAATAGAGTAGGGCATTCTTACCTTGGGACCCCTTAGTCAAGCCTTGGAATAGCGGAAAATTATACGTTTTCTGCCAGCAAGTGAAAGACCTATATGTACGTTAGCTTGGTCGCGGTGCCTCTATGCTACTTCTCACCTACCTGCGTTACTATAGGGGAATCACATCCGAGTGTTTCAAGGCTGAATGGTTTTGGACAACCTTCATACCCTCGGGGAAATGTTCTATGGAGAAAAGGGAGTGATGATTTAACTTGGAGGGGTAGCGGTGATATAGACCCCTTCCCCGCCACAAAGTCCAACAAACATTGCATGGAAGCATACGCAATCTCCTGTGCCCAGCATACGGTATAGCTAGGTGGCTAGTGCTCGTATTCTGAGATCTATCACGTTTCTCAAGTATGATGAGAGAATAGATTCTGTGGCTAGTGGACCGACCTTCCAAGAGCCTACATTAAGGGTCTGACTACGGACGGTACCGTATTATTTTTAGAGCAATTGTATGTAAAAGTTCACTCCATGTAAGATTCCGGTTGTGAGCACAAACAGCATGGCTGTTGGACGATCGCTTGGGCTGGAGTATGAGTACGGTAGACTTTGGACCCCCAAACAAGAGGTGAGTTGCAACTTGCAAATGCCTATCTGATCAGGTGGTTGATATTCAGCTAGGGCTCTGTCCGCTTCCTTGCACTTGGAAAATGGGTTTATCCCCACTTGGGTGGTATAATTCTAGCGTTTGGAGAGAGCGCAATGTCTTGTGAACCACCGAGCTTCAGGCTCAGAGAATCCTAGCAGGTGATATAGAACCCATTGAGCCCACTTAGTATGTAAACGTAGTGTCTTGGGCTATTAGTTCCTGCAAGAGGACGTTCAGGTGAACGAGAGAGAGGCCGCGCCCTAGGACATTACCTCAGACAATTTTTCTCACTCGCCCTCACACGGCCTAATTCACCATTACTCCACTATACACAGCACAGAAGGTGAATGGACGCTCCGGGCATCATAAGGCGACTGAGAAATAAGGCAGCGAGTTATCCACACAACCCCAAGTTTGATTTCGAGTGATCATAATACCCCTAATGAAGCTTGAGCATTTATATTGTCGCTTAGCATTGATACCACGAGCGCTTCGAGATTCCATTATGGCAAGATCTCGAGGCGGTGTTTCCGTAGAATCTCCCCCATCTGCACATCCTTCTCCGCAACTGCTTATTCCACTACACTCGTATTGTACTTTAAAACAAGTTTCTCCAGACAAATCAAATACCGGCATGCAGATCCAATCTAAGTCCATAGGATATCACTCGATTAGTTGCTTTTGAATGCCGAATATCCACATGGAGCCCCGGCACACTCGTTCTCATCGGCGAACGATCGCCATTTTGGAAATCTGGGGCATCAAAGTGAAAAAAATAGTTCGGAATATGCTCAGCCCCACGGAAATATCCATGGCACACGGTACTCGTAACGGTCAGCCACATACCGGTGGTAATATGTTATCTCGAGATCTCCCAAGGTACCGTACGTACCATACGAGAAGCCAAGGATGCTTGCTCGCGATAAATCCACGCGTTTCAGCCTTGAGCGATCTTATCTGCGACCCAGGATCGGAGCACAAGCGAAGCGGCAGAGAGCTGAATGTGTTATCGTATCCAGTATGACCCCTCCCAGTCGCACCTTACCATAACGAATTGGTTTACGGCTGAAAAAAATGAAAAAATGAAAAAAAGGCTAAGAGATGTGATTTTCGTCTGACTGAGAAAGGATGGATAATCTCGCTTGGGAGTATGAGAATACCGGTATGCCTGTGCCTGTTACCCTGTACAGGAAAACTGTAGCTGTTGTCATAGCTAATTAGGCTGCAGTGAAAGAGATACAGAATACCGTAGCTGCCAACATTTCTCTGACAGTAATTCTGCTTGCGGACCCTTTGATGACCCGGTTAGGCTGGCTCGTCGGCACTGTCCCGAGTGAGGAAGGAGGATAGCTTGAGGCGCAGATGGTGACTGTGGCTGTTTACATTTCTTGGCGTAGGTTTTACCAGTGAATCTCTTGCTTCTATTATTGGATTCGTTAACGCTGGGGTTCTCTTGCAGTTGATTAACCTTTTTCTTGCGGTTTAAGTGAATGTGATACACAACCCCCTCCAGCCCTGGTCTTGGTCTTGTTGACGCTATGCCGTATTGGGGTTAAAGGAGGCTTAGTAGTTGGCAGACGGCTGGGGATTTGCGGAGTTCTCTTTTGGTTTCCGTGTCTTGGTGTTGATTCAATATATTTATCCTGAACAAACCTAGCCTAAATCTTGGTATCGCTAGAATAAATTTGATTAATTGGTGGAGTGGATCCTTAGTGGACCAGTTTTCCAGAGTGGTCTGCGTCTACTTGTAAGCTTCGAGCTCCCACGCTGCTTGTTCATGTCAAAATTAATGGGGGTTCGTGCTTACCAGTATATAGTACCTAGTAAGTACCTAGTACACGAGGGATCGCAGTTTGTTGGAAGATGCTTTTACATCTGCATGTCTTAGCTTTTTTAGCACTCGAACGGTACCGCACTTTAGAAGCGGGGAAAACAGAGATTTTAGGAAAAAGTAGTGAGGCAATGAGAAGGCAAGTCATCATGGAAAGTCCTTCTCATATTTCTTCCGCCATAGAATCATGAGACTGGATCATCATCACCACCGTCCTGATTCCCGACAGGGTGGCGCTCGCTCGCTTCGCCCGATAAGCTGGACCAAGGACGAGGACTTGTGTGTGCTTACATAGTATTAGGAACCTTCTTACTACTTCAGACATGGTATTTTCTACTTGACTTTCCTCCAACGATGTGAAGACATAGAGCGGGTGCAGTATCGTGCCCAGTGATCTGTGCCTAACCCAATCTCGGTGCACCAATGCCACAAAAATTGCTACGGTAGGGGATTCACAAAGGATCATCCCTCAAAACTTCTTTTCCACAGATCTAATCGTCAGCCCCTCTTCCAAAGTGATCACTCACCCATGCTCTCGACACACCCACATCTTTAACTATCATACGGTACCCCCCCACCGTCAGCTTTAAATACTTACTCAGCCTCTTGCCTCCCCTCCCAGGCCTCCCGCCCTGGCTGCCACGCTTTTTCAGAACGCAACACTCTCTCCACCTGCACCCTCCTTCTTGCTCCTCCCGAGCTTTATTACCGCCGGTTCCCCCCCATCCAACCCTTTTGCTGCTCCATTCTAACCCTTCTTTCCTCCCCTCTCACCCCCATAATATCTCCCTCCAAGTGCTCCCCTCTCCGTTTTCGTCCCTATTGATTCAGTTTACGAGTCTCGTTCCATTCGTTAAATATCCTATTCATCTACAAAAAGAAAACAAAAAAAACTCAACCAGTTCAGCATGGGGAAAGCAGGACGATTTGCGTGTATTCTCACGCCTATGCTTCTTACACTTGCATCGCTATGTTGTGTACTTATTGTGATGATCGGAGGAACAAACAAGAATTCCAGCATGATAAGCGGACTTTACTTCTTGAAGGTGGGTTTTTTCACCAAACTGCGCTTTTTTCAGCCCCAACTGACACTTTTTTTCTTGGTATAGATTGATACCCGTTTCATCGATACACCAGAGAATATAGACTTAATTCCTGGAACGGATTGGGATAACCAACTCCTAAAGTCTGGTTTCAACGCTACGGCCAGTGAGCTTGGACTTGATGATTTTTACACCTCGTCTTTGTGGAATTACTGCTCCGGAAAGGTTTCGGGAGACAAGTGGGATATCAACAACTGTGGAAAACCGTCTGCTAGCTATTCTTTCGACCCTATCCGCATCTTAGATGTCGAGGCTGAAGGAAAGGACGTTAATTTCCCTGACTCTGTCAAGAAGGTTTCGAAGGCTGTAAGCGCCGCGAGTAAGGTTATGTTGGCTATGTATGTTCTCGGAACGATTTCTACGATTATAACTTTTGCTGTTGGATGGTTTGGATTGCTCTCAAGATGGGGATCATGCGTTACCACTATTTTCGCTGATGTGTGTTTCCACTCCCCTTAACCCCTCATCCAGTCCTTCACGCCACTAACATGTGGGTGTTTTAGATCGCGTTTTTCTTCCTCCTCACCGCATCCATCATTTCCACCGCTCTCTACGTTTCCATCCGTGAAGCCTTCAACAAAGCTCTCAAGGAGTTCTCCGTCAATGCTCAGATCAACAGACAAATGTTCACAATCACATGGTTGTCTGTCGCCTTTTCCCTCGGTGCTTGCATCTTCTGGATGCTTTCTACCTGCTGCTGCTCTGGAAGGCGTTCTCGGGTTATGGGTACCGACCACAAGGGTAAAGGAAAGAGTAGCTCTCCCATAGGCGGTGGCAAAGCTGGATACGAGAGAATTGCTACCCCATACCATGGAGGTTCGGGATCCGGAGCGAAGCCCATGTCGGAGGTCGGAAAGAAGCAGGCTGCTGGATACGAGCCGTTTAGACATACCTAAATTCGGGAGGTTTGCTGAAGGAAGTAATGAGTGAACGAGGGTTGAGGATTGGAATGTGGTTACATGGGTTGGGTTGGGGGCAAACTGGATGGGATTGGACTGGTGTGGATTATGTCTGAGCGGAAGTTTTATAAAATATCTTTTTTCATGTTTTCACCTGTCTTTTTGTTCCCTATTGCTGATTTTTCTTATATGGTGGTTTTGGGTTAACGGTGCTTATCGTATATTTTTCTTCCCATTCTTTATGAATATTTTAAAAATGATGCTTTATTGGGAGCAATTTTTTGCTTTTCGCATACATTTATCCTGAGATCTAGTCTACTCAGCCGATTGACGACACCGGAACACCGACGGAACGCCAAGTGTGTGATATGATGGGAGATGATGACCCGACATGGAGCTATTCTATTCGAATCCAAAACTTAGACCTACAAATAACCCACCATCCTGGCCAAACAAGATTTTATGCCCGCCGGGGATTCACTCAGGTGAATATGGGCGTGCTGTACTGTGCTGTACAAGTACTGTACTAGTACTGTGTGGTAATGCTGATCTCAACCCCTACCCGGTAGGTCGAAGGTATTCTCGACGTGGCGCGGTTGACCGACGGAGTGAGGCAAAGGTGCGGGAGTTGGATTAAGTAAGACGGGAAGATTAAGATCTGACTGGGGGGATCGGGTAAGAATCTGACGGGCAATATGATATTAGGAAGGAGATGGAAATTTTGTGCTAATCAATGAAATATTGCTACCGTATGGCTTTGTGAAGGCCGCGAGGGGAGGGGGCTACTGTGCCTTTATGATATTCATGGGTTTTTTTGCTTTTATTATTCTGCTGCCTATGAGTGGGGTTGGATGACTTCTTGTAGACGTTTATGTAGAATCAATTTTCTAAATTCTAGCTGGTTAGACTATCTCTATAATATACTGTACAATAAAAGACTGCTATTGGAAATTTCGAGAATAGATATTGTTTTCTGTTTATCTAGAAATAAAGATAAATTAACAGTCGATTTTTTTCGGGGTGGGAGTGTTGGGTTTACTGTGACACCGGTACTGTATTGATAATCAGAATATGAGAATTGGAAACCAATGCCTACTATAGGAGAAACGGTTCTTAGTGCCCAGCATTGTGATTGGAATTTCAGAAACTCGAGATCATCTTAAAAGTTAGCAATCAGAATTGTTATTGTTTTTGTTGACTTAACTTATATCATACTATTTAGTTTTTGCCGTTACTATTACTGTTTATTATGATACTCATTCAGATTTGCTATATATTGCTAGTTAAAAGTAGATTATAATATAAATTCTAAAACCTGATATTTTAAAAAAACTTACTAAATATAATAGTAGCCAAAATCTGAATATCTAATATTTGATACAGCTCATTAGAATTGCATATAATTTTGATATACTGCTGTGTTTGTCTAGACCACTCAACCTACTTGAGGCCCGCTCTCTTGAATAGTTAGTATTAATACTATCATAGTACACTACACTACTATAATATATAGTAATTGCACTTCCAGAAGCGAAGGGTGGTACAATCCTAAAGTTGTGCTTGCGCTACTGGTAACTAAGTACGCAGGGCTGGGATAAAGTACCAGAACAACCTTTAATTTAATACTACAATATTATTATTTCATATTATGTATAACTACTTGTACAGGAGCTGTATGGAGTACGGAGCAGGTGTCTGCCCTTCCGGTATTAGGCCAACCCAACTCAAGAAGCCCCATCACCTCTGAAAAGCACTACCTATGCGTCCTATAGCTGATGAGGAGAGACTACTTGAAATATGAGGAATTCTACCTGATATAAATAAAATAAAACCGTCTGAATAACGCCTTGCACATGGGACACTACCTGCTTCTTCTTCTTCGTCTTCTACGTGCTTAAACAATAACTGGTAACGATTGATGCCTTTTCTGAGGGGGTGGCGCGATTCTACTAGTGTTTCACTCCTATATACGGGAGTACCAAGGTATGAGGTAAGTGATGAGATAGACAGGAGTATGGTGACCCGAGAGTATATCTGTGCCCAACATAAATAATAGAAACGCAGCATCCTTTCTCAGGCTTGACGGTACCTTTCTAGTTGAAGATGCACTCATGTCACGTTCCTGAGTTGGCGCTGCTCTGCAGATTTCCCTCGTGAACAGATATGTCCTTGGGCAACTGGGAACCCTATCCCGCTCATCACTTACCTCCATACCCGAGCACAAAATCCCTAGTAGGTCTAAATACTTTATTCCTGCCCCGAGTGCAGTGCCACGGCCGGATACAGTAGGGTTCAAAGCAGGCTGCGCTAACGAGGTACGGGGGCTTAAATATGGTGGAGAGGGGAAGGAAGGAGGGAGGGAAGGAAAGGAGAGGAATTGGGGGCGGCCATGTTTCTGTTTTCTGTTTTTAGGAATGAAAGTAGATTGAGGTGATGATGTTCGTGCAGGTATGGAGGTGTTTGAGAAAGAAAAGGAAGATGGAGTGTGGAGTCCTGAGGGTAAGTAAGTACGGTACGAATTGTTTGGTGTAGTGCTTTTGCACAATCTTAGGTTGGTTGACTGCCAGTATCCATGATGGGTGGCTTAGAGGTTATCATGACTTTTCTTGTTCAACGTTTAATCGAGTGATCATGTGTGCTCCGATGCTGTTGGATGACAATAGTGTTATTTGTGGCAAGGAGCCCCGCCACTGGTTTTTGCGGGATTAGAGGCCCATCGCGGGGTGAATTCTCGAGAGGGAGTTAGGGCTCCACTGGTACTTGAGTGTTCTATTAGAATAGTTTAATAATAACGGTGAGGAGGTGGTGGGCATGGGAGAACAGATCATACCGGATAGTGCAGGTATTTTGAGGGGATTGGCTGCACTATATCGGAATCGACCCGTTGGATCGAATTTATGATGCTGTCGGCTTGTCTGTGCCTTGTGCAGTTTTATCGTGAGCAAGGTGCGAGCATTTAATTAAAGGCCTCCGAGTGGCTCTCTCATCAGCTATTTCTCGGGGCTGCATTGTTGCCGGCATACTACCGATGCGGTAAATACTCGTGCGCTAGGCTTACTTGGTCCAGGAAAGCTACCGGTCAGCCATTCCTCTACGAAAAAAGCATCCTCTTGTTCTCGTTTCAATCGTCCTGATCAGGATGTGAATTAATCTATTGAGAAAGTCGGCCTAACCACCAAGGTAGGAGCACACGGGGCCTTCCATTTCCGCTCACAATGCCCTGCTTTTAGTGGCCCTAACTTAAGTGCATCTACTCGAGTACACCCTCCCTTACCTTAACTTACCAAAAATTCATCTCCTCCTACGGACCTGCCTCAACAACTTCAATTACCCATGATGTCGGAATCAATCTACGCCCAAGCGACCGAGTCGACAAATCATATCCGTAACCTCCTCCCAGAGCAGCTGAAGAATCCCCATGTGGGCGTCATTTGCGGATCTGGGCTTGGGGGTTTGGCCGGGATGTTGGACCAGGAATTGCTCTTTGAGCTTTCGTATAAGGACATTCCGCATTTCCCACATTCTACCGGTTTGTTTTGTCTCCTGCAGAGGTTCCGTGCCTTGCTAATTGGGAGTGGGGATTGATGAGTTCAGTTGTCGGTCATGCGGGCAAGTTTGTGTTTGGATTTTTGGGAGAGAGGAATACTCCTGTTGTGGTCATGATGGGAAGGGTGCAGTATGAATATCTTGATTCTTGTTGGCTGGAACTTTCAGAGGGTTAATTTGGTGTTTTGGTGGGGCTTAGCTACTTTGAAGGTCACTCGATACAGAAGGTTACCTTTCCTACCAGGGTGATGAAGTTGCTTGGGATTCATACCATTATTGTTACGAATGCTGCTGGCGGGCTTAATACTGAGTTCGCCGTGGGGGATATTGTGGTTTTGAATGACGTATGATATTATCTTATTCTCTGTGCAGGTGGTACTAAGGCTTGCTTGTTTAGCATATTAACTTCCCCGGGCTCGCTGGTCAACACCCCCTCCGAGGGCCGAACGAGGAGGAATTTGGCCCTAGGTTTCCGACATTGTCCGAAGCATATGACCTGCCACTGCGAAAACAGATCCACCTCAGTTATAAGAAGCTGCGATTAACATCTGAAAAGCGGAAACTCCACGAAGGTGTCTACGTATTTGTTTCCGGGCCAACGTAAAAATTCCGATACTCCTGTTATCTGCGTTTGCGTTTCGGTAGTTGATAGGAGTAGTTTCGAGACTCGCGCAGAATGCCGCTTTCTACGGGCCCTCGGAGCGGATGTTGTAGGAATGTCCACCGTTCCCGAGATTATCGTTGCGAGGCATTGCGGAATAAGAGTTCTGGCCATGAGCCTTGTTACAAATAGTGCTGTTCTCGAGCCTGGCCCAAGGGGTGACTCTTTGCTCGTTGCGGAAATGGGTGAAGAAGGGTTGAAGAGTGCTTTGGAGGCCGGAGCAGCCAATCATGTGGAGGTTCTCGAAACGGGAGCTGCCGCTGCGAAAGACTTGCAGGGGCTCGTAAGGCAATTTATTGACGATATTGCTCCATAGATCATACCCTCCTTTGTGTTTGATGAAGTCTGGTATGGGTTTGGTGTTGCTTTTGCTGGGAGACCTATTTTTGCTTTTGTATTTACCCGCAAATCATCGTAGGTATGTTTTGTGCATAATAGACTTGTTCGTCTCATCTGGATGAGAGTTGCGGCACTCCAGCTTTTTTTATTTTTATTTTTATTTTTATTATTTTTATATGGTTGCGCGCCAAACAGGGCCTAAGTATCATCTACGCTGGGTGCTTATTGAGGTGATCATAATTATGAAGCATGGACCGGGCATGGGGGTCATAATATCATAAGTTGCAGACCGATTCGGGGCGTGCATCAAATACACTCACCGATACAGTGCCAATACATTGCTGGGTTTAGGGCACGGGGCAAGGTTACACGCACCTCATCCACCTTCCTTGGCAGTTCCTCTCATAACAACTCGTTGATCCTCCTCACCAACCCTTCTGACCATCTACTGACCATATTATGATACCACGCTAGCTCACGATTTCATAATACAGAAAAACCATGGGTGTTACGGGCCTATGGACGATAGCAAACCCCTGCGCGCGCCCCGTTAAGCTCGAATCACTCGCTCGCAAACGTCTCGCCGTCGATGCTTCCATCTGGATCTACCAGTTCCTCAAAGCCGTCCGAGACAAAGAAGGACACGCGCTCCAGAGCTCGCACATAGTCGGTTTCTTTAGGAGGATATGCAAGCTACTTTTCTTCGGGATTAAGCCCGTTTTCGTGTTCGACGGAGGTGCGCCACCGTTGAAGAGGCAGACGATTGCCGGGAGGAAGGCTCGTAGGGAAGGGAGGGAGGAGGATGCCAGGCGGACTGCTGGAAGGATATTGGCCCTGCAGGTTCAGCGGAGTGCAGATATTGAAGCTGAGAGGCGGAGGAAGCAGAAGTCGGGGGATTGGGAGGATGTGCCCGATGAGGAACAGGAGCAGGGGCAACTGGAAGGAGAGGAAAGGCTTGGGGACGTGAGTCAGTTGGTTTACGTTGATGAATTGGAGCAGACCCCCAAAGAACGGGCGAAAGCCCGTGGGTTTAGAAAGTCGGATCCGTACCATTTACCTGAGCTTCCTGTCAGCATGGAGAGTCTGGGGGCTCCGAATGACCCGAGAGTCATGTCGCAGGATGATCTGGAGGAGTATGCCCGTATGTTCCGTGGCGGGGAAGAAGTCAACCTTTACGACTTTTCCAAAATCGACTTTGACTCGGATTTCTTTGTCTCGCTGCCTATGGCAGATAGGTATAATATTCTAAATGCTGCGAGACTACGTTCTAGGATGAGAATGGGATTGGCGAAGGAGCAACTCGACTCTATGTTTCCGAATAGGATGGATTTCTCTAGATTTCAGATTGAACGGGTTAAGGAACGGAACGACCTCACGCAGCGTCTTATGAATCTCAATGGAATGAATGATCAGCTGGGATCTTATGACCCAACTAGAGTTGCTGGAGAGAAGGGAAGGGAGTATGTTCTTGTTAAGAATGACGGTGTCGAGGGCGGTTGGGTCCTGGGTGTTGTCGGTAGTTCTGGGGCGCGGGAGGGCGAGAGGAATAAACCTATCATCGTTGATAAGACGGAAGAACTCGAGGGTGAAGAAGAGGAAGATCCGGATGATGACGAGGAGTTTGAGGATGTTCCAGTTGAGGGTTTGAACAGATTACCGCACATCGAACCTCGCGATGATCGTGGAGGGAGCTATGCATATGATGTATTGGACGGCGCGGAGGCGCAGATGCTGAGAAGGGCAATTTATGAGAGTAAGAGAGATCAAAATGGGTCGAATAACAAACGAAAGCTCTCGCCAGGTCCAATTTCTGATGCAAGTCTAACTAAATCTGCTAATCCTTTATTCCTTGGCAATGACGAAGACTATGATGATGAGGGCGAGGACGATGATCCATTCCCATTGGACTTCGTCGGCGAAGAACGGGGTAATGACGATGATGATGATGACGATGAACTGCAAAAAGCTATTCGGTTATCACTCGAGGCTCCTCGAGGGTATGATAGTATGGAGTTGGAGTCAACCTTCTTTGGCCGCGATCTTAGTGACATCCCCGAAGAGGAGGAGGAAGACGAGCCCGTTAATAATAAGGGTAAAGGGAAAGCTGTCGAGGAGCCTCCGGTGGAAAAAGAGAAATCACCACTACTTGCAGTGCCCGGTGGTGATGCAGGTTTCAACAGAGCTGCTTCTGAATCAAGACGTATGAATGGTGGCGCCATGCCGAGGGATTCTAGTTGGGGCACACCTGGTGAGGGCAGCAAGAGCTCCAGTTCTTCTGTTGCGAAGAATCCCTTTGGGGGGTTATTACCATTTGAACCTTTAGACATGGGCAAGAGCATGCTATTTAAAGGGAAGAAACTGGAGGAGAAACCCAAAGAGGTGGGGGAGGATAGAGACAAGGGAAAGGATAAAGATGGAGATGATTCTGCGCCGCTACCGCCGTGGTTCACTGGGGGCCCAAAAAAAGACCTAGCGGAGGGAATGCGCTTGGCTAATCGCGATAGGAAACCCACTCGAGAGGAGAAGGAAAGGGAGGAATACGAGCTAGAGATGCAGAGGATTGTCAATGAGCGATATAAAGAACGGGATGTAGTGATGATTGATTCTGATGATGGAGAGGGGAACGACGATGTGGTTATGCTGGATGGTCCATCTGGGAAGGCTGACCTGAACATGGGCGGTGTGGCAGACCGGCCAAGAACTCATCCACCCAAGCCAATAGACTCTGAACAGGAAGACAATGATGAAGAAGGGATCGAATGGGAGGAAAGCGATCACGAGGATGCACTAACGGCAAGAGAATCTAAGACTGCACCAAAACCTTATCCTGGAGGATCGCCCCCGCCCCCTGACCTTGAAGAAGCCGAGAACGGAGCACCTCGAGAGGTAACCCCACTAGAATATGCAGATGACGAGGAACAATATGCAGAACCCGAAGACTTAGAACTAGTGCAGCAACTCGCCGCAGAATCAGAAGAGCACGCCCGGTTTGCCGCAGAACTAAATAATAGACCCCAGCAGCAAACCCGAGAGGAGTACGAGCGGGAACTCCACGCTCTCCGTGTGCAGCAAGCCAAGGATCGCCGAGACGCTGACGAGGTCACGCAGGTGATGGTTCAGGAATGCCAGCAGTTACTTACACTCTTCGGAATACCCTACATCACCGCACCAATGGAAGCAGAAGCTCAATGCGCGGAGTTGGTTCGTCTCGGACTTGTTGATGGTATTGTTACGGATGATTCGGATACGTTCTTATTTGGCGGGACGAGGGTGTACAAGAACATGTTCAACCAAGCCAAATTCGTTGAATGTTATCTTGCTAGCGACTTAGAGAAGGAATACGCACTCGACAGGGCAAGGCTTATTCGAATAGCACATCTACTCGGCAGCGATTACACAGAAGGCGTGTCCACCGTTGGCCCCGTCACAGCTATGGAGCTCCTAGCTGAATTCGCCAGTGATAATGGCCTAACTGAATTCAAAGAGTGGTGGACAGCAGTGCAGAGCGGCTTGAGAAAGCTAGCAGATGACGATAGTAGTCCCTTCCGGAAGAAGTTCGTAAGTTGTCCCCCCTTATCCCCCCACCACCCTTTCGACTAACGTCGCCGCTAGCGCAAAAATGCCACAAGGATATTCCTCCCAACAAACTTCCCAGACCCACGCGTCGACGAAGCCTATCTGCATCCAGAAGTCGACCACGATCCGTCCCAGTTCGAATGGGGAATGCCAGACCTCGATGGTCTCCGGCGCTTCCTCATGGCGACAGTAGGCTGGTCGCAGGAGCGCACTGACGAAGTACTTGTTCCGGTCATCAAAGATATGAATACGAAGCAAGTTGAGGGTACACAGAGCACTATTACACAGTTTTTTGAGGGTAGAATGGGTGCGGGGGCGGCCGGGATGGCAGGCGCGCCAAGGAGGAAAGTTGGGAAGAGTAAGAGGATGGAGAAGGCTATGTTAAGTTTGCATGAGAGGGCTAAGAGGATTAATAGTGGTGGGGGGAGCGCCGCGGGCGAGCGGGATGGGGATGCGGAGGATGTGGAGGATGGGGAAGTGGAAGTAGTGGAGAAGCCGGCGAAGAGGAAGAGAGCGTCGGCTAAGAAGAGCCGGAGGAAGAAGTCTCCAGTTAGCAATGGTAAAGGTGAGGGCGATAATGAGGAAGAACTTGGAGGAGATGGGCACCACGAGGAAGGAGGCGTCCCTGGTTCAGTCAAGAAACGCAAAACCACTGCTGGAAGAGCGAGGAAATGATTGCATGCCTATATCATATCATGTTTGCATTTTTCTTATCATAGGTTAGTTGCATTGCATAGACGGGTGTTTGTGTTTTTTGTGTTTTGTTATTGTGCCGCTTTAGTTTGAGTATCATAATGGTAATGATATTGCATGTGTTTAGCTAGAGCAGTTTTTTTGGCTGGTCCAGTTTCTGCTGCGCTGTGTTGCGTCGTACGTTTTGGTGGTGTGCTGGACGACAGGTCGATAGGAGCGGATGGGGGCGCGACGGGCGTAAGTAGTGTAAGGCAAACGCTGTACCGTGATAGAAGGGTCACATTGAAGCAGTCACCAGGTTTTGGGACGCGAGCTTTGCGCAGTACGGTAATATACATGCTGCGGTTGACGATGTAGATAGCGAGGCATACTGAACACAAGATATCACTCCCTGCTTGTATCCTATGATATCCCAGCGGTTATCTGATATCGTATCCAAAGACTTTCCCTTTGTGCCAGATTCACCAAGAGATGTATTGCCATCTCTCTGTGTATAGTATCTATCAATCAGACCATTTCATCATCTCAGTCAATTAGGGCGAAGTTCGCGGTACCTTACTTACCCTCTTCAAGCATGACAGATGGGAGTACTCGGAATCTTCGATACATAATCTATAAGTATCGTTCGGGAATCTGTACCACTCATGCGAGGGTCGACCGTGGCGCAGAATTGCCTTTTGGCTATATAGCCCAGCCGTTCTGAGGGGGTGCTTAACCTGACCTAAATCTCTCCGGAGGTTCTGGCTCTATACGGGTGATGGTTACTTGTCCCAACATAGTGCAATAGCCTCACAATCCCCCTACTCGCACTCTCCATACTTCTGCCGACAACCAAGGCCTATATTCAAACCCTGTGGGCTGCTTATGGAGTTGTATTTTCCGAAGACACCTTCGCAAAGCAGCGTATCCTGGATCACTGTTGTACCGTAAAGTTATCGATACGGATGATCGCGGCTTTCTACGCAATTCGAATTTCTAGGACATCTGCAGTAGTGGGTTTGAGAGGCTGCCGTGTAATTACAGTTCATCAGGTTGCTGCCTTTGTGCCAATTTAATGGTTGTGGTTGAGCCCTGCACCGCCGGAGATAACTTTCCTGGTGGGTAAAGTGGGTTACATGTTTATCCTGGCAGAAATTCGGAAACGGTTTGGTAGCATGGTAGGTAAATTATTTGTTGCATGTGGATGTGTGATTCGAGTGGGAATAATATCATGAAATCACAATGTCTAGGGTCGATTCTCTTGCTCAGGGTGGCGCCGGGGCCTGCTACAGGTCCTCATGCACCGGGAAGAGAAGTCTGTGTGCAGTATATCTATCCTCTAGCTATCCATATATCACTAGCAAGGAAAACAGAGAGGAGATAGATACATGAAGAAAGGTGGGGGAAAAAAAGGAGATTGTGTAACAAGGGATATATTCGACTGGGGGAAAGTAACCAAGATGAAGGATGCAAGTTAAGAAATGAAATAGTACTTAATTGGTGCATGCTAAACACAATGTGCAGAAACTGGTGAGCCTTTATTAATAAGTGTTAACAAATATCCAGAAGTTTGGGAGGGGTATGTCTACATACATGTGGGATTTCCGCTAATGGCGGTGGCGGATAATTTCAAGATCATATCACAGGGTTGACATAAAGGACATGCAAGGGAAAGGGGGGGATGGTGATAGCTGCAATAGTGCATACTAGGCTCCCTGAGGCCAAGCAAGGCTCGCGCTGGGAAAGGAAGAATATTGGATGATTTGAGGGTTATCTATTGACTGCTCTAGGACCTTACTTCAGCTTAGGTCGTCCACAGCGGATGTGACGGCTGAGAATCTGCGCTTTCTAGACTTCCGGGCTTGTAATAGCTTCACTATTCCTCCGTGTCCCCAGTAAGTAGCGTGAGAGAGTGGTGTGCAGCCCTGTTTATCTGGGCGATTGGGGTCGACATCTTCCCGTCCCAGCAGTAGCTTGACCACCCCTTCATGTCCGTTGATAGCAGCACACCCGAGTGGTGTTCGATCGTCCTCATCCGGGCGATTGGGGTCGACATCTTCCCGTTTCAGTAGTAGCTTGACTACTCCTTCATGTCCGTTGATAGCAGCACACCTGAGTGGTGTTCCTTCCTTATCTGGGCGATTGGGGTCGACATCTTCCCGTCCTAGTAGCAGCTTGACTACCCCTTCATGTCCATTGATAGCAGCAGACCCGAGTGGTGTTCCTTCCTTATCTGGGCGATTGGGGTCGACATCTTCCCGTCCCAGGAGCAGCCTGACCACCCCTTCATGTCCGTTGATAGCAGCACATCCGAGTGGTGTTCGATCGTCCTCATCCGGGCGATTGGGGTCGACATCTTCCCGTTTCAGTAGTAGCTTGACTACTCCTTCATGTCCGTTGATAGCAGCACACCCGAGTGGTGTTCCTTCCTTATCTGGGCGATTGGGGTCGACATCTTCCCGTCCTAGTAGCAGCTTGACTATCCCTTCATGTCCATTGATAGCAGCAGACCCGAGTGGTGTTCCTTCCTTATCTGGGCGATTGGGGTCGACATCTTCCCGTCCCAGGAGCAGCCTGACCACTCCTTCACGTCCATCGATGGCAGCACATGCGAGTGGTGTTCGATCCTTCTCATCCGGGCGATTGGGGTCGACATCTTGGCGCTCTAGCAGGAGCTTGACCACCGCTTCATGTCCATGAACAACAGCATCTCTGAGCGGTGTTCGATTATTCTCATCTGGACGATTGGGGTTGACATCTTCCCGTCCCAGGAGCAGCCTGACCACTCCTTCATGTCCATCGACGGCAGCACATGCGAGTGGTGTTCGATCCTTCTCATCTGGGCGATTGGGGTCGACATCTTGGCGCTCTAGCAGGAGCTTGACCACCGCTTCATGTCCATGAACAACAGCATTTCTGAGCGGTGTTCGATTATTCTCATCTGGACGATTGGGGTTGACATCTTCCCGTTCTAGCAGTAGCTTGACTACCCCTTCGTGTCCATTGACAGTAGCACTCCCAAGTGGTGTTCGATCATACATACCTGGGCGATTGGGGTCGACATCTTCCCGTTCTAGCAGTAGTTTGACTACTCCTTCGTGTCCCTCAACAGCAGCACATCCAAGTGGTGTTCGATCATTCACATCTGGGCGATTGGGGTGGACATCTTGCCGTGCCAGCAGTAGTTTGACCACCCCTTCATGCCCCCCGACAGCAGCACCCCCGAGCGGTGTTCGATCATACACACCTGGGCGATTGGGATCGATACCTTCCCGTCCCAGGAGTATTTTCGCTACTCCTACATGCCCATTCCTTGCTGCCCACGCCAGTGGTGTACTACCTGTGCAATCTCGCCGGTTGATCTCGCAACCTCCAGCATTTATAATTGCAGTGACGAGTTCAACAATCCCAAAGAACGATGCGCAGTGTAGGCCAGAGAAGAGTGGAGAAGCACTGATGCCTCCCATATAACTGGGTGGAATTTCCTGCCTTAAAAGCGACATAGCGGAGGCGTGGCCTTCATACTGGCACAAGAGCTCTAGTGCAAGGGCCCTCGCATGATCTGAGAGCTCCCTGTTCGCATGTGTTCCCCAGTATCTCGAACAATATTTGAGGAATGGCATGCTATTATGGTCTGGGAGAGAATGGAATGGGAGGTTCTTAACCTGTTGTGAGTTCAGATAAGTCAAGCAGGTCTCTGCAAGTATCGAGTGAGGTTTACTGAAGAGACCTGGGTGACTACAAAGATACTCTTGTACGGTATAGTGGATTAACCGCACAGCTGAAGCTTCCTTATCCATCGTTATCAGGCCTTGGCAACAGTCTAGCAATGTACCTATCGGGGGGACGTTTTCGGGATCGAAATCCGTTACTCCTATCTCCACAGCCAGTGCATCGCACAGCTCATCCGCTTGTAACGGCCGCTCCGAATGACAGACCCAAGTGAGAGTGGCCATTGCAAGTTTTCTCCTTTCCTCATCCTGAGCCATTATCCGGTCTAGTGTCACACCATATGCGTCCCCTAACCCCGCTCCGTCTTTTATTGACTTGAGTGTTTTTCTCCGCCGAGCAGTCGTGGTACCTCTCAGGATTGCCTCGATATGGAGAGAGGCCAGCAGGAATCTAGGTTCAAATATGTCAGCTATTAATTCGAGGTAGTTTTGCCCTTGCTCTCGTTCCTACATACGTTTCTGAACTTATTGCGGGAATAGCCTTCATAATATCTCCCTCCAATGTGCCGCTCATTGTATTCGGGGCATTGTCCTTCCTGAGTTTCTCGCGCAGAAATCTAAGGACTCCATCTTCCGTAGTCTGTATAAATATGAAGGTTGCCGCCCCACCCAATCTCCTCTCCACCTCACTCCGCACATGCGGTCTTCCAGTCATAAATATGCGAGTATTCGGCGACCCCTGCAGAATCTGTCCCAGTGACTCAAGAACTACCGTTAGATGCTCGGGCACACATTCGTCAAGTGCATCAACACATATAAGAGTGGGCTTTGTAGCTGTGATGTTCTGGAACATGTTTAAAATTCCTGAAACTTGTGGGCCTCTACCCCCAATAACCTTTTTCTCTTTTCGAAAGCTCTGGACTATCACTTTGGGAATTTCCTCCAGTCCACTAACAAGTTGTCTCAGCAGGGAGCCGAGCATATTTACTGGCGACTGCTCGGCCCGAGCAGCAAAGTCGAAGTAAAAACATGCAACGGCAGTATCTTCCTCCGCGGCCTCGTCGCACAACTTGTCTATCACTAGGGAACTGTTATCGCAACCTATCAGCAATACCGCTCATTGATTCCCGATAATGGTGCCGCTCTCTTACATAATATAGCTCTTTCCCACTCCTGGATTCCCGTCGCAGAATAAGGTCGGATGATAAGATCCATCCTCCTTACTGCCATCGTGCCAGCGTCTGAATTCCTCAGTCTCCAACAGCCAGGCTCCTATGCCGTCCACCCGTCGGGCTCCGATGTCTCGATGCCGCACCCATGGCTCTAATGGAGACAGCCAGGCCAGTATTTTAGACTCATCATCCGGGGCAGTGCTGTTAAAGCTGTTTGCGATGTTGATAGAGTTATGGTTATTGCTGAAAGCTTGTGACATTTTCGATATTCACCGCTTTGAGTGTTGTTGAGAGCAAGGTGTCGATTAACTGGGTCCGTTAATGCAATTACTTGGGATTGAGGAAAAGCGGGGCTGATGGTGAAGCCTTGCGCCCAAGTTGACTAAGAACGATCCAATCACTAAATCTAAAATCCGTTACACAAAAGCTGGAGGACTACCGGTACCGTACTTGTATTCCTAATTGTTCAAAAACAGGTTACTCTTCCCTAAGGGAAACCCCATGCGGGAAAAAGGAAAGCCTGGAAAATACTTTTAACTAGGAAGTGAGGGAAATGAGCTAAGCTCCATAAATCTTCAAGTTCAAAGACCCTAAAGTCATGCAGAAGTCGATCAAACGAATCCCTCATCAGAACCCCTCATCAGATACCTTAAATAAAATTCCAAACCCCGTCGCCCGCACCTGCGATTAAGCTACCGTTCTTAGCGCCTGAATAAATGTGTATTTGCACCAGACCCTGACAAGAAATCAGGATATCAATTAATTTGTAGGAACTGCTGGCTGGGGGGTTTAATGCCTAACTTTACTTGGTGCATCATCAGCGCAAATCATCAGCCCAAAAGCAGCCTCTCGATCGCTATTATACCCTAACTAAAAGCAATTCGAAAGGAAAGAATCGGGGAAGAACTATTACTAAATATGAAATCGCAGCAGTGTCTTAGGCTAGACTTGGGTTCTGTCCTTCGCCCATTTGAATGGCAGCATGCTCGTCACGAGATGAAACATGACCGACTCCTAGCCACAGGCAGTATAACACCTCCTTTCCACAAACCCAATCCTAGGCCCGCGCACTCACATATCCCGCCTCTGGCTGTTCCTTAGTTTTCAGGGGGGAATCCCCCATGGATACCTCTGGAGGCACCTCAAGCGCCCAGAGTTCACAGACACACTGGTGACAAGAAAGCTGCTTGGGCATATCTTCACAAGATCGAGCATGACCGACCCCCTGCTACACGTAGTATAACCCTCTCTTTCTGCAAATTCACCTCCTGGGCACTAACTGATTTAATAGTCACGCCGGCGCAATGCATGCGGGAGGCGAGCAAGGCGAAAGTGCAGAGAGGTTTGAGGACTGCCGAGTTTGAGCTACCTGCTAGGAACACGAGAATTACGGAGGAGGCGTCGGTTACTTAGAAGGTGGCGATTTGGGAGGGGATGTGGCCTGCGGAGCAGAATGAAGACATAGAAGTTAGTATCCTTTATTCCGCTCTATTTTGGAGGCTATTTATCGAAGCGGGGGCTGGGTACCTCATGCATCAACCGCATTTCGTTCAGGTTAATCGATGCAAAATGAAATAGAAGTCCAGTCAGGTTTGCGTTTCTTGAGTGTACAGTACAGTACTCGAGCACCGGTACCGTAGGTGGGCTGAAGTCTTGGTGATTGGGTTAGGAAGTCGATCCCCCATAAAACTACCACAGCAAGAGCTCGAACAATTAGGCCAGGTGCTAGGACGTTGGAGTTACTTCTCCTAGCAAAGTCTAGTATCTTTTTCTCTTATATTTGTCTCAGGTGGCATGTTTTTTTTTAATGTGCCCCTCACCCTTTTTCCAGAGGAGGAAACTCTAGACTACCTAGCGCCAACCCCACTATTCAAGTTCTTATATACGATACTTATTATACCACCTCCCTGGCATCGCGCCCATCCAACTGAAGGGCTTTGAAAAGCCTAAAACTACTCGCTGTGAGCTAGTAAATAACTTGGAAGAAGGAATTATTTTTAGCTTATTTTGTATTCTAGTACATTTTAGCAGATGCCTGCTGGGCGAGTTGAGCCTAGTCTACCATCGGGATTTTCCTTGCTTGAGCCAGCAAACATATTAGCACGGAGACGGGCAGTTATGACACACAAAGATTGATGAACGGACTTGGCAAGTGTCCCTGTGTGCTGCTGGAAGCAATGCAGAATGGGTCTCTCAAAAATTGTATAAGCAGTACGCCCTTCATATTTCTATTGACACAGTTGATTGAGCCCTGCGCGAATGCAAATACTAATACACAGGTAGATAGCAAAATAAAATAAAAAAATAGTGAAACTCACACCAGAATATGCAAAAAAAAAGCGTCTTAAATAGGCCCTTAGGCTCAAACTAGGTGCTAGATTATTGAGGGGCTTAAAGGAATTGGTTACAGTGATGAGTGAAATGAGGAAAAAAGCTACAATTATCACCAATAGGTACTGAAAATTCGATTCCTGCCCCAAATGCCTATCCAGAAACCTTGTAAACTAAGTCTATTCTCGTAGAAAAGTAGTGCAGAAAGCGGTCGAAAAGGGAAAGAAAGAAAGAAAGAAAGATCACGGTTCAGCTCAATTCTGTTCACAAAGGTAAAGTCGAAGGAAAGAAAGCCCGGACATAAAGAAAGAAAGCAATTCACGCTCGCTAATCTCTTCACTCACGATGATGTACGAATGATCGTCTCTCTCTCTCTCGCTAGCAAACATGCGGTGGCTTAAGGTCATTTAAACTAGTTCCTCTTCCCACTCCGGCCGGGCAACAACCCTAGCTAAGCAACTCCCCCACCGCACCCAAGTCGCCGCTCTGCCACTCCTACCCTATAGTATTAACTTCATATCCCTCGCTTCATCTGTATTCAAGTAGAAAAAAAAAATGCAAATGAAAACTAAAACCTAGCAAAGTAAACATTTAGCCAATTTCTCACTCCACAGTACCTAACGAAAAATAGCTGCCAGAATGTGTCCAACCAGTCAAGATATGGAAAGGGGCATCTTCGTCAGCTTGGACTGCTTTTAGAAGAGGAATTAAAGCACCTTTGCATCACTATTTGCCAAAGTTGTTGACTGATGAGTTTATATTCATTTATTTGAAACCTCCGGCCCTTAATCATGTAACACAGTTAGACCCTAGTCTTTCAGTAGGACAATTGCTCTGTCCAAAATGAGGACATGGGTCACATGGCTATGGAGTTGTTTGAACCCAATAGTATTGAACTCGGAACCCACTCCCTATACACACTAGATCTAAACTCAAGCAAGCACCCCTGCCTTGAGGGGAAATCAGGATCATCAGCAGCATTCCCACCTACCGCAATTGCAAGAAAGCCCCAAGAAAGTTAAGCCATGCTTGGTAAAAATGCTACAGAGGTTTACTCAATGATTTTACTAGAACTCTTTGAGAAACGTCGGCTTTTGATACTTAATAATGAGGCAATTGTCAGCATGATGAGGGGTAGCCTACTAGTCTTTAGGTCCTTTCGCACCATTTTTTTCTACCTATACTATATGATACCGCGACAGGTCCCAATAACAACATATCTCTCAACAAGCCAGGTAGGTACTAAGTTATAAATATAAGTAGTGGTAAAAGCGAACTAGCAACCTTGTAGCCTCTAGGCCTGCCTGCAGGACAGCAACACACTACCAGAAGGAAGAAGTTACTGAGTGCGCTAGACTTTTATCCTTCACCCACGATGATCACGAGAAATCACTCAGGTTTCCTAATTTGTGCTAGTTTCCACTCCTGTATTCGTGCGCTACCCGTTTTGGAGGTGCACCCAGCTATGGCCACCCTAGTGCAGTAATCACGTGATTTCATAGGAAAAACGTCTTTCGTTCCCCTACTCTTTTATCCCCAACCCTTGCGCAGATAGTACTACTGTGGGTCCAAGCCACGCCTCGCAAAATTCACCTGTTCGAATTCTATATAGAACATTGTACCGGTAGGGCCCTCGCGCACAGAAGTGCGTTGGGTATATTACAGTCTCTACCAGCACGACGAAACCAGCCGGGTGACAAACAGGGGTATTTAGTTAGCAAAAAGGGAATTGGTTAAATAGGGTACCAAAGGGTTACTTGTCACAAATCCCTGCTCGCCACCCGCCCAGTTTTTCTTCCGGCCCTCAGTGGAGGCTGTATCAAAAAGTAGCCAGTAAAGTTAGTGCCTCCACTATTGTCAATCACCAATCGCAAGGGTACAGATATCCCGTATCCAATTGTTATTATCATACACTATCAAAGTCAAAACTTTTTACCCCACATCACTCATCCTCAACATTGCCAACGGTGTATCTAAATTTATACTTGTATTATAGGAGAAAAAGTACAATTCCACTTATAAGAATGCCGCAGCCGCAACCGCACCAATAAAAACAGCACACACAGAAGCCCAAACTCCAGCACGGGGTCCCATCGGAGAAGCAGAGTTAGATATGCTAGTAGGGACAGACGAATTGCCAGCATGAGGGGCAGGCGAGCTATATCCTGTCGGAGCGGTACCATTTGTACCAGAGAGCGGAGCCAAAGTCCCAGTCCCAGCAGTAGGTCTGGTGGGAGAAGGAGTAGAATGCCAGGTCGAGGCTGGGGGAACGTAGGAAGGGTAAGTCGTACTCGTAGTATTAGCGCTAACAATCGGCTGGGTGTCATTGATCCCCGGAACATGCCCCAAATGCAGCTCGAAGAACCCGGTAAGCGTATTCCCAGTGCAACAGTCCTCCATAGTTGCCCAACTCTCTCCACCAGCCATAGGGTTAAAATAAACACAGGCATCGCCACTAGCAGCCTGCCCGCACACAGCACTACCATTCGTGCTGACTGAACCTTCGGTGGTAGTGCAGGCTGCAAACACGTTTGTCAGGACCTCCGCGAAGTTTACGAAAAAGTTGTTAGAGCACGGGAGGTCTAGCGGATCGTCGGCAAGCATTAGACAGCTTAGGCAGCCCGTGCTATTACCATACCAGCTGTCCTGGCAGACGCAATCGTGGCCACCCTGGGTGAGATTCTGGCAACCGAGGAAGTTCGTGATCACCGCGTTGCAACCGCAATCCGTGAGGACGTGAGGGGAGAGTGACATTTTCTGCATCGGCGAGGAGCTTTTGGCAGTTGCTATGAGAAGGGACGCACCCAAAAGAAAGGATTTAATTAGAAGCATTTCGTTGGATTATTCAGATGTATTTGAATTAACGAATGTTGCAGTATTATTCCGGGATTGAAGAACGAGCGACAACCAAGTCAACAGGAGTGAACTGGCCTCCTTCCCTTGGGGGATATTAAGATATCTTATATGTTAGTGGGATGGTTTGCTTTATTTAATCCCTTAGTGTAATAATCGGTAGGCAATGGCTCCGAGTTTATAGGCTTAACCCCAATCCCGGGAGAATTGAAAACTCGGCTCAGTACCCCTGCAAATCCTATACCGGGGGCACAAGTGCCCGGGACTTTTGCACCTTATATTCATCCGTACAGTACTCCGACTCTTGGTATCATAGGGCTTCGTTTTCGAAATATTTACCTCAGATCCACCCTTGTACTGTCGGACTCACAAACGGACTAGTGGTGACCAACGCGGACATTTGCACTCATGTTGCGCTCTCTATTCGCCACGAAGTCCTTGACATTCAGGGTGGAATAGTAGTATTTAAATAGGAACCGGGGAAAACAAGGAAGGACAAGAATGGCTTAGGCAATCAGCGCACACCGTTAATGGATCATCTCCCCATTTCATATACCTCCCCCCTCTCTCTGGGTCACTTTTCTTTCCACTGGAGATTCAAATAACTCGACTCTTCACCCCAACTATAGGCATCATTCGCTGTGGCTGTTTCGTCGGACAGATACCTTGTTATTGTAATTGTTGCCCAAGCCTTGGTTATCTAGGGAACCTACACCATCGATCACGTCCTGTGACACAAATAATCCCACTATCATATACCCACAAAAGGACGCCGAACTCCCATCCCAACCCACCCGACAGTACCACTTTGTACTATACCCTTCAGGTTAGTGGGAGAGGGTCTTGTTATGGCCCCCACTCTCGAAATTGAGCCCGGGAGTCCGAGACGCAAAAAAAAAAAGGGAGGTCGGCGGGCGCAGTGCCGAGATGCTAGGGTTTCGCTCCGAGGATGGTGCTGTGCTCTAGTCGATTGATTCTCCCGAGATAGCCCCGAGGTCCAACAGTGCCCAATTGCCTTAGGAATTAACCTCGAAATTAGAATGAGAGTGAAAGCGTTGTATCAAGCAAAGGATGTAGTACAATGATGGCAATGGTCCGTTGGGCAGTCCTGCTAAAGGACTGTAAAGAGAGCGGATGGTTGATGGGCTGGTTTTTGTTCATACAAGGGGAGAGAACGAAATATATGCCACGGAAAGGAGGATTGAGCCTAGACGATAGTACCGTACAGTAATAATGCCTTATCATACCACAACTCGGCTCACCAGAAAGCTGTTCGATCCTTTATAGATATCACAGCTAACGTAGAGTATTCCTGCCTTTGTGTTGGGCGCTATAGAGCTGTGAGCCCTCTAGAATTGCTGATAACGGAGCCCACCTTGTCTAAGCTTTCACGGGCAACCTCTCTGATAAATCCAGCCCATCCACTTTAGAAAGCAACCTACTGCAAGAGCAGGGCAGTGATAGAGTAACTACCATCGTTTCATCAATTCCCTAAGAAATGTAAAAGAGACCTATGAGGTGATTAAAGTATGTTGCTACTAATAACATGAGTTGTTCATAAAGCCAGGTGAGCAAACACAAGTACACGCCGGACACCAATTCCCGGAGAAACGAAATTGCAGCAAACCCCAATCAACAGCCGAATCCATAGGAAAACTCCCCATACCAGAACTCCAATGTAAATATTCTATTCGATCCTCAGGACCTACCCAAAGAGGAGTATTCTAACCTCCCGGTGCACTTTAGCAAGTCACAATCTATGAAATCAAACCTAGGGTTCTCCTAAATTTTATTAATCCCCACCGAGTCCCTTCCCAAGTACTTCATCGAGCCCACCCCTAACCCTCTCAAGCCCCCATTTCCAATTATCAAATAAATCGCTCACAAGGGTAATTCTCCAGGCACACTTGCCAATCGCAATAACAGTCCCCTGGTAGACTCTGTTGAAGGCAATCAACCTATTCGCCATTGCTCCAATCCTGTCGATACCTTCGTTGAGAATGTGGATCTTCTGAATACTATGTATAGAGGGGACATAGCGGAGAAAGAGTTCCCAGACTTCCTCCGGGACCCAGAGTCCCAGGTGCGTGAGGGAATTCCCATGGCGGAGCAGATAGGTCATCTGGCGGGGAGCAAGATGCCATTGAGGCTTTAGCGTTAGTTTCCTGAGGTTACGGAGGGGAGGGTAATATTCAAGGAAGATCTTTTTTGTGAGCTCCACTGTAGGCGAAGGTGAACTTTCCCCTGCGATTGTTGTGAAGTGCAGTTCTCTTGTAGCTCTACCCGTAGACTTCATTGCCAAGTCGATGAAGGCCCACCCAGTGGCACGGAAGTACTCGAGATTGGTCCACTCGGGGCGAAATTCAGACTTCATGCGCATGCAGCCAACAAGAGATAGACTCTTGACGTTTTTTATTAGGGCAGCATCAACTATAAACCCTGACAGAGTCAACGTATGGATGCACGAGGTGTGGCCTCCCCAAATGGGTGGCATCTTTGGGCCGAATGTTCCTGCTAGCGAGATCAACCAACCTTCCTCGTCAAAAGCATTGGGATATCTGGCCCTGCTGATGACTGGCAATTCAACTTGAAGGACACGGAGGGTGGTAAGCCCTTCCATCAGTTTCCACAGCCCAACATACCATGGCCCACCTCTCGTCGGGAGATTGGTGAGCCTTAGGTGGAATAGAGAGAGCTCGGAAAACAGAGAAATGTTTGGTCTGTATTTTCCAACGGGGGATTTTTCCAGGACCTTCCAATCATCAACATTCCGCCGCGTCCTAGTGGGCTGGGCAATGTTTATTTCTACTCTCTTTATCGTACTCACGGCGGCAATGGAAGCTATCAGTCCATTTCGCAACGGAATAGCAGTGTCAAGGATAAATGTTTCCAAGCCAAGAGCATGGTTCAAGAAACCAGCGAGCAGATAGTTCACTTCTTTGATCCCACCGTCCTCTTCGAGGCCTTCCTCCTTTATTAGCTCGACCACCATCTCGGGATCGAGCACCTGTTCCCCGTCTGCATCGCGGATATCGTCAGTGGTAAGGGGCTCCACCCCATCATAGAGTTTAATAGAGTTTTCCTCCCAACCAGCGCTGACCCTAAAGTATTTCACATATTGGCGAATTTTAGTGCGATTTCCCCGTTGAGTGAGGGAATCTAATAACTCGGAAAGGTAAGCGTAGGAGAACCCATGGGGTTGGTTAGTACAAAGATTGATTTCCGCGTACAGATGCGGATCGATTGCTTTCTGAAGTGCTTTTGAGCAACGGGATAGACGCGATAGGTCCCACGGTTCAGTCTATACTGATTCAGCATTTCTAGGATCCAATAAAATAATAGAGGGCTAACCACAGCTTACAACAGAAGCGAGATTCTTCCATACACCATCCGGGAAATCAAGGAGGGTGACCCTGAGAGGATGGCCACTGTGTAAAGACATCCTTGCTTTAGTCTCCAATTGGCCATTAACACCGTAGATTTTGACCGTTGGTATGTCCCCCTGTAGATAGCACTGGGTGTCTACATCATTCCTGGTTTGGCCATTCTGAATCATCTCTCCATCCACGGTGACAAATGCAGGCACACGGCCCGACACACTCTGAGACGAGTCGCGAGCTCGGAGGGGCTCCCTTCCCAAATTCGATGCTTCCCCACGGAGTGTGTGCCGCGACGATGTGTTTGGCCTGTGGCCCCAAAGCCACTCCGATGGAATAGGAGGCACATTGCTCTTGCATTTGATATCAACCAAACTAGCTCTCTCCATTGACCCGGGTGGAGTGGGTGCTTGCTCCATCAGTGGATCTGAAGAGAAGTGTAGCTCAGGGAGGCGAGGGGCTCCGGAGGGCGCTTTTAAATTTTGTTCTGGGGTTTCTGGCGCTGGTATTCCAGATACAAAGAGGGGTGAAGAGACAGAATGCGTGGGTGGGAACGGTGTTTGTACAAATTGGGAGAGGTGCGGAGTGCTGCGTTTACGTCCAAGGTGGGAGAGAGCCTTTGAAACTGCCGAAGAGAACATCTGAGAACGGCGTGAAACCGTCGAACACCCGAAGCCCTGGTTAGAATCTAGAGAACGCCTTGTTGGAACGGGATCGAAAAAGGGTTGAGGCGCAACGGATTCTTGATTCCCTGGTGACAGGCGGTTGAAGGATTTGGTCCGAACCATGTCTCCCATTTCCAATTAAAACAAAGGAAGAGAAAAACTGCTTAATTTCCACTTAAGTGCGTAGCATTGTGAATAGTGAGGTTTAGTGAGAAGCTATTGTACAGCCGATTTGGTGGATTTCGGCCCTATGTGTGCGAGTAGCGGCAGATAATTGTTCTATTTAAGGATATACCTGTCTACGATCAAACAGGGAGTTTGTCGAGTGATTGATTGTGACAAAGCCAAACAAACTTGAAGCAGGAAGCAGGGTCAGGAACCGAGAATTCTATATTATGGAGTATAGACTATGATACTGCTGTGTTTCGCATAATATTATGTCCCCAAAAGAAGCCTCAGAACAAAAAAAGAGAAACACGAAAAATCCGAGTCCAGCTCTTAGTTTATGTACACTTCACTTTCTGTTTAGAATTTTCTATAATAATAATATTATAAAGTAAATATTCGCTTTAAAATAAAGGAACCTGTATTGGAGCCTTCCCTCGTTAGAGTCTATTGCGCTATTAAATCCACTGAACTTTTCCCTTTCCCTTCCTTTTTCTACAAAATTAATGCCCTTAAGCCCCTTCATCGACGGTGCCTATGGACCCCTTCATACTAGCATAAGTTAACATACTTAAGTATAGCCAGTAGTTTTAGCGCTAATGGGTGCTACCATTTCCCTCAAGCACCAGCCGAGCATGTAGGTGATACCAAAAAAACCTAGGTCTAACTGACGTTCACAGTCACTAAAAGTTACTTTGAGGCAGCAAAATCATAATTTTCATATTTTAAAGGGCTTGAAAAAATCAACCTCTTGCACCGAGTCATGATATTCTAGATTCATGTCAGTTGCTTTGATCGCTCCATAAACATAACTTATCGTCCATGTCATTAGGCTTCAGCCAAATCTTCATCCTGCTTCAAATCTTCACCTTGCTTCAAACCTTCCCCTCCGGTGGGGGTCTCCCATTTCTCTAAGTTGGTCAACTCCTTTACTTCCTGCACAGCAATTAATTCTGTCAGATTCTCGTCGGACATCGCCATCGCCGCTAGGCAGTCCACAAACGCTACCGCCCACTTTCCTGGCTGATCGCTACCGTCCATGAGACTTTCGGCTCTTTCAGCAGCAATGTTATACATTCCGATAGCACTAATAACTGGTCCGATCAAACTTTCATCAACTGGAGCCGCAGCACAAAAAGCGGCAATAGCCGATCCCAGCGCGCATCCAATCTGTCCGCAGAAATTAGGCATACAGATCAAAATAAGGGGCAAATGAGAACATACTCCAGTAACACGAGACTGGTATTTGGATCCATTGCTAAGACAGAAAGTGCGAGCGCCATTCGATATATAGTCCTTCGGCCCGGTCATGAGGACGATATTATCTTCAACCTTGAGTTAGCACGACCCAATGCTATTAAACACCAAAATCGTACTTTCCAAACTCGCCAAATCGTGAACAATTTTGGCAAGCTCATCCCCACTTCCTTCCTCTCCACCTCCATCGACACCTCTCATTTTCACTGCCCCTAGCCCAGCCAAAGATCTTATTTCGCCTTCATTCCCCTTAATGACAGTACAGTAGCCCGCGCCCACGATCATTTGGGCAAATTCCCTACGGGCATTGGTAGCGCCTGCGCCCACCGGATCGAATATTACGGGATTCCCACGAATATTGTGTTCCCTCAGCGCCTCTAGAAAGAGGTCCTGGGATTCCCTACCACCGCCAAAGGTGCCCATGTTAAGTACACAACCCACATTTGGCAAGGCAGCGAGATCGGCAAACTCCGCGGGATTCTCAGACATGATTGGAGAGGCACCGAGAGCTAGAGATATATTTGCCGAGATAGATTTCACGACATTGTTTGTGATGTGATGAACCAATGGTTTGTGTTTGTGGATGTTATCCCTATAAATCGGGAAATCTTCTGTTCGGACGGAATAATCCGTAGGCACAAATAGTGGAGGCCAATTCATAGTTTCGTGGAGTAAATTGCAAGCTCCCACAGGTAGCGGTGAAGCCATAATGGCAGAAATAACAGCCACCCCATCGAGTCGTCTCCCGGCAATGTCTTTGGATTGGAATAACACGCGCTGAACGTTACAGTGATTTATCCCACCAATCGCTACAGCCTGCATCGTAAGAGGTATGGCAGAGAGTAACGAACGGACACCCGAAGTACCAAGTGGGGGACTGTGGTCAGGTTTGGTAGGGGTCGAGAAAACCGGTCCAATCCCAAGATATGTCGGGTCCATCCCCAGAGCTCTCTCAAGCTGCTCATGGTCGGATACCGAGAGGCCAATGACCTTTTCCGGACCTAATAGCTTTCGAGCTGTAGGGACATCTGCTATTGTTGGTGTGTTGTAGGTTAAGTGGAGCTAGGGGTAAAGAGAGACAGGAGAATTGATACCCATATCATCCCACCCCAAGTGAACACCTTCACATCCAACAGCTAATGCAACATCTACACGATCGTTGATAAGCAGAGGCACCCCATGCTTAGAAGTGAGAGCGTAAATATCGCGAGCAAGCTCAATGAACTTAGCAGTAGAAAGGTGTTTTTCGCGTAATTGAACAATGGTCGGGGGGTGCTTGGCAGATAGACATGCTTCTACATGAGAATAAACAGTCGAATTGGGGGGTAGGTTCAGGGAATCTGTCACCAGATATAATTCGAGGTTTGGCCGGGGCGGTGGCATCTCGGATTTTTGTGCAGCAAAAAAAGGGGGGGGGGGGGGGGGCGTTTTAAAACAGGGAT
>Ga0307507_10002902_pt1 | contig 34559 bp, 7 predicted proteins | sample 7_EM_MG_FD_207223 | JGI IMG/M metagenome (GOLD analysis project Ga0307507, IMG submission 207223) | Populus trichocarpa ectomycorrhiza microbial communities from riparian zone in the Pacific Northwest, United States - 7_EM | ecosystem: Host-associated > Plants > Roots > Unclassified | place...
GCTGCGTGTCAAAAAAACACGACATAGGCTAGTCGGTCGAGTTGCCAAATGACCTCAACTGCGCGCCAATTGCGTCAACCACCAACCATTGAGGCCATTGAAAGGGTACCATATTTTGCCGATGATAGAATAGTATAGAGTAACTTATAAAGACAGTGGAGCGGATAATATATTAGACAATTAAAAATAATCCAACAAGACAATCCTAATAGTTATAATAAGAAGGTGTACTAATAGTATTAACTTAAGACAATAGCAGATTCTAACGAGAGCGATATAAGAGTGATACAAGAAATAGAATAGAATGCGAGTCTTAATACAAGAAGTAGGATAAGATGTAAGCTTTAATATAGGCAGTAGAATAAAATATAAGACTTAGAGTAAGAAACGGAACAAAAGGTATATAGCAAGATAAAATATAAGATTTGCGCTACTAACCAAGTAAATAAAATTATAAGATGTAAATAGCAAGGCATATAAAAACAAGTGTAATCTACAGTAGAAGCCTTAGAATATTAGTTGTTATATACATTATATAGGAAGCCAAAGAGTTATAAATAGGGTAATAGATGTCCTAATAGGTACACTTAAGCAACTAGACTAGATACATAATAATAAAAGAGCTAATAATTCTATTCTTTGTATTGTAACTGGTCAGTAAAGCAGCTCTAGAGAGATAGGGGAACAAGTTTAAAACAATCTAAGACATTAAAAAATGTCCAAGATTGTACAAAAAAGTGAAATATAATATAGCATTTTATTCCACAAGTGCAAGGTAAGGTAAAATACATAGTAGAGAGAGGCGGGGGGATAATCCAAGACATTATAAAAGGTCCAAGATTATACAAAAAAAAATGAAATATAATATAGTATTTTATCCCACAAGTGCAAGATAAGGTAAAGTATATAGTAGAGAGAGGTAGGGGATGATCTAAGATATTATAGAAAGTCTAAGATTGTATAAAACAAAGTGAAATATAATATAGTATTTTATCCCATAAATGTAAGATAAGGCTTTAGGATACCCTTTTACCTAAAGTATAACCTATTTTTAAGCTATATTACTAACAAAGCAACTTTTTTTTAGGTAAGCTGTTATATCTACTATATAGGCAACCTAAAACTAGTATCCTAGATCCCACTTATAGCTACTACACTTTATATTAAAGATATTCACTAGACTTATTTGCATATAGGTCCTATAGTCCAAATTGCATATCAAGCTATCTATAATATAGCTATTATTACTCTAGCCCTATAACACCGTACTCTTATTTACGCGTCTTTTTCTTCCATTTCCTGCTATTATTTACTTAATCTTTTAAACTTCTATAGCCGCCTAAACTAACACTACAGCCTCTTTGTCTTTAAAAATATAGCTATATTAAGCTTACCTCAGCCTCAATTTCTCCAAATATATACTGCCTAGAAATATATCCCGCCTTATATAACTACTATAAGCTCTACCTACAATATGGCGTCTGGTGCCCTAGCGCGGAGTAGGCTCTCTTAAAAGCCGCATTATAATGCCTTCTAAAGACTAGATACCTAAAGCTTCTTTAGCCGCTATAAATAAGGGAGATGCCAATACGCAGATTAACGGTAGTATACTAGGTAGAGATGGCCCTAATCTTTATAAGCTAGGGTGGGATGTTAAGGTCAAGCTAGCTAATCTATAGGCTGACCTAAATAACCCATTCTTTTCTAGTAAATTATTTAAAGAGCTCTAACTATATTTTAGCTCTCCACACCCTAGTAGTATATAGGCTTATACTAATATATCTATTTAATAGGAAACTGGAGATGTTAAAAGAAATTCTAAAAATAAACTTTTAAAAGCTGTTAAAGACAAGCAGTTAGCCTATAAGACATGGGCTTTCTATTTAGTTACTTTACAGGCTTTAAATTATCTATATTATTACCAATACCTATTATCTAGCCTGGCCCTCTGGCGTTACCCTAATAACAAATATAAGACTTCCAGGCGGCAGCTTAAGTTAGATATTAGTTAGAACTCTATATACCTAAAACCAGATATTATAGTTCCAAGTACTAACCCATTTAGTTATCTTAACTTAACTAGCACTACCCTTAATCTTCCCTTTTTTTTTTGCCACGGCTTATATAGAAATAATGGAATCTGTAGGTCCGGATAGCTAATATCATCAGGCTCTATAACATTAGTGGTAAATAATATCTTCGCCGTAGCTATAGTCCTATAGCCATTACCTAAGAATACTATATATTGTTGTTTAGACGGATAAAGGTTTTTTAAGTACCATTAAGTCTTTAGTTTACAGTGTCCAGTTCCACTGCTTTGGACTCTTTAAGTCCTTAAACTTGGTGTCAAGCTTAGTGTTAAGCTGGTCACACTTGCGCTTTAGTATATAGTTTAGCTGCCTTAGACTCTTTTAAGTCCTTAAACTCAGTATTAAGCTAGTTATACTTGCGCTTTAGCATCCATTCTAGCTGCCTTAGACTCTTTTAAGTCCTTAAACTCGGTATTAAGCTAGTTATACTTATACTTTAGCATCCAGTTCGGCTGCCTTAGACTCTTTTAAGTCCTTAAACTCAGTGTTAAGCTAGTTATACTTGCGCTTTAGTATCTATTTTGGCTGCCTTAAACTCTTTTAAGTCCTTAAACTCGGTATTAGGCTAGTTATACTTATGCTTTAGCATAACTAGTTCTAGCAAGAAAATAAAAGGTATACTCTTAGCAGCCATAAAGCTAAGCCACTTACATAGATTAAATACTGGTAATTAACCGTTAGTACTATAATACGCACTCTTTACGCCTGAAAACAATACCACATTATTTAATATACAATTAGCGATAATACAGCGGAGCTGTCTATGGTGTTCTTATATCCCTAAGAGTTATAGCGGCCTTTACCAACACCTATAGTGCTGCAAAAGGCGGCTACCTAGCCACTAATATATCTATAAAAAAGCACGCGAAGAGAGATACAACACTTATATATTTATTGCGGCCCGACTGCTTATAATTCGCGATTAATTCCATTACTCTTACTAGTTAGATAACGCGCAATTGCAACTAGATAGTATAAACACGGATACTAACAAGTACGCTCCAGTAGCGGTAGAATATAAGCAGAATGCCTATCTGGTGCCTCCGTGCGGTATACCACACTAGAAAAGCGTCATATCGTCATTATTATCACTTAAAGTAGAGACATTTAAAGCAACTAAGAATATAAAGGCGGGTAAACCAATTTTATGCGAGACTAATAATAATATATAGTAAGTTAGCTAGACAATTTTAGATATTACCATATTATAATATAATAATAGCTAAAGTATACCATACAATCCTTTTTATTTGGAGTTTAATTACGCCTTTTTAATATAGCTGCACTGCATTCGCTGCATAAAGGGAGATGTTAACGTACTGCTTAAAAACACCCACCTTAGCCCACTTTATAGCCTGCTCGGTTTCTAATCTATAAATTAATAGAAAGAACTAATCACCGCTATTCTATTTAGTATATAAGACAAACAATGGCTCTGATTAGAGTGTAAGGTAGAATTAAACATTAAAGGCTCTAAGTAGAGGGAATACTATATTCTTTACTAGGATATTATAAATGTAATTACCTTTCTAATTAGCCATTAACCCTTTAAAAATGCACTAGTATATGCATTAAAGAGACTCTATAATGCCAAAAACTACTAAGTCTATAATAAGCTATACAGCGGTAACTAGTAGTAGGAGACACAAGGCAAGCTTCCTAGCAGTACTACAGTAGTTCCTATACTTATAGCAGTTAATAAAACCCAGCTAATAATACAATATAGCAATAAATCAGCCTGGCCTATATATCTTACCATTAGTAATCTTAACTAACAAGTTTAGCGCTAACAGACATCCCTTACAAATATCCTTATTAGCTTTATGCCAGTTATTAAAGAAAAGGATAATAATATAAAAAGTAAAGCATATTATAAGGCGATGAGAACTATACTTAAATATAAGTCCTACTTTAGTATTCTAACGCTATATTCTATCAACTAAAATACAATAGCAATTAAGCATCTTATAGAAAGCGGCGTAGACCTTTAATATACGGATAATTTTATGCGACAATATTATCCAATTATGTATAGAATAATAGCAGACTATAAAAAACAAGTGCTGCTTATAGGTATTAAAAGCCAACAGCACTACACTATATGCTAGGTCCCCCCTCTAAAGCACAAAAACTTAACTAAGAAACAATACCCGCTACACACCTATAAGGAGACAAGAAGATAGATTAAACGCTAATAACTAGAGAATATTCTTCCATCCTTAGACAACTAGGTATACCCAGTAGAATATTTTACATAGCACCATCGCCTATTTAACATCTATAAGGGCATAATAGTAGATGTTCTACATTAGCTTCTAAAGGGTATTATTATATAACTTATTAAATAGGTACAGAAACTAGTAGGCGATGTTATCTAACTAAAAAGAAAGAGAAGAGGGATAAAGACAACCACAATAAATATATCTACGGAGGCTCAGCTTAATTAGCGTTTTAGATAAATCCCAGCTTTTATAGGGCTAAAACGGTTTGATAATCTATTATTTAGTAAAGTTACTTAATGGACAGGTAATAAACAAAAAGCCATAGTTTATTAACTTGTTACTGTGCTAGCCCTACTACTATTATCTAGGGAACTATATACTATACATTTTATAAGAGCCGTATATAACTTTATTATTATAGCTTAGTATCGCACCCACGATAAGGAGACACTATAATATATATACTACGCCCTATATCGAATTAATATACTTAAAGGCGTATTTTAAAGTTTCCGTCTAAAGGCAAAGGATTCTAATATGGGCCATTTTAATATACTAAAATTCCATGCCCTTATACATTTTAAGGAAAATATCCGCCTATATAGATGCGTAGATGGGTACTACACTGGCGCAAATAGCGAAGCTAGATACTATTACATTATTAAAGCGTTTTATAACTTAATAAATAAACGGGATTCACTAGCTTAAATCTACTCTTATAATTTAAGATAGGTAGCAGTACTAGTAATAGAAGACAAAATAGCTTTTCCGAATAGTAATTCTGTACTACAGTCTTCCCAGTATCTAAAGGTGCAGGTTACTTAACTAATACAGCATTTAGCAGTTACAAAGCTTTAGTGGCCTTTGGAAGATATAGATAAGGCAACAGATCTTATCTAGAGGCGTCTTAGGTTAAAGATATGGCTTTATATATCTTATATAGCAAACTGCTATAAAATCCTAGGGTTTCTAGACGGCATTACGGTATTTATCTAAGAGTACAGGCAAAAGCTACAAGGCAAACATACCCAGAACTCTAATATAGACCGGAAAGAGAAGGACCCCTTATAGGTTAAGCGCCTGCTTATTAAAATACATCCATCTATCCACTATTGGAAACGAGACGGAAAAAATGCAACCAACCTTAAGGGCCAAATTAGTAAGGTAGTACATTATATACTAAATTGGCAATGTTCTAACCAGTAGAGGCGTAATTACGTATAGGTCTAAGAGTATATGGATAACGGCAACCGTATTAGAAAAAGCCGCACGCCGTTAGGTAGAAGACTTATAGGCTAGCTTTAGCTAATTGTTACTATTCTAGATATTAAAAGGTTAGATAAGTACAGTATATATATATAGTATACTGGAGCTATAGTAGAGCTGCTTTAGCCATTAAATTATAGACTGCCGCATCTAACACACAGTATAGTTGAGGTGAAAAGGTGGCCGCGCTCGAGCGTAAATACTAGGCAAGTACTTAGAGGTAGTCGCTTTTATTTAATGCCATCTATTCTATAAAACACGCATATTGTTCCAGCCGCTACTTCTTGTCCAGATTTGTACTATATTAATAATTATATTAATTAGGACTAATACAATACTCTATACTTAGATAACTTTCTTAAAGAAGGAACTCGCATTGCGTTATTATATAGAAGCCAGGACAAATAGCAAAAGTAGCTAAGCTAGTATAGAACCTATATAAGACTATATAGGACTATATAAAATTGTATAAGATTATATAAAATTATTTTAATCCTAATATATATTGTAAGCTAGTATACTGCAGGCTAAGAAAATAGTAAAAATTTATTTACGCAATTGGCATATAACTTTAAAATAATATATTATATTACCTTAATTGCATGTCAAGGAATATGCAGTTGGCTTTTAAAGTTGTTTAAGTTGGTTAACTACGTATTATTTAAATTTTAAGTTGGTTAATTGCATGTTAAGGAATGTACAGTTAGCTTTTAAAGTTGTTAAGTAGGTTAACTGCGTGTTATTTAACTTTTAAATATGTCAAGTTGGTTAATTGCGTGTTAAGTTAGTTAAGTTGCATGTTAAGTTGGTCAATTGCGTGTTAAGTTGGTTAATTGCGTGTCGAGTTAGTCAAATTGCATGTCAATTACGCGAAACGCGAAAAACAAAGTCTACTTAAATCTTATCCTGCGAATATTTTCCCGATAAAGTTATAAATTTAACCATTATTAGTCCTTTTAAGATAGGTCCTTTTACTAACTATAAAAGGTACTTAATTACCTCCTCTCCTATATCTACCAGTCTACTTCTATCTAAAATATATTTAAATTATAGTCTTTAATTAGTTAAGGAACTTAAGGACTTAGTAGTTATAATATTTAATTAAGGTTCTAGCATTAAAATTAGGGTAGGAAGATTATCCTTTAAGGCTTATAGACCTATTACGTTATTATCTTAAAGATTAAGCTCCTCTTAATTAGTTACTTAATCTTAATTTCCACTAAAATTTACCTATTAACTTCCACTAATTTCTACTTAGGTCTTATCCTTATCCTCTAATATACTTACCCCCCCTAAAACGTTTTGCAGAATTATTTTACTCTAGGGTATTTAAAGCCAAAGACTTTACTATAATGCCTTAATTGGCGATTTTGCCTATAGGTATTCTTTTTAATATTGCCTTATAAGCTTTATTAACTATATAAGACTTATTTTTAACTATTATAGGGCCTTTTATAACTGCCCTAGTTAATTCCTTAGGTAATTACCTAATTGCATTTATTTCTATATATCTAAGTTAACTACACCATAGCCATCCTTCTACCTTTTAATTTAGTAGAGGCCTTAACAATTATTTTAATAATTGCTTTAATAGCTTTAATAATTAGTTTAATGGTTACTTTAATAGCTTTAATAATTAGTTTAATGGTTGCTTTAATAGCTTTAATAATTAGTTTAATAGTTAAGTTATAAATAAGGCTTCTTATAAAGCGCTTATCTTTAGCTTATTATATTTAATAGTAATCTAACCACAGTAGTAGTTATAGTAGGCATATATCTTATTATCGCCGTAGTAAAGAGTATTCTCTTTATTACTCTAATAGACTCCCTTATTATTAAGCTTTTAGAGGCATACTAGGTTAGTATAAAAGCTTAATATAAAGGCTACTCCTAAGAGCTGTATCTGTCTCTTCCCTTTTGGGTAGTTAATTATAACTATAGCTATACTATAGCCTACGATTTCTTTTATATGCGAGCCTATATAGATACGGTCTGGGGTAGGCTTAATATCACTAATAAACCTAGTTTAATTGTTAATAATATATATAGTAGTTTCTAAGTTAAGAAGAACGCTATTATAAAGCTTATAGGTTCCTTTTTAATAAACCATAAAGGCTCCTTTAGGCTCTTAAGAGCTCTTCTGGTTATTGCTATTCTTTAGCTATTTATTAACTTAATCATCCTTTTTAATTTACTTAATGCAAGCCTTAATTTTAGGCGTTATATTAGCAATTTTCTTATCCACCTTCTTTTAAATTTTATTACTTAATATAAACCAAGATGGGTAAGGAATTGACTCTACAATATACTAGCATTTATTAAAGTAGTAACGCTTTCCGCATAGGCACTCTAGCGGCAGTTACCTTTCCTTTTACTTATCTGCTAACAATTTAGGCTTTAATTTAGGTAACTTACTTAACTTGTCCTTTAATATAACTATAAAGGATCCTTATAGACTCTTGCCTATCTAGGCAAGTTCTATATAACGGTAATTTTAGTATATTTTAACTAGTTTAAAGAAGCTAGGAAGCGTCTTCTTCTTCTACTTAAGCCTTTTAAGCTAGTTCTTCTAATATTCTAACCAGCTTAGTATAATAGAATTAACTATATATACAAAGTCTCTTACTAAATAGTTACTATTTACCTTAGGTAGATCTAGCTCCTTACACTTAGTATACACCTTTTCCCACTCCTCTAACTAGACCTTAAAATTCTAGTTCTAAGGCACTTTCTTAAGCTTTGCATACTAGGTGGCTACTTAAAGCTTTTAAGCGTTATTAGTTAGAGTAATTCTCTGCTTTAGTAACACTAAGATATTATAGGTAGTAACGCATTTAAACATTTAAATGAGGTATATATATAAGATTAAGCTTTAAATATAGCTGTGTAATATATTAAGAGCTAACAGCTGTTTTCTATAGAGCTTTATATTGTCCCTATAGTCGGCTTTAAGCATATAAAGCTCCTCCTTCTCCTCCTTATCTAGCTCTATAAGCTTTATCTTCCCCTAGCTATTAGTATCCTTAGGTAAGGCTTAAATAGGTTCTTTAAGCTTTAGCAGTTTAGTCTTAGGTATTAATAGGTTAATATACTCCCAGAGATAATTGTTATTTACTTTTAACTTAATAACCTTAATATATTTGTCCTAATTATTTAGGCTTATAAGGATAATAGATAATATAATAATGGGTTTAGTTTCTTATTAAGAGTTTATCATTATAGTTGTCTATAATTAAGATAATTAATTAGAATAAAGGCTTTAGAATTAAAGATAATATAATAGTTAGCTTAGGCTTATAACTATTAGACAGATAATTAGGTATAAGAACTCTATTTATTAAAGAGAGCTCTAGAGCCTCTATATATATACTAGATAGGTAACAAATAGGTTGCAAATAGAATAATAACTACATTATTATTTAGTAATAGAAATAGGTATTTAGACACTTAATAAGACATATAAGGAGACATACAAGGTAAGGAGCGAGGTAGTAAGATATAGGGTTTTAGTCTTGAAGACAGTAGTAAGATGGTAGTAAGGAACTCCGATCCAGTTTAACACTTAGTATAGTATTTTAAAAAAAATCGAGCTCTGTAGAGCTTTAAAATTCAACTAATCTCCTACTAATATTGTTAATATGGTAATCCTTAGCCTAATGTTATATTTAATTGCTATATTATTATTAATAGTAATATTAGATGGTAAGGAAGGCATAGTATTAATTATAAAGGTGGAGCAAGTATAGTGGTGCAAAATTTAAAGATATTGTATGCGATAATATATAAAACCAAGTTTAATATTTATTAATTATTAGATCACTAACTAGGCGTGGCGCGGAATATATATAAGAGGCTGTATAAGGAAGAATTTATAGAGCTCGATCGCTCGAGATAATATCTATAAAGTAGCCCGTGCACGTCGTCGAGCTCAAGAGACTGCCCAGCTACCCCCCCGGGGGGGGGGGGGGGGGGGGGGGGGGGTACCAACAGTAGTTTTGATTTTGTATGGGGTTACCTAACAAATTTGAAACGTGTACGCATCATCAAGAGGCTTGAGAGTCATTTACCGAGCCTCTAGGCCGTATTTCTACTACCTTAACTCCAAAAATATTCAATATTCAATAACTTTCAGTATTGAACATGTCGTATTGGTATTGGATATTGAATGTCAATATTCAATATTTCAATAAGCGTAATCAGTACCGAATATTGATAAAAACACTGAATACACGGAACCCTTTTGAAGACTCGGATAATTCGCAGGGATTTGGTACTCACAAGATCATCGGTGTACAGATTTGCTATTCGTTGGTTCGTGGGGGTCGATGCCCGTCCCATTACTCGTGCATGATGGATCTAATGGATTGACATTACAATCCACTTGATAGACGTCCGAACCAGTCCAATTTTGGGACTCGACCAGGCACCAGCTGTCGTTGACACTGCGCAGAGTGTTAGAACCTGGGGTCGAATGCGAGGAAAGCAGAAAAGGTCACTCACAAGGAATACAGGCAAGTGGTGTTAATGCCATCAACATATCGAGCAGCCACCGAGTCCGCCGGTATAAGCTTCCCGTACGCCGACATGTACTCTCCATCACAAGCGCTCTGCACTTCAAGAGCCCAAAGGTTGGCCGCGTCCGAGCAGTTACCGGAGCAAAGGTCTGTGATATTATCGTTTTCCCACCAAAACATGTCCCAATTCACCACCATACCAAACAAGTCCTGGTCGCATTTCTGGAAGTGTTTGATTCCTGTCTACTGTCAGGTCAAAGCAGTGCTTTCATCAAACCAGACCCTTATCGACGGTTGTTTGGTTTGATTGATTTAGTCCAATTAAGGTTTATTTAATATAGATTAAACCAATTAAATAAACTAATTGGACTAAATTAATTATCTATTAGTTTAATAAATTGCTAGAACAGCCTTCCTGCCCTTACTATAAGCCAGTTGCCTTAGGAACTAATCTCTTAGTGGAAATAAAGCTCTGGTAGGATAGTAGAGAGCCAATAGCCATGGGTATTAGAGGCGTCAAAATCCTTCAAGCCTTATACAGCCTCCCCACCAAAGACTCTTCTATCCTGCCTCTACAGCCCCTTTCTTTACTATATTTACCTTAGTTAATCAGGTTTCCCACTTAATACCTTTAAATATATTAATTGGTGATGTTTCTAATCAATTTATGCCTTCGCTATTTTCTATAGAGGGTAGTTTGCACCCAAGGCAGCCAATATATAGCGTAGATGGCTTCATCTTCAGGCCTAAAGATACAGTTGGCTATTAGCTTGCTCCACAGCTTAATAGCAAGACCTCTTGCAGGTGTAGAGCCTAGGTCTAGCAGTATAGCACTCTAGTACAAGATATAAAGCAGCAGCAGTACTAGCTTTGCTGTAAATATAAGCCTATAATCTCTTATACAAAACCTGCTAATAGGAAAGGCTATAGAGTAATCCCTTCTATAGTTAGATTAGCAGTCTCCACATTACATATAATTAGCCATATAGTTAATACCCACGGCTTTAATAGGTAGGGAGAAGAACTCTATAAAGAGGAGGACGTTATTATAACCAAAGGTTTACCCACTTATTAAGTTAAATTCTACCAATACCGCAAATACTTTATTACCTTTATAGTCTTAGACAATATCTCTTTTACTAGAGCCTTATTAGAGCGCCTTATTCGCCTTATTAGCCTACTTAACCCTATAGCTATAAGCCTACACCCTATATCGCCAGCAACAGTTTCTAAATGGGTAATTAAAGATATAAAGATTATAAGTAAGCGTATTAAATACGCTCTCTATACTACAACCTCTAATATAAGCCTTACACTTAATATCTGGATATTGCCTAACTATATCGCGTTCCTTAGTATTAAGGCGCATTTTATTAATTAGAATAGGAAGCTATAAAACCTTTTAATTGCCTTCTATATACTTCTAGGACCTTATATTAGTAAGAACATCGCTTCTATAGTAATTACTACTATGGAATCCTATAATATTACATCCCACATTGTATACACTACTATAGATAATACGTTAAACAATAACACTTTTATATAGCACTTCTATAACTATCTAGACAAGGATTGGAAGCTCTTCTAGCTTTAATATAGCTGCCATATAATTAACCTTGCAGCAAAGAATGGCCTATATAGTAATATGCATGTAAAGGCTTCCTTATACTCCGTAGAAGAAGCAGCCTCCTGGTATACGCGTAGCAATAAAGAAGCAGAGCAGTTTACAGCGGAGATATATACTAAACAAGTGGAAAAGAAGGCTGTTTAAAAGCAACACAAAGCCTGGCGTCAGAAAGGTCCTATTGGCATACTTCGCAACTTAGCAATCCACGCTATAATAACACTATAACACAGGGAGGCCTTCCGCGATGCTTAAAGGGCCATAAATGACAATTAAGGCCTTTACCTATACTTACTTATTAAAGAGAACGCCACGAGATAGAACAGTACCTATAAGATAATTAAATGTGGTAGGTAAACTGCCTAGTAGAATACACTAGGACCTTATTTTCATCCTTAAAGGTTAATATAAGGTTTAGCTATAGCTCCCGATCTTAGTGCGTAAAAAGGCTAGTTAGTAGGTAAGTTGCTAGCTAGCAACTTAGATTAACTTAAATGCGCGCTATATAATTAATAGCCGCTATTCTGCCTTCTAAAGCTAAGCCCAATTAATCAATTAGGTTTTATAACGAGCCTTAATACTAAGCCTGTTTTTTAGGGATAGATTAAGACCTCGCTAACAGAATCTCTTTTAAATAGGTCTCTGCTTACGCCCTACTATTAATAAGTATACTAGAATGCAGAAATTAACCTCTAACCGCAGTATCTTTGGCGATTAACTCCTACCTAATTACTAGAAGGCTTTGCATAATATTAAAAAGATACTAGAGCCTCTAGCTAAAGCAACCTTTAAACTAGAGTATTGTGGCATTTATAGTAATACTAGCTCTCTCTAGCAGTGGCTTATAAAGCTTAATAGCCTCTTGACCTTTATAGAGAAGCAAAAAGTAAGGCTAGTAGCTAATAAGTATATAAACAAGTATATTATCACCATAGTAGAGCTTATATGGGAGAAACTTAACTACTACTACAGCCTTAGTAATATAACACTAGCTTACCAAGTAGCTGTTCTTCTCCATCCTAGCAGGAAGTTTCGGTGGTTTAAGACGCATTAGGCTTTAAGGCCTAAATAGTAAGAAGCTATTAAGGACGACTTTAAAGAGTTTGCTTATGCTTCACTTAAGAGCAGGCCTCCTACACTAAAGGTAATGGCTATATGCAGCTCGCCACGCAAGTGGAAGCCTTACACTAAGTATTAGCCCAAAGACAGTAATTCTAATTAGGGTAAGGAGGCAAGAGATCCTATTGCTAAGGAGATTAATCGCTATCTTAATAGCCCAGTTATAAAGAGGCTAGTAAGGAGCAATAGAACAAAGATTAATATTAATATAATTAACTAGTGGTTTAACCGTTGTAATAAGTATCCTGTACTTAGTTCAATAGCTCTTAATCTTGCTGCAGCGCCGCCAGAAAGTAGCGACCTAGAGCGTAAGTTTAGCGACGCTCTTAATATCTTCACAGATAAGCGTAATAGCCTTAAGCCTGACACAATCGAGGCGCTTATGCTATTGAAATCAGGCCTACGCGAAGGTTTGCAGCTATAGGCTTGTAGCTAGAGTAATATAAGCAATTAATTGTCAAACTAGATTAATCGGGTTTGGTTTGATTAATAGTTATTAAACTAAATAAACTTAGTTTGATATCAATCAAACGTCTGATAAGATGGTTTAAACCGTTTAGGTTTGGTTTAATGAAAGCACTGGGTCAAAGACTCACTGTTTGTCTCACCAGCACTTATAGGCTCGCGATACAGTCGGTAGTGACATTGTATGCTGCGGCAAGCTTGACGGGGTCAATTCCTGGGGGGTAAAGATTGAATTGTGCTGCTGCTCGCCATGTCCAGACCCCAAGGCATATCGTTAAGACGGGCAAAACTCTGGCCATCTTGTCTGAGGATGAAGGCAGGTTTCGGGTTCTGGATGGACAAGAACGCCATGAAATGCAGTGTGAAGAGGCCTCGCACTGGAAAAGACATGCCCGATAATCTTGAGCCGGTGTCAACCCGAATCAGGTCCTTACTGCCCCGACTCAGCTACCTACCCATTAACTCAGTCATTGAGTCAGTCATTGACTCGGTCACCGACTCGGTCACCGACTCCTTGTTTCCATTGCCACCCCCTACCCTCCTTCTCTTTCCTTTCCTACACCTTTTCTTATATATATATAGAGGTCTTAAAACCACATTTTAATAGACAGAGTCCTTATTCATTTCCGATAATCAGTGTACGGATATCCAGTCAACAGTTATAAGCCCGGGTTGCTTGCCGTATTACCCCTATTTAACTAATTAATTTAATTGATCTATTTAATTGATTATACCCCTTATTAAATCCTTCATCCTTCCTATAAGCACCTTTTAATATAACTTCTTAACCACCTACCCAGACCATTACCACGACGGTAATATTATCGAGTTAAGCTAACTAGGATAAATAGATTAACCTTATTAGGCTTTAAGCTCGCACAGGAGACGTATAGGAATATGTCGACCCCTTAACCAAACGGGATTAGTTACCTTAATTAATTAAACCAGTCTTTCCTAGGCCTTTAGATATAAAGATAGGAACAACCTCTTATATAACTCTCTCTAAAGATAAAAAGGACGAGCTCTAAATTCTCTATAAGAGATATAAGATAGCAAAGAAGGAATATAAGAAGTAGAAGGCAGCTTTGACCTATCTATAAAGTTATATTACTAGTATAATGGCCAGAAACCTTAACACCTATATACTAGGTATCGACTCAGTATATAACGCGCTAGTGGCTCTTAAGAAAAGAGTTGCTCCTATAGATAGTGCACGTTAGCTCTGCCTATTAACGCAGCACGCTAAGGTTAAGACGGGCCCAAAGAACCAGAACTTTAAGGTCTAGTTATAGCAGTGGGAGAAAATATATAACGACTATAAAAAGATTAAGCTGCCGGATGTATAAGGCGACTAAGCAATTAGAGACTTTCTACTAGCGGTAGAGCTAGTATTACTAAATTGGGCCTTAATATAGAGGGTTAAATTTAATAAATATAACTGGGCTAGTGACTACGTAATATCTATATATTAACTAGTTAAAATATACTAGAGTTATTAACAACTGGAGGTTGCCTAGAATAATAGAGATTAGCTTAGTGCTAATGCAGTAAGCTTCTAGGGCAAGTTAATTAATAAGACTCCTAAGGACGAGGCTCCTAAGGATAAGGCCCCCACTACTACCCTATCCAGGACGGCATAGAAGAAAGATACCCTAATGTGCTACTATAGAGACGTTTACTAGCTCTAAGATTGTCCTTATATTAACGAGTTAGTTTAATTAAAGGAATGGAAATTAGATAAAGCTATAGCTAAAAAGGTTAAGGAAAAGATTACTAACGCCCTAGATTGGCTTAAGCAAAAAATTAGGAAGATAAGGTAGTAAGCTCTAGAAAAGGAAGCTGCATAGAGCCCAGACGGAAATTAAAAGGAAGATAATAGTACCTTTACCGTATATAAAGTAGGCGTCCATAAAGCGGGCACCAACTTTAAGCTGTGTTAGCGACTCAGTTAATTAAGGCACGAGCACGGCAAGAGGGACGCGCAAGCCTGTACAATTAGTAGTCTATAAACAAGGATCCAAAGCTAGAGAAAGAAAAGGAGAAGAAGGGCAGCGTCGCTTAAAGTCTTATACAATCCCCAAGTCACGTAAGCTTACGTGACTCTGCGTCTACCATAATGTCTACTATAATCCACCGTTTTCCACCAGCGCCGTAACATTACCCCCTCCTCCAAAAAAGCCTACCCTTAGGCTTTATATGTCCGTATTATGTTTATGGGGTATTTTTATCTTTATACTCAACAGGTAGCTTATTATCTTCGCTATACTAGTACTCTATCCACTTATCTAGATACTTTGGGGGTCCTGGCTTATTAGGGTATTAGTTATAGAATTCTTTAAGCTTTTAGGAGTAACCTATAAAGTTCCAGGTAGGGTACTAGGTTAGGTCTAGATTGTAACCTTTCTATTAGATACGGTATTTTAGCGTTTCTCGTACTAGTTTATAGGCTAGTATTTTATTAACTTCCCATTTATCGTCGCTATTAACTTAAATTAGCAGTAGAGGCTTATTCTTTTATCTAGGTAGTGGGTTATTTATAGCTTTCTATAGCTTATCTGGTAAGAAAACAGGGTGGACTTTAATTAAGTCTAGGAGCTTAACCTTATACAAGTTGCCTTCTTTATTAAGGATCTTATACGGTCCTGCTATCTTATAGTCTAGCTTATAGCTAGGCTGTTCCGTCTTCTAGTTCTTTATTATAACCTAGACCTTATTACCTATAGTAAAGTTAGGCTCGCGCCTGTGCTTGTTTGCCTGCTATTCTATTAATCTCTAGGCCTTTTCTAGATTTATATAGGCTACTGCCTAGGCTTCTTCTAAGCGTTTAGCGAATTACTGGGCTTCCTTATAAGATAGTTTTTTATATACAGTTTATAGGCCTTTCGGTCTATTCCAGTTAAAGCTAGTATAGGGTAAATATCCTATTTTTAGCTGAATAGGTGCAAATCCTATAGAGTTATGGGGTAGGGTTGCCTAGGTGTAGTTTATTAGGGGTAGTAGTTTACCCTAGTTATCCTAGAAGTAGTTAACAAAGGGCTAGAGTCTCTAGTCTAAGTATTAATTTATAATCTCTGTCTAACCGTCTGTCTAGGGGTGGTATACTATAGAAAGCTTTAACCTAATACCTAGGATCTAGGTAAACTTATTCTAGAAGGCCAATATAAACTGCGGCCCTTAATTGGATACAATAGTATCTAGTGGTCCGTAAATTTGGTAGATATAATAGATATATAGTTGGGCCACCTCTTTAGCATTAATATCCTTATAATAGGGGATTAAGAATAGGCGCTTGCTAAAGCGGTTAACTAGGATTATAACTATATTATATCTGTCGCGGTCTATAGGTAGCTTATAGAAGTCCATAGAGATATACTGCTAGGGGCGTTTTAGTATCGGGAGTGGTTTTAATAGCCCTAGGGTCTTATCTTATGGAATTATAAACCTATAGCAGTCGTTATAGTTCTGTATATAGTAGTTAATATCTATAACCATTCTGGGCTAGTAGTAGTGGTTGCTAATAATCCTATAGGTTTTATTTTTTCTAGGGTAGGCTGTAGAGACCTAGGTATGTACTTTAGTAATAAGTTAAGTCCATAAATTCTATTCCTCTACTACTACTAGCCATTCCTAATGCTTAAGTAATCCATTTTTAAGGGACTATAGGCTAGTAATATTCTTTGCCTTTTTATAGTACTTCTATAGAGAAGGGGCTGTATAGTTTATCTATAGCAATTTATTAATTAAATCAAGTCCTAAAGGGTTAATAGGATATATCTTAGCGCCTAAGGAGTCTATACTTAGTTCTGCCTATATCTAGGGGTTAAGGTACTCTAGTTATAGTAGTATCTGGGTCTATAATAAGATCTTCGCAGCCGTTTAGTTACCTAGGTCTTATTTGCGCCTTATAAGGGCATCCGCATAGTTTATAGCGCCTAATCTATATATAATTAAGAAGTTAAACTAAGATAGGATATCCGCCTAGCGTGCCTACTAGGCCATAAGGGCCTTAATTATTATAAAGTATTCTAGGGCCTTATAATCCGAAACTACCTTAATGGGCTTAGGGGTCCCCTCTAGCTGTATACGCTAGTGCTAGAAGCTAGAGATAATAGCCAGCATTTCTTTATTATAGATGTGGTAGTTTAGCTCGGCATCTATTATGGTCTTTAAATAGTATATAATAGGGTGCTATTCTCCGTCTAGTTACTTTTAGGAAAAAACACCAGCTATTACGCCGTCTAAGGCATTAGTTTCTAGTATTAAGGGCCATTTTAGGTTAAAGTGGGCAAGTAGGGGAGCTAATACTAGCCGTTTTTTAAGCTTATTAAAGGCCTACGTATATATAGCGTTAAAATAGAAGGGCTGGTCTTTCCTAGTAAGACGGTTAAAAGGCCAGGCGATTCTACTATAGTTCTTAATAAAGCGTTGGTAGAAGTTATAGAAGCCTAAAAATAATTATACCCCCTTTATAGTCCGTGGGGGTACCTACTGGTTAATTACAGCTATTTTCTCTAGGTTAGCCTTAACTCCATCTATACTAATAATAAAACCTAGGTACTTTATACGCTTAATACTAAATTCTAACTTCTTAATATTAGCCTAGAGGCCAGCCTTGCGGAGCCGTTATAGGACTTTATAGACGTGCTCCTTATATTCTAGCTTATTCTTAGAGTAAATTATAATATTATCTAGGTAGGCCGTATAGAAGTCGTTAAGGTAGTTAAAGAGTATATTATTTATATACTGCTAGTACGTAGCCGGTCTGTGTAAGGGCGCGAAGAGGCTTTAGGAAAGATTCAAAGGAACAATATAAATTCTATCTAAATCTAAGGGTATATAGCTCTTGCTAGGAACAAGACGTTACGTAAAGAAGAGAAAGGAATAACGAGAGAATTTTACAATTAAACAGTTTAGGGGTCTTGGTCAATGCGTGCGCACATACGCACGCGGACGGACTTTGGTAGTATTTAATTAATCTAGTAGAACTTAGTAGAAGTTAATTAAGCTAGCAGAATTTGGCAGAATTCGGTTAAAGCTTTAAGTTCTATCTATTGAGTGTTTTATTAAGACATTCCTATTATAACTAGGCTAGTCCCGTTATAGTACCCCCCCTTTGGCCGAAGATCCAAAATAATACAATTTTATTATGTCGTATTTTATATTAGGTGGCGGTATAGAGTTTTGCCGGTTCTAATTATTAAACGGACCAATTAGGATTTTCCATCCCCAAAATAGAAAATCGCTATTGGTTCGGTAAAGGCGGTAAGCCAAACTAATATCTTTATAGTAGGTCTTGGCAAGGCAAATCTAACCAATTAGACAACTTTAACCGTTGGTTAAAGTTCCTTAACATCTTATACGTTATATAACCGTATTACAAGCGTTATGGTATTCTTTAAGCTCTTTTTAATTTCGAGTTTCCTGCTATTATGTTTTATATATTTATGTTAGGTGGCAGTTGTTTGCCTTTATATTATATCTATCCAGCCAGAGCAGGCCGCGAAGGATGGTTCTTATGGAATTCTTTTACTAGGGAAGGCGCATTGGTCTTAACTTACTTATAGAGCTCCCAGGTTTATGTTTCGTATCCTTCCCACTTAATAAGAAGTTTAAATTGTTTAGATTATGTTTTCTATCGCATATCATTAATTGAGTTAATAAAGTAAGAACCGTTACCGTTGTTAACAATTATAGGAGGTGGCAACGGCACTTTATAAGTTATAGGTTCATCTCTTAAGGGTTACAGTAAGCTTACGTAAAATATTAGATATATTTTTATCTTAGTTGGTAGTTCAAGCTTATAAGTATATAGGCTTAATTTCTTCTTAATTTAGTATAGGCCCGTAAACTTCTAATTAAGTTTCTTTAAGGGCCATTAAGTCTTTAGGTTTCATGTATTTAGGTAAACTATATCACCTTCCTTAAAGTCCTATATAGGGGCTTGTTCTTTATTCGTATGCCATTCCTATACCGTTTAAGCGTACGTTAATTTACTTTGTAATAGTTCCGTTAACTACTTTATTTAATTAGTGAAGTTATGCGCGTTAATTAACTAAATCCGTTTAATTATAGGTCCTATTGTGTTAATTTTAGGTTATGGTTTAAATCTAAGTTAGGGGTCTTATCCATAGGTCGCGTAGAACGGTGTTATGCCTATTAATACGTTTATTATATTATTCGCAGTAAACTCAGCTAAAGGCAGCCATTTTTCCCAGTTATCTTGCAGGTAGGAGTAGTATATTTATAGGTATTGTTCCATAATCGCGTTCGCAATTTTGGTTTAACCATCTATCTCTAGATAAAATACAGTTAAGAGTCGTATTTAAATACTTAATTATTTATATAGAGCTTGCCAGAAGTCTAAAACGAACTAGCTTCTATAGTTGGATATTATCAAATTAGGAAGTCTGTGTAGCTTAAAGATATGCTTAACGAAACATTCGGCTACTAATATCGCATTAATTAAGTTTATAGGAATCATATATCGCATTTTTATAAGACAGTTAACAACTACTATAACATTCGTAAACCTGTTACTGTTAGGCAAGTTAACTACAAAGTTAATTAAGATATCTCGCCATCTTTGTATTGGAATTAGCAACGGTCAAAGTACTCCTTACTTCTTTATATAAGAGGTCTTCCCACGCACGTACGTTCTATAGGCTTGAACGTATTTTCGTATATAGTCATGCATTATAGGCCAGTAGTATACTCGTTAAATAATCTTATAAGTCTTCGCACGGCTAGGATGTTCTACTACAGGGAAATCGTATACAAATTCGAGTATCTTAAATCGTAAGGGTTCGGAATTTAAAACTACCATCTTCTGTTAATAGTATAGTTAATTATTACAAATTTCGCATTCGGCGAGTGTAATATCTTTATACTATCGTTTTCCTATTCAAATCGCTTTTATTATATCTACTATCCATACATCATTCTTATATTTATATTCTATTAGCTTATTAATTTCTATTTCCCATTTATTAATTTCTAATTTGTTTCTATTAAGTTCCATATCTAGGAATATAGGACGTAGTTTCTTAAAGCGTGCAGGGGGCAATAAGATCCATAATTAATTTATAATCCGTTTATTTAAGGCATTCGCAGGTAAATCTTATAATTATTATATTAATATATTAGGCTTCTAATTGAGTTTGCCCAGTTAGTACGTAATCTTAAAGTTAAATCATAAGAGGTATTTGGCCTAATGAATTTAGCGCTGCGTTAACTGCTTTATAGTTATAAAGTACTACAGGTTTTTGTGGTCCGTTAATATACATATTAGAAACAATAATCCTTTAAGTTCTAGACGCCATTGTTTAAAGTATCTAATAATTACAAGTAGTTCCTTATCGTATATCTCATAGTTTAATTCGGCAGGGGCAAGCTTTTAAGAGAGAAAGGCTACTGGACGTAGCTTACCGTCCTTATTATATTGCGATAACACTCCCCCTAGGGCATAATCAGACAAGTCTGTTTTAATAATACATTTAAGGTTAGGGTTAAAGTGGGCAAGAATTAAAGCAGTTATAAAGCGTTATTTTAAGTTATTAAAAGCTTGTTCACATCTAGCAGTCCATTTAAATTTTATATTCTTTCTTGTTAGGTTTACTAATAGTTAGGCAATTTTTAAGAACTGGTTAATAAATTAGTGGTAGAAATTTACTATATAATTACAGCACCTGTCGTACCAACCGCGTGCTTACGCGTTTGGTACGCCGAGTACGCGTTTACGCGTTTGGTGCACCAACCACCTGCTTACGCGTCTGGTGCACTTCTAAAGCACTGACCAATTAGGGGGGAGGCGCATCAGTATATAGACTACGTAGTCTGCTTCATATAATTAACAGTCACCATCCAAACAAGTATACAATACTATGTGTATTTCGTGCCCGTGGATATAACTCACTCGTGCTATTAAGTTAGTACGAACACTAATCAGTAAGCGCGCATAGATTAGCAATTACTTAATACCTCCCCCCAAGCGATATACACGACAGTGACCACCTGTTTAGACTCCTAGTATAACCTACTAGAAGGTCGGAAGTTGGGGATTACGGACTTATCTCCAACTCTATATACTTATTTAAGTCTTAGTATGGTTTACTGGAAGTTATAGACGCGAATATAGACCTATACGGAACCCCTATCCTTAACCCCCTTAAACCTTAAACCTCTTCGGACCTTTTATAGAAACCCCTTACCCTCCTATAAACTATTATGGACCCGTTAATTAATTTTACGGACTATTATAAGACCTCCCCTACCCGTTACAAGCTGCTACCACCCGCTATGTACTACACTATACTATAGTATGGCAGACATCAGCAAGCAAGTTAGTAAAGGTTAAAAGAAGTAGAGATAAGGAGTCGACGTTACGTCTACAAATGACGTTAACAACTATATTAGTTTTAAAATCCTTAAATATAAACACTTTGAGCTTATAAATAACGACCTATGGGAGCAATACTAGGAAGACTTTATGGACTTTACAGAAGCTATTTTTAAGGCCTATAACCCTGTTACTATCTATAAACTATAAACCCTTTTATGTAACTAAGGTGTATGGGTTAAAAGGAATAAACGAGTTACTATTACATAGTCCTTATATAATATAATACATAAGAAGGACTAAACGGAATAGACTAAAGAGGAAATCCTAGACCAGTTCTAAGAAACTAAAGAACTCTTTACTTCTTCTAAACTTAATATAATTGCTGGCCTTATACCTAACCCACTTAACTAAATTTGTTCTATAAACCTAAGCGGCTTTAGACTTGACCTTATTGGCTAAAATACACCCTACTCTTAAGTTACGGATTATAACACCCCTATAAACCAAAATATGGACCAAATTACCCCTGCTATTTAAGTTATAGATCCGCAAGCTATATATCCACAAGCTATAGATCTATAAGTTATAGATCCGCAACCCACCTAAGTAAAGACCTATGGCAAGGAGCTAGCTAACCTAGCTAAGCTCTATACCGACGAATCTAAGTACAGCGGTGAAAATAATAATTTTAACTTCAAACTGACTATCTTTACGGACCTCTGCCAGAAGGCTGATATTCCTAAATAAGAGTTTAGCTAAGCCTACTCTACCATACTGCGCGGCCTAGCACTTGACCACTACTACACCAACCTTAAGAGCAACCCCCTTGGTGTCCCCTTTGATAAGCTATGCGAAGCTACCCGTAACTACTTTAAAGGACTAGAATATAGGCGTGATATCCTTACCTAATGGAATGCGACCAAGCTACGGACCGTAATTGACAAGAATACCGAAAAATCGACTATAGAGTGTCTGTAAATCCTTATTAAAGACCTCCGGCACCTATAGCACGGCCTTAATGCCAAGCTTTAAACAGATGACTTCCTGCATAATAAACTTATTATGGCTTGCCAGGAAGTAGAGCCCTGTAAGTACGCCTATTATAAGCCTATAGACACTTTAGCTGGCCTTATTAATAACCTATGCTCCTCTATTGTAACGTATAAAGTCTTAAACCTACTAGGTAGCACTTAAGCCTTTGCCATAGATATTTAATATCCGTAGACAGACTTAGACGTCTACTTTACGGACCGCTGTTACCGCTAGCAGCACCTATACTAACCAAGTCCTACCCGTAACCCCCACAGCAACTCCTATATGAAAGTATACCCCCACAGACAAATAAACCAGAAATGCTTTATGTGTGGTAAGGAAGGATGTTGGTCTATAAGGCATACCTAGGAAGAACATAATAGGTCTAAGAAGAGATTTAATAAATGGATTAGCCAGTTTATCTTAGAATACAAAGGAGAGGAAGAAGAGGAGCCCCCTAATAAGTTAATAGAAGCCCTTATAATTAACTTTAACCTAGATAACTAAGAATAGAAGACCTTAGAGATGTTCCTAACTACTTTTAGACCTTTTACGGACAGCTAAGCCTTTAATATTACAACTGTATTAGCCGACCGTTCCTTTATATACTCAGTTGCGCCTAAAAACCATTCTGCAAGCACCCCTGTTATGGACGTTATAGATTACGAGTAGGACCTATTTATATATATTACCACAGAACGCTATACCCCCAAGGAATTCTATGGTGTTATAATTAACATAGGCGCCTTTAAGAAGTCTACTATAGGTTACAGATAATACCTTGCATATAGGACTACCGCAAATAATAATATGGATATTAACACTATGTAAACTGGGGCCGTAAACGTCTAATTTGGCATTGGCTCAACTGCATTAATTAGATTAGTTGCAGTTAAGACCCTAATTAGCCTAGTTAACTTCCATATAGTAAAAGCAGACACCCTTTTCTTACTTTGCCTTGCGGATATAGATAGGTTACAGGTTTACTATAATAATATTATAGATACCTTAATTGGCCCTATAACTGCCCTAGGAAGCAAGCATGTTACCCTGCCAATTATACAATGATTTAGACACCCGTTCCTTATATGGGGAGAGACTTTACGGACCTATATTTAGGAATCTTTTAACTATAACCCGTGCTACTTTACCAGTACGGAGATCTACCGTCTATACTGCCGTTTCGGCTACCTGTCAGCCGAAAAGCTATATAGAGTCCTTAAATGCTCTGGACATAACAACATTAATAGGAAGGCAGTTAATTACCTAACCAAATACTGCTCCTTTTACTAGAAATACAGACGTTCCCTAGGCTAATTCAAGTTCACCCTTTATAAGGACCTTGACTTCAACTACTTAGTATATGTAGACATTATATATATTAACGGCAGCCCAGTATTATATATAATTAATAAGGCAACCCGCTACTAAGCCACCCGTTGGTTGCAAAATATATCCGCAAAGCATACTTGGGATATTTTACAGACCTGCTGGATTGACACGTACGTTGGACCTCCTAAGTATATCACCTATAATGCTAGTAGGAACTTCATCAGTAAGGAATTCCAGTAGTATGCTATGGCCATGGCTATATTAACAAAAGCTGTTCCAGTTAAGGCGTATTAGTCTATTGGGCTTATTAAGCGAGCTTACCTAGCTCTATAGAGAGCTTATTAGATTATTACAGATAAGTGCAAGGACATTTAAAAGGAACTAGCTTTATAGATAGCTATAAAAGCTGTTAACGACACTACTGGCCCTAACGGACTAGTACCCACCCTCTTAGTTTATGGAGCCTACCTAAGGATAAGCAACCTAGGCCCCCCTGCCCTGTCTATTATGGAACAAGCAGCTGCAATACGGAAGGCAATGGCTAAAATAGCTAAATTACGGGCTAAACAAACTATTAATAATGCCCTATACTACCGCAACGGACTTAATACGACCTTAGTATACAACCTCCCGCTTAACTCTGAAGTCCTTATATAACGTAAAAGCGGTAGTTAGAATAGACCTTATTGTCTACTAGCTGTAGAAAACAAGATATGCTGCGTATAGCTTCCTAGTAGGCCAACTAGCTTTAGAAGCACATCCGTAAAACCCTACTTTTAGCCCGAAAACACCCATAACGTCAAGCTAGACGAACTAAAAGTAACTACCAAACTAGACAAACCAGAAGCGACTGCCGAATTAGATAAACTAGAGGCACCCTTACCTACCCTAGAGGTCCCCTAGAAACCTACTAAACCTACTAAACCTACTATAAAGCGTGGCCGAGGATGCCCCTGTAAGAATCCCGTAACAGAGAACTACCTGACCTCCGCAGGCACATCTGCAAAGCAATCTCCGCCTATAGATATATTAGTTCTAGTACAGGAAACCCCTTTTACGGACTTACAGTATAAAGAGATTAACGGACTACTTAAAAAGGGTGTCTTTGCGATTATAACGGAGAGAGACGTTCTGCAAGGCGTCTGTATATTCAACTTACGCTTTATTAACAAGATTAAGCACCCTAGTACTAACAAAGCCTTTAAGAAATTAAGGCTTATTATATAGGCTTATAATGACCAGGGAAAGGACCTAGTCCTTATATAATCACCTATAATTTAACAGGTTAGTTAACGGATTATACTCGTACTTATGCCTAGACTATAGTAAACCAAATCCGTAGCCCTTTACTTATGGGACATCTTACAAGCCTATGTGCAGTCTAATACCTACCTAAGTAGGGATATCTTTATACGACTACCTTATAAGCTCAACCTATAACTAGGAACAATTTTATGGGTTATAAAACCTCTTTATGGAGTACCAGAAGCCGGAAACCATTAGTTTAAGATATACCACTAGTACTACATTAGTAAACTTAAAATGGAACAGTTAACCTACGACCCCTGCCTCCTATACAGCCTATTAAACGGCCTTGGTATTATTGGACTCTAAACAGATAATACCCTCTTCTTAGTAGACCGGATATTTGCGGACGCTAAAGAGACTAAACTGCAAGAAGCTAAGTTCCTAGCAAAGCTATAAGAGTAGTTAACTAAGCAGACTCCAATTAAGTTTAATAGAGGCTTAATTATATAAAAGGGCAACTTAATCTAGCTGACCTAAGAACGCCAAGCTTAAAACCTAAAGCTTGTTATAGTAAAGCCTATAGACCTTACTAGTTCCTATAGAGAGACCTATAAGACTGTAAATATAAAGGACCAATACGCTGTACAGTATATAAGAGGCGCCTATATTGCCATAGTCTGCCAACCTAAATCTGCCTACAACTTGTCCTTTGCGGCCCAGGCAGTAAATCCGCAAGAAGAAAATATTAAGCAGCTTAATAAGCGCATTTAGTGGCAAATTGATAATATAGTAAGGGGACTTATTTTTATACCACTAGACCTAAGTTCCCTTAGCTTACTAGCATTTATAGACGCCTCCTTTACTAATAATAAAGACCTATCATCACAAATCGGCTTTATAATTGTACTTACGGATATAACGGAACCTTGTAGTAGGAACTACGGTGGGTTCTATTATTAGGCTGGGTATATAGGTAAGAATAAAATAACAACATAATAATAACTGGTGGAGTAGTTGCCTAATAGATTAACTCTAATTATATTCTAAGATTCACTATAAGGAGAGAACTATCTATAGTAGGGACTAAGGTCCTTTAAATACACAACTATACTCCTAAGAAATCCTCTCTTATACGTAAGGTATGTATTATCTGTGTTAAATATAACATCCCTCTTATTTAACACAGTTAACGCGTTTAATACTATATAACCTCAGTTACTATTCCTTGTTATATAGTTCCACTAAATCTATCCTAGACTGTGCCTATATTAACCAACTAGCTTCCGCCATCTCTTCTCCAAGTAGTTGTAACATTGTACTTAAAGCGTCCGTAATACTATCTCCCTCCTCTTTATCTTCGTCCTTAAAGATTCCTAACATCTCCAAGTTGTCCACTAGAGGTGTAATATCCGTTTAATTATTTTGGTTAATATCCGTACTTATTATACCTAAAGCTTCTTCTTCTCTTTCCTGGGTTAAGTGTTGCCTTTATATAGTTTCCTCTATACTGTTACTAAGCGAGGTAATGGCGATCCCTTACTCTCATTGCGCTAAAGAGGGGTTAGTGTGCATTACGCTAGCAAGTCCTTTGTCTTAACAACCCTCCTCTTACTCTAAGTGTACTAAAGCAAACATTTAATTGTCCTATAATGTTCGCTCTATCTCTAATACTAAGTATACGCGTCTTATAACTCTTAACAGTTTTTAGGTTCCCTAAGTAACTTATTATAGGGTTTTATATTTAATCTACTACTGTAAAGCTTAACAGTAAGCTAGCCTCTACGCTACTTAAGGTTTAATATGCCTTAAAAGAGTCCGCACGCGTCCTTAAAGCTTAATATTTAGCTTATATTTATCTTTAATATCTTAAACGTGTTCGTAAGAAGGTCTATTCTAAGGAGTAAAAACTAGTTTAATAAGGTCTATCTAAGCTAAGTAATAAAAGGACTAGCTCTCCTCCTATAAGGGAAATAACTCTAAGTAGCTTAGCAATTGCTTCTCTTAGGTCCCCCTTAGGTAACTTATTCTTTGGCAATTTTTCTTTATTAATATTATCTAACCTACTTTCTTTTAATACTCCTATACCTTTCCCATAGCATTTCTTAGGTTGCTTAGTGGTTCTTAAGTAGTTTCACTATAGCCTATCTACTTTACTTTATACTATGTTTTGTTATCTACATTTTTATAACTAATAATCTTTAAAACTTGCTATTTATCTTCTTTTTATCCTCTATATATATCTGCCTCGTAGACTAGTGGCTTAATATTCCCATATACTAGCTCTAGCATTGCGATATATTATACAGGGTAGATTTTTATTTTAGCTAGTAGGTTTAACTTATATATAACTAATAAAACTCTTTGCTTAATTTTAAAAGGTCCTAGTCTAACGTAGTCTAACTTCTTGCTTAGTCGTTAACTCTTAAAATTTTTATATAGTAGCTATACTTTATCTCCCTCCTTAAGATCTGGTCCCTTAGATCTCTTAGTATTATAATACCTTTTTATTTATTTTTATACTAGTTTAGCTGTTTCTTTGAGGTCTATATAAAGATTTATTAATGTCTCCATTCTTTACTTAGCTGTGCTACTCGTCTTTTTTACTTAACGTGGCGATAACGATATTCTTAGCTTATACCCATAATTCGCCTTAAATAGTAATATCCCCATTTCTTCTTGTGGTGTTGTATTGTATGTAAACTGTATAACTGGTAATAATAATACCCAATTATTCTATGCGTGATTAATATAATGCCTTAAATACTGCTCTAGTATCTAGTTTAGTCTTTCCGTTTATTTGTCCATCTGCGGATAATACGCTATAGATATTACTACACAAACCCCTTATTCTGCTAGAAATACTTCTTAAAATGCTACTATAAATCTTGGATCTCTGTCTAATATAATCTTGTCTAGTACTCTATATCTTGCGAATACTTCCTTTATATAGATTCTAGCGACATCTTCTACTGATATCTCTTTAGTATATGCTATAAAGTATCCCCACTTTATTAGCTTGTCTACTATTACTAAAATCGCGTTATAATCTTATCCTATAATAGGATCTCTTAACTTTAGTAACTTAATAATAAAGTCCTATAATATAACCTCCCATGGTCTTCCTAGTGTCTTAATAGGTTATAGCCCTCTATACGGCTTATGCCTTATTGGTTTATTCCTTTAGCAATCTAGATATTTCTTTATAACTTATCTTACTAGTCCCTAGATTCCTTAAATAATGTACTCCTTTTAAAGCCTTAATACTAAGCCTGTAGCTCCGTTGTGTCCTTATATTATTCCCTTATAGAATTCCTTAACAAATTCTTCTGTAATAGACTTAGGCATATATGTTACTTTTCTGTTTTTATATTACTTTAAGTCTAAATCCTCTTTCTATACTTCTTGGATCTTCTATGTCTAATTACTTTTTAGTAATTTATAGATCTAACTTTTCTTGGTTACTATAATCTTTGGATAATTATACCTAATTAATCCATCTTAATCCTTTTGCAATAAAGCTCCTAATAGCTTTTTATTACTTTGTAGTTTAGCCTTTCTACTTAGAGCGTCTGCTTGTGCATTATCTGTATCCTTAGTATACTAAATTTCGAAATGGTATTCTATAAGCATTTCCACCCATTTAACCTGTCTTTGGTTGAGTTTCTTTGTTATTAGGAATCCTGTAAGGTTCTTATAGTCCATCTTAACCATAAATGGTTTCTCTGTGCCTTATAAGAATGCTCTCTATTCCTTAAGTGCTGTAACTATACCTAACAACTCCTTGTTGTAGATGTTATAGTTTAACTCTAGTAGTATTATTTTTTAACTATAGTATGCTACTGGGTGCCATCTATTTTGATATTTCTATATAAAGTATGCCCCTAGTATAAAGTCTAATGTATCTGTTTCTATAACCGTCTCTAGACCTAGTTAATAGATCTTAAGAACTAGCTCTTAGGTAAACAACTTTTTAACTTTCTTAAATAGTTCTTATTATTCCTTTCCCTATACCCATAGTTCTTCTTTCTTGGTTAACTGCGTAAATGGCTTAATGTCCTTTAACTATTACGCTATAAACCTTCTATAGTAATTGCAAAACCCTAGGAACGATTTTAACTGCGTAACGTTCTCTAGTTCCTACTAATTTACTATAGCCTTAATCTTTTTTAGATCTATACTAAGTTAGCCTAGTTTAATAATAAATCCAACGAAATTAGTCTTCTAGGTGAAGAACTTATATTTCTTAATTACTACTGGCATCTGTTCTTCTTGTAGTCTCTTTAAGACCCATTTAACGTGTTCTCTATATTCCTCCTTATTCTCTAAGTAGATAATAATATCGTTAAGGTATACTATAACAAATTCATCTAGGTATTCTCCTAATATACTATTAATTCGCTTTTGGAACATTGCTAGTATATTTATAAGCCCGAATTGCATAACTAGTGGTTTATATAGTCCTTTCTTTAACCTAAAGGCTGCCTTCTATTTGTTGCCTTCCTTAATCCTAATCTAATGGTACACCTATCTTAGATCTATTTTTGTAAAGATCTTTATATTGCTAATCCTGTCTTAAATTTCGCTAATTAAAGGTAAAGGATATCTATCCTTCCTAGTAATACTATTTAACTGTCTATAGTCTATACACATCCTAAGTTTTCTGTTTTTCTTTGGGATAAATAGTACTAGATATCCTGCTAATAACTATAATAGTTTAATATATCCCTTTTGTAAGTTCTCCTAAATAAACTCCTTAAGCGCTACTAACTCTATTTTAGTAAGCTTATAGATTAGAAAGAACTTTAAACTTATTCCCTTTTTTAACTCTATCTTATGGTCCTAAGCTGCATGCTTTAATAGCTTTTCACTTTCTAGTAACCATAACTTTTTACCATACTTGTGGTATCTCTTTAGTATATAACTTAAGCCTCGCTTAGTCTCTTTATATATCGCTCTAACTTGGTACTATACCAACTTGGTTTACTATCGCACTTTGCGCTGTTATATATCCTTAATATTAACCTAACCTATAACCCAATCAACCTTTAGATTATACTCCTGTAACTAAGGTATTCCTAGTATCGCCTTATCCTGTCCTAATAGTAGGATATTAAAAGACATTCTAACTAGTCTCCCTTTAATAGTTAACTAAATAGGTCCTGTTTTAAGATTAATAATACCTCCTCTATAGGCTATCTAATCTCCTAAAATCGTTATAAGTGGATACGGGTGTTCCTTTTATCTATATAGTAATATGTGGTTCCTAGTTGCTCTACTATCTACTAATACTTTAAACTGCTAATCTTACCATTTAACTTATAAATTTAGGTATTGTCCTTAAATTTCTTTAAGGGTCTAAAGCTCTAACACTAGTTCCCTCTAGTTCTGTGCGCCTCCCCTTTTCCTAACTATTAGCTGCTTGATCCTGCTTATACTTAGTCCAACTTTAGCTAATACTTAGTTTATTTCTTTTCCTCTATATACCATAGACAAGTGTTCTCTAGGCATTCCCACTACTATTATCTATCTAGGCATTCTTCCGTAAGGAATCTTCCTGGTTAAAGTATTAAGTCCCCTTAACCTTGTACTTCTACTAGGTGCCAACTATGCATATACTTGGCATTTTTAAACCGCTTTTTCTCTGGTGCCTAATATATCCTTACTAGGTACTTCTAGTTCTTGTCTTTAGGTGCTCTATATATATTATATATATTATCCACACAAGCTATCTACAATAGTGTATAATACGCTATATATTTTAGGTTAACTCTTAGTTTATCTTTGTCCTTAAGTTTAAACCTATACCTAGTTAACCTAACCACTAGTATTTCCGCTGCGGGTACTAAGATTTATTGCTTACTTCTCTAGTCCCTAGATCCTTCTTCTAGGTTCCTTAACGTTATAATTAATACTCCTTTAATATAACTTATGCGTTTTTCTGTAATGGGTTAGTCTTAGACAACTTTTTCATCTAGCTATATATAAAAGTCTTCCTATTTATTACTATATTGTTGCCTATACCACTTTCCATATAACTGGTTTAGTGTGTATAGTCTATCTATTAGAAAGTACCTTGTTATCGCTACATTATAACATCCTTTAGTATGTCTTTCTTTAAACCTAGTTAGAATATCTAGATCCTCTTCTTATTCTAATTTATCTAACCATTTTACCCTAGGTGTCCCTACACTTAGCCTATTAGTAACTCTTTATACGGGTACTCTGTCTCTTATATAACCTAGCATAGCTAACCTTTTATCTAGCTTCTGCTCTTGCTATACGATAATTCTCGTCCTAAACTTATCCATAGTTTCTTATTTTCTGCGTCTTGCAGCTAGATCTTTGTAGTTATCTTGCTTTTTAATCCTAGTATTAACTATTTAATCTTTAGGCTAAACACTACGTTTACCTAGGATTGCTAACGTTCTTATTTATTCCCCAAACTTGTAGTTCTTAAACTTGCGTCCTATACTTATTTATTTGTTACTAAACTAAGTTACTACCTTTTCCCATTAGTTTTCGTCCGTTGTGGGTCCTTAGGTATGTCTTATCTTACTTTAAAAATCTTAAGCTTTTTTTATCTCTTCTTAAAAATCTTAAGCCTGTGGCCTTTTGCCTTTATTAAGTAATAAGCTAGCACTAGCAGTTATCTACTTACTTAGTTTCTTTTAAATATTACTCCTATTATCTTGTAAAGCAATAGAAATTATATCCAATAGTGTTGTAATACCTATTACTAAACCTTGTTCTATAATGGTCTTAGTCTCTGCTTCTATTTTGACTTCTTTAAGGTTTGCATGCTCCTAGTAAGCTGCCTTTATTACCTTATTATCAGTAAATGCTTTGCCTATATTAAATTTATTGTCTTTAATGTCTAATCTATAAGCTAGTTTGTTGGTTCCTTTAAACTTAAATAATAATAGCTCCTATAGCTAATAGCTTACACCGTATTTAGCGTCCTTATAAATTCGGCATGTGTTGTTATAATAATACGCAAAACTGTTAATTAAACACTCTTTTGTTCCTTATAGTGCACCATTATCCCTCTATACGTACGTGCCGTCTGCTGGCCTAGTTCCCTTTACCGCGTAGTTACTTTAACCACCTCTATAGTCTCTGGCGAAATGACCTTATTTTCTGCAATTTATGCAAGCCCCATCTTTAAACCATTTTTCTTGCTATGGAGTCCGCCTAAACGTCTTCTACTGCTAAGATCCCTAGTTTAGCCTCTACTCCTAGGTCCTTTAATTACTTAATTCTTAACCTCTGGGTTTCCATAGTTTCTTTTCCCACCTTTAGGTTTCTTTAGTACCACTTAGGTCTATTAGCTCTGCGCCATTCTATAGTTTTTAACTCTATGTCTATCGTTGCGTACCCTGCGCCTTATATAACTGTAGAACTCTGTCCTGCCCTCTCTTAGCTTGTTCCCTTTAATAGATTCTATTATTAATCTTTATTAACTAATCTATTAACTCTCTTAGAGTATCCGTATCTTCTATCAGGATGATTATATCCTAGACTTTAGCCTTAAGTCCCTATTTATACTATGCCATAAGCGCCCTATTGTTCTACTTAACCTGCGTAGCTAGTGTTTAAAACTGTATTATATACTTAATTGCTAAAGTGCGTTATACTAAGTTCTAAAGCTTTCGTTCTGCTGTAGTTATAGCCTCCAGGTCTCTAAATATCTGTATTAGTTGTTCCGCGAACCCGTTCCAACTGGCAAATATATACCGTACATCTTGGTTAGTAGTTGTTATGCCATTAGCCTATATTTCCGTAAGATACGGCTTAAACCACTTAAGTGCCCTCCCTGTTAGGAATAATCCTGCATAGGCTACTTAATCTAACGATATTACTAACTTCGCTCCTTTTTATACTACCTTAAAGTGTATCTGCGTAAGAAATCCCTTAAGCTTCAACTTCTCTCCTAAGAATCGTTCGATTGAAGGTAGCTTAATTTTTACTACTCTAATTCTATTAATGCGTTCTTTAAGTATCCTATTATTGTCTTGTAAGTAATTAACCATTTCCTATAACTAACCTCGCGTAACCACTTGAGAATCCCCCTCGTCTATACTAGTATTACCTAGCCCTAAGGTTGTAGCTGCCGTCGACGCCGTCGTAACTAGTGCTCTAGGTGGCATGTTATTTAATCTTATTTAATACTATAACCTTAGTAGTGAATGTGTAACGGAACCTTGTAGCAGGAACTACGGTAGGTTCTATTATTAGGCTAGGTATATAGGTAAGAACAAAACAACAATATAATAATAACTGGTGGAGTAGTTGCCTAATAGATTAACTCTAATTATATTCTAAGATTCACTATAAGGAGAGAACTATCTATGGTAGGGACTGAGGTCCTTTAAATACACAACCGTACTCCTAAGAAATCCTCTCTTGTACGTAAGGTACGTGTTATCTGTGTTAAATATAACGTCCCTCTTATTTAACGCAGTTAACGCGTTTAATACCACGTAACCTTGGTTACTATTCCTCGTCACATAGTTCCACCAGATCCATCCTGGACCGTACCTGTATTAACCAACTAGCTTCCGCCGTCTCTTCTCCAAGTAGTTGTAACATCGTACTTAAAGCGTCCGTAACAACGGACCACAATTAGGACGCAAATATACTGCACTAGTCTTTAATTAAGTGCAAACAAGTAACCTATAGTGTACTAGCTTCTGAACTATATACACTAGCTTATGGATTTAATATAGCAGCCGCAATCAAATTAACGGTCCAGAAGATTCTATAACTGGAGCAGTTACCCCTGGTTTTATGCACCGATTTAAAGTCCTTTTATGACTGCCTAGTTAAACTAGGTATGACACAAGAGAAGCGACTTATAGTTGACCTAATGTGCTTATATTAGGCCTATAAACAACGTGAGATTATAGAGGTCAAATGGATTAGCAGCGGAGACAACCTAGTAGACGCCATAACTAAGGCAAAGCCGTGTTAAGCTCTTAAAACCCTAATCAACACAAACAAGCTCAACCTAAAGGTTATAGAATAGGTAGAGCGAGACTAACGGAGCATTTATAGTTCAGCTACGGCCCGTCAGAAGGCCGTATAGTGCATTCACGGCCCGTTAAAAGGCCATACAGTTCATTTTACGGACCGTAAGCAGGACTTACGGCCAGCTTAGAGCACTATTTGGAAGGCAACCCAGAAGGCACCTTAGGAGGGATTTCCTATGTATTTTCTTATGTGTTTTATGGTTCTATTAAGACAATTACGGAGGCTATATATAAGTGGTTTCATTTTCCAAGTACCGCCAGTGTATAATTACAGCAC
>Ga0307507_10002903_pt1 | contig 34545 bp, 35 predicted proteins | sample 7_EM_MG_FD_207223 | JGI IMG/M metagenome (GOLD analysis project Ga0307507, IMG submission 207223) | Populus trichocarpa ectomycorrhiza microbial communities from riparian zone in the Pacific Northwest, United States - 7_EM | ecosystem: Host-associated > Plants > Roots > Unclassified | place...
TTTCAATCAACTAAAAAAAAAAAAAGAAGCCCTCAACAATCTCACCTCCGCCACCCAGACCACAAGTCTCATCTCTCCTAGCAGTAATCCAGCTACGATAGATAGGTAGATAAAACCCAACTTCTGAAGGAAAAAACAACATGCAATATTGCACCATTTTCTTTTTTTTCCGCTATCTCGCCTCACTCACTCTTGCCTGCCCTACAATAGCTATGCGCAACCTCTCCGATATGACTAGTATAATGTGTGCTCAGAAACGTTGGGAATCCCACCACCCTCCCTACCTGCACGCCTCCCAGCTACCGGGTGCTCCTCAGTGTTTTGAAAAATCAGTCGCCCGCATCCATCGTCGTGTGCAAGGTGGATAAGAATGCCCAGAAATAAATGCAAAAGATAAACAATCTTAAGACCATAGGGAAATGGTAAGTAAGAATGAAATAAGACCCAAGTCGTATCGACAATGATGATAGGGAAATCTTCATTCTCCTTCTGTCGAAAGAGGTACGAAGTGGGGTGAATCAAAGGCCGCTCACAAATATAAAAAGGGGAATATGGAGTGAGAAGGGGAGAAAGAAAATCAGAGAACACCATAAGACCCAGACTAATAGCAAAGGCAAGATATATAAGGCTCAAAGCAGAAGAAAGGGGATAAAAATATTGTGAGAAATTATTCGAGTTGACTAAACAGCTCTGTGTGGGAAGGAAATATCTCTATTTTTGAGTGACGAGGGTGAATTCCTCACTGAAGTTATCACTATTCCCGTCATTGTGTCCACAATTATTTCCACAGAACTGCCAGCAGTCTTCTCCAAGAGATTCTAGCCCCTCGTCTTCGCTATTGTAGAGCGTCTGGGAGGTTCCGTTATGCGGGAAGGAAGAGTAGCAATTGGAGTAGTCCACTTGCTGCGCGGCCTCTGTACGAGTAGCTTGTGCGAGTAGCATGCGCTCTTCGTTAGAGTACAGAGCAGCTAGCCCAGGGTGGTCTTGATCGTTGAAGATGTGTATCCTAACAGGCTGGGTATCTGTCTCTTCTCTTTTGAAAAAACCTTGAGGGAGAGTAGGAGAATCAATTGAATCTTGTTCATAGTCCTGCTGCGATTCGCTACCTGCATGCTCAGCCATTGGGCCCGTCGATCCAGATGGGCAGGGAGAGGAGGCAGACTTTGAGGCAACTCCTTTCCTGGTCGACTTGCGTCTGCGCTTGACGGTGGATCCTCGCAAGTAGAATTCGTCCGTGGCTCGCTTCTTAGCGTTGGGCGGAGACTTTCTGTATCTAGTTGTTGATTTGACACCATCTATCTCTGCTTCCTTCGAAAGGACCCAAATGTACCCTTTCCCAGGATCCTCAGGTGGACGGTCTTCCTTCAAAAATGCCTAGTCCAAAACACCTTAGTCAGCGAATGCTATCAAGCATTAGACAGTAAAGAAACAGCGATGAGCAAGATCAGCAGAAGTTAGCAAACTCACCCCGTTCATAGACAGATTGTGACGAATACTATTCATCCACCCACGGCCCTTAATCCTCCTGAACTTTGGGATCCTCTCACGAAAGTAATCGTAAATCTGAGAAAGGACCATCCTACGGCTAGGGGTACTCATCAAGGCTCGATAGATCAGAACAGCGTAAGGGGCGTCATCGTCCTGATTCTCTTCTGCAACGTTCAAGGATTTCTGTTGGCGGTTCAATTCCTCCTGCTGATTCTGACGTTGCTTCTCATTTTGAGAATCCATCTTTTCGACATCCTCCCTAGGGTCTGGAAGATAGTCGTCATCTCCAACATGAGAGCTAGGTGCGAGATCTGACGTCTGAAGAGGCGATAAAAAAGGCTCCTCGTCGTCTTCCGTAAGCTCGTCCCCCTCGCGTTCCATTCTGTCAGGTATGTCTATAAGGTGGGCGTTGTGGAGGGAATTCTCAACAGGAAAAAAATTCCCGTGTGTAGAAATAGGAGAAAGAAGGAAAGAGTTAGGGGGAAGATAAGCGGGTGCAGGGTGGTGGAGGTGGGAAAAGTTGCCCTCGTCTTCGAGCTTCGTAGGCACATCTTCGTAATCCGAGATTGGCGAGGGCCGCTGGTAAATACTCTCCAGGGTACCTTCAAATTGATGAACAGAAAGATATGACCCTCTTGTGTTAGGATATTGGGAAGGAAGTAGGTCCTGCCCTTGTACATAAGGGTTTTGATGCTGGCCCGAGGACGATAGACTATTATAGTCGAAATTTGAGTAGGGATTCGAGTGATTGGGGGTAACATCGGCGGCAGAGTCCAGTCCATGAAGCCCATTAGAGGCCGACACTACCTCAATCCCAGCGGTACACGCAGGCGCCAAACGTTCTTGACCAGGAGGGCAACTATAGGTTGGTGGGAAATTTCCCAGGTCTAGCCGATCTCCTGAAAACTCTTCACCTTCCCATTCCATAGCGAATGGTAGGCTTGGGTAACCAAGGTGTTGATTCCTGTAGATGCTCATGCTACGTATAATAAGTGGGAACTGGTAGATATTTATGGGGAAAAAGGTGGTGAATGATAGTACTCCTCCAATCAACAGGTGGTTTAACCAACTTCTAGGGTAAAAAAATATAGAGGAAATATCAAGTGAGATAGGGAAATTCGGCTAGTAAGAGGTGGCAAGTATGAATGGTAAAGAAAGGGAAAGGTGAAAACCCCGGACAGAGCACTGGGTTGCTCCGGCGTACGTCAAGATGGATATGTGAGATAAAGATCAAATAAGTGTTCTAGGGGTGATAAGTCTCCAGCTCAGAAGTCGTCTCTATTTGAGGGGAATCGAAGGTTCTTTAAGTCAGCTGTGTTCTGCGGCCTGCCAACTCAGACTCTCTGCCACCTCTTGAACGGAAACTGACATCACCACAGATGACCGACCAGTGTGGATCTTTGGGCACTACTATAATTTTGATAACTGTTTAACTATAAATGCCCATACCATGTAAGTGGACATATCCTTGTTGGATGTTGGAAATGCAGATTCAAAGGTGAAGATGTGATCTCGAAGGATGGCAGGGCGTTTTCACCATATGGATCTAGTGAATTATCTCGTAATTCTCAGGGTGTGCAGGCGCGAGGGGTGGGATGAAATGTTACTGCTCAGGAGGAGCGGAGAGCACAGGGCAGCGGGAAGGCAGAATCTCGGGCAGTTGCAGCGATGGAGCACCAAAAACGAAAGATATCAATTGGGAGTGTAGTAGTGGTGGAGTAAGCCTTCTGGCGAAGTAGTAACATCGTGGTGGATATAGCGATTGACGGAAAAATAATGTGCGAGTTACAGAAGCCATATGAGATATCAGCTTTCCCACCTCGGCAACAATAATCGTCTTCAAACTCCCTAGGACACCCATCATCTCCACCGACAATTTTTCAGGCACATCATACAAAGTAGACCAATTTCTAGAGTACCCATGTATTTAGTTAATTGAAAGCCAAGTAGAATGTATGGCAGCACGGGATGCTTCCCGCTGCTGTAACCATTGAGAATTCCATGCAAATACCAGACCTAAATGGTGTACCGGTATGGGACATAAGACCGAAAGAGGTCTAGCGTTCGAGAGTGTTTTTTCTCTAACATATACTATACCAGTGCCGCAACGAAAAGAAAGGAAGGAAAAAGGGAAGAGAAAAAGATAGACATATCCTGCCCCTTAGCGCTCCAACAAGCCGATAGCTTCTCTAAGCACCCTTGCCGTAGATCCCAAGCTGCAGGGCTGTTCTGTACTACAGGTGCTCCACTGGGTTAGAACCTATATCGTTGTATTTTTTAGAACAAAGAAACAACTGAGCCACGGGAACTAGCAGGTGTATGTAGCTTCCGCAATTGTGGCTCGGCCTCCGTCATTGGATAAGATTTCAATTCCTCGTGGGGGAAGAACCGTGCAAACGGATGCAATCGCCAAGGCTCACGGGTAGTCACGCACGAGTGATGCAGAAAGGCATCCTGGTGAGAGTCTCTCCCCCACCATCAACATCATCAGCAGCCGTTGTTTATTTTTTTTACCTGCTTCCCAAGCCTGTCGCTTTATCAAGATGCTGTGCCCTGGCATTCTGCCCTGGCATTCTGCCCTCGCCGGTTCCCCGAATGGAGAAAGATGTGGTTAGAATTCTATGATGGGGAGCCTGAGTGCATTGTCCCCGCAACGGCCATATCTATCAGTGCGCTGGGTAGACTTGGACTGTCTACAGATGTTCTCTCAAGCCCGACTTTCTCTCTCCTCCCCTTTCCTTTTTTCTTCTTAAAACTCCGCTTGAAAAACACCCCCGATCACCTGTTCAGACCACCAGCCCATCACATCTCTCGACCCTCCCTAAAACATTTGCCACTCGTCAGCGGGTTAGTCTAGAACGACCGCCAGGGGAACCCAGACCTAACTTTAACGACAGATCACTGAGCGCCAAATTTGTTGCAGCCGGAAACTCCTTCCATTCATACCCTTCTTCAAACGATTTTCAATAACGAGCGTGAAGACCGTAAAGCCACTTAAATCTTTGTTTCGAGGCTTGTACCACCCGAGCCCAACACCCATGCTAAAGCCATGCCGGGCAAACAACTATCCTATGCAATAAAAGAATGCTGGGGATCACGTCCGCTGCGACGTAGGAGTTTTCCAGGATGATGTGCCCCACGTTCAAGACATTAGGAACAAGACTTTCCAAGGGAGTGAGACGCAAGGCCTCATGGGGGTTTGTCCATCGATCGAGCGGCCCGGTGCTGCACCTTAGAGTACAACCCGCGAACGTGAAGCCCTGTACTTTCTCATAAGCGAGGGGCTGCAGACCTGCTCCCAATTGGGTTGTGCTAACTGCTCAATCCTCAGTCGGGTTGTGGGAAACTGCGAACTGCAGGGTCGGCTTTCTTTCCATAACTCCCGATTGGCAAACAGTGGTTTTGGTCAGAGATCCATACCCAGTGCATGAGCCCAGCCAAAAAAAATCCCTCCAGACCTACTGAGGACTAGAAGATCGAAGTACCCATTGTTGATTTATCCAATCTTGAAACGTGCTCTACACTCACCCAAACGAATCCTCAGTTCAGATAAATCTAGTGCCAATAACCATTATCATAGAGAGGGCTACAGGGAAGCCGGAAGAAAAGTTGGTAAAAGCGGAGATTTCTAGGGTTGTAAGCTTGGAGAGATCGCCCAATTCATTGTCGTAGCTGAGCCTAGGAGAATGCAGACCACCAGAACCAAGAAAATTATATCGCGCATTGAAAATTCGAGCATGCAAGTGACAGGCTTGAAAATACGGGAACACAACAGAATTAATATAGTCGAGTATCATAGCGGAGAGCGCAGCAGGCATACCCTTGAACTGTATCCCTAACAGGCAATGTGCAATTCCACACCTTAGTAGTAAAGTACCCATTGTCCGGATGCTGGCCTCCTGCCGCCCGATGTTAGGTATCCCTTCCAATAGCAAGTAGAATCTAAAACTGCAGAAAAGGGTACTTTCAAACGCCGGAAACACGACTCTAGGATAATTCCACCCTCTGCCGCTCCTGCGAAAGCCCTATTCCGAAGTGAGCCAAGTTCGTAGAGCCGAAATGCTTTCAAAACAACGCACATGAGGGAAGACTCCACCAATCAAACGAATTGGCCTCCGGAAAAAAAAAACATTACGCTAATAGAATATAACAGAGGAAAAGATCACTTGAGTAAATTCTCGGAATATACCGCACCATCTGGAGAGAGGTTGGTTTCTTTTTTTTCGGAATTGCTTAATTAATACAAGAGCCAAAGAGAAGAGGAGTAAGAAAATCCCCAGACGCTAGCAGAGTGCTTGCAGAAGTATTAGCTGGCTCTTATATTTATTCCCAAGGAAGTTAAGCGAATGCCCATCAAATCAGGAACTCGTAGAAAGGTCCGGTGGAGCAGCAGACCGTAAGTCGAAATACACACAACGGCCATAGCACTAAGCCACCAAGGACTGCCCCACCAAACACCAACGCCAAAATACGACGATCTATCGAACCCGAACAGCATCGAGGCATAAAGTCTTTGTGCGGCAGGCCAGCTCATACCGATTAATATATTTGTCTCCGGAGTTCTCGGTCCAAATATTCCAAATTAGTGGCTCCATCGATCCTGTAACGCCCCCGCAGCAACGGCTCCGGGAATTAGTGATCTTAAGATAAAGTTGACATGGGGGAACAAATTCCCAGGAGAGAAGGAGATTCAAATTGGTACTCACGCTTCAGCATTCTCGTTGAAGATTGAATATGCGCTTTTTTCACCCTCAGCTCTCTTCCCGGTATTAACGTAACACATCCAAAGAATTCCTAAGTAAGAAGACGTACCCGCCAAGTGATTAGCTTCATTCAAACACATCACTTGCTAAGCGCACGAGAGGATAAAAAATAAAATAAGGGGTGGTGAGTGATCAATGAGGAAATTCTCTAGACGAACCTATACAAAGTGCGAGCTGTCCATACCCGATAGCTGCAGCAAGAGCTTGGATCAAGAGGTACAGATGGAACTGCCGGGATGTGCGAAGGGAAGTTACCGCACGATTGAAAAGATGCGCGGGTGATCTGTCCTGGAGGTCTTTTTTGTAGCCAGCAAGGTCCAAGTCTCCCCGTTTGATGTGGAAGGGCTTCTTCTGCTTTTTCTGTTTCGTCTTAGCCGTTTCCATGGTGTCGACGTGTGTGAACGTTGACCGAGAATGATCAGAAGGGGTGAGGTTAGAACAAGCCTCTCTGAACACTGATGACTAATCCAGTGTAGATGCACCCATACACCATCACTCGCCAACCAACATGCACTGCAAACCCAGTGAAATCAGGGATCTAGTGTTACCATAACTAGGAAAATCGAATAAAGCACAACTAGTTGAGATGAGAGAGAATATTCCAAGTACGCAAATAACTGCAGGCATTCTCAGAGTGTGTTGTTCATTTTTCTTTTTTTTTTTCCCATTTCTTCTCCAGCCCTAGGTTAACCGCATGCATCACCACGCATGTGTCCCCCTTTTTTTCCCTTTTTATTTTCACTTCGAATGCTGAAGCAGCTTCCCTAATCCTTGCTCCCTGCTTCAAGCTAAACATTGACAACGAACACCCATCAGTGTTCATCCGAAACTTTAGTCCTAACACCCGGAGCTAGGATTTTGTCCACGATGCTCAGTTCTAGAAGGTCTCTCGCATAATCCCCATTCGCCCCAACTAGTGCCCTCGAAATCCAAGTGCTGTTCTTCCAGAGCAGAGAGGAGAAGGGGGGGTTGCTCGGCATTTCCCTCTGTCCTTTCGGTACATCTATATGCAGATTTCCATATATGACACGAGAACATGTTTTTTTCCCCAGACTTGCGCGGCCTATTCACAAGGAATCTAGGACCACACTGAGAAAATAGAAATCCCAGGAGATAAGAAGCCAACTCAGAAACTACACTCTCTGTGCTTCAAGTTCGTTCAGTACAAGTGCCCCTCAAATAGTACTTAAACTCAGGGATCATGAATTTGTATGGTTTATTGTCTGTGCACATCCGAGCGCCCATACTAAATTCAGACATAAATTTTCAGGTATTTTTTGAGGGGTACCTGTAGTGGTTTTCTGCAAGAACCTACAAAGGATCACGTGGATTTCAGGCGAGTTAAGACAGAAACTTGTACAAGGCTCATCTGTGGGCCTAGCAAGATGAAAATTTAATAGAGAAGTGAACTCGAGCAATATTATCCTTGGACACAGCAACAGGGGGTGGCCTTGCCTCTTGAAGCCACCCCGAGGCCCGCCATCGCATGAAACCCCAATACTATTTGTAAATGTTACCCAAAACACGAAGAAGACTATAGCCAAGAAATCTACGAAGCGAGAGAACTGCACAAAAGCTATTTTTGTTATCAACTTAACTTCGTGAACAGAGCTATAGTTCTACAAGCAATCTGGCCCCAGTGCCCGACTCCAGGCTGATAGTTAGCGGAAGAGCTAGTCCCCCAAACCTACCAGCTATGGATACGCAGACAGTACCAAAGAGTCTAAAATAATTAACAAAGCAAGACGCCACCGCACAAGCGATAGGGGTTAATCACAATCCATCACTCAGGGCCACTTAGCACAATCTTGAGAACATTGTGGTCAGTTAACAAAATTAACCTACACAAACCATCAATGGCAACGCAACCCTCCTCATCATCCAGCACTTTCAACACCTCCTAAAGATATTTCTCTAGATCAAATATTAATTTCTAACTATGTATTCTACTATGTGTTTATTTCTTATATCACCTCCTTTTTTTTCATGACAATGAGGTTGGTAGGGGAGTGCTGTTGTTATGACCGAAGTTTTTCCTGTTCGTTGATGTACGGTTAATTTTGTTAAGGCACAATACTTCAATGTGACAGAAGTATGTCGGCAGGGAATAGCGGGACTCATACCATTATCACTACATTATATAGAAATCCCCCATTGGTATAAGTACAGTTGCCTCGAACCCAAATAGCAATGCAAGAGGGGGCATAGGACATTTTGACCCTTCCTCTGCCACCAATCCATACCCACTACACTTCTCATATCCAACTAGTCTTTACTTCCTTTTCAATCCCCCATCTAGTAACACATTATGCCCAACACATGGCTGTCATCAAAGAAGGAATGATTGAACTGTGTACCAGAAACTTTAAGAGAAAGAGAGAGGCTAAAGAACTTAATTCCATCGGAGAGGGCCAGAGGATCACCTTGAGCTTCCAAATTCGTCATTCACTAGGTTGATTCCTCCCCCGATAGAGACCTTACAAGCATAGTGGATGTTGTCACACTTCCCCTTTGAATAGTTACCACCTTTATCCTTCCGGTTGTTACAGTTTCTTCATTGGCACCCGACCTCGGTCTAGTGCTTCGTTAGTGGAAGCGGAGTTATGGAATAAGTGTTAGAATGAGCGATGGCCTATTTCCCCGGAGGTTTCGGGAAGGAGCCTGACGTAAGTAAGATGGCTTGTACCGTCGATACGCAAATTTGTCAGTTTGGTCCCAGTGTGGACGGGAGCGATATTCGAATCCACGACTACCAAAACCTCCCCATAAACCTTATACAACAGACTCATGACGTAATATTCATGACTTATGATAATCCCATCAAGGGCTAGTGTTCGGCATCAATTTTTTGGTTTTTGGTCTTGTTTTATCTTGTTTCTTTAACATCTCCATTCCGCATCAAGAGAATCCCTTTTTTCTTTTTTCTTTTTTCCCTTTTTTCCTCCCATAGAATATTCACCGTCAACTCCCCCTCTCTCCCTTTCGGGATTCTCACGCGGGGCCGTACCCATGGCATTGCGCTCAGCTTTCAAGTCGGACGTTACGAGTAGGTCCTTACACTTATCAAACTGCCGAAATTTCCTTTCCATCCTGCGAGTAAGAATACGTGAATCTACCAGGCTCGGAGATAATGCAACATTCGAAACCCCTCTCCAACCAGTCAGCAGCAGCCCCAAGGAGAAAAGAAGAAAAAAAGGAAAGGAAATAGAAAAAAAACACAAAGAAATTTCCTTCAAATACCGGTTAGCCAGCTCATCACTTCCCGGATACGAGTAGTAATAACTCTGCCTACGCTCCCAAGACTCCCGGGCCCAGACATTATTCCAACCTGCAGAGTTATCTAATACCACATCCCCCCTCGCCACCCCCACCAACGATCTCAGAAATTGCCGTTTCCCTATCCAATAACTCCCTTCCAAAACTCCAGCCACGCCACCCACAAAACAAAACTGATCGAAAGCGAGGGTAGCGTATCATAGTCTCTGCCCGTGTTTCCAGAACTCTATCTTAACTAAGCGAGAGAGATCATCATCAGGACAAACCGTTTCGTCAAATAGCGCCCTTTACACCAAGAGTTCTCCACTTGACCACCTTCACCTCCCTCCCTCCCCACAGCACAATGCCCACGAGAACCCGCCAAACCTGTTTTTTTTTCCAATTCATCAATAAACCCGAAGATTTCACAGGCGATACTACACCTTACAAAAAAATTTCAAATATCGTGCCCCAAAAGAGCAGAAGTGTCATTTGCCATGTATATACGTATGTACTCTTTTGTATTTATTATACGGAGCCCCCATGGAAAGAAAAATTTAGGTTATAATATTATACTCTTTAAACCAGTCTATCAATGCCCAGTTGTAAACAATGAGCACAGCCTTGATCACTTACACTTCTATTATGTATACTTCTAACTAGAGGTTTATATGCATAGTAATTATCCAGCCAGCTAATAGGAAGAGTTTGAAATGTTTTCATGCCAGTAGCATTAATGATTGTTTGTCTGTCTGAAATTTGTCCATTTTTTAACTAAATTTGGTGCAAAGCCAGGCGCCGGACAAAACGTTGTCATGGTATGATATCATACTTTAGTTGCATATACCCACCCGCACACATTCTCACTCGCTCAGGGCTACAGGTCAGAGGTGCGATAGGAGGGTTGGGGATAGGTGCCGTGGCGGATTAGATCATGGCCAATGAATAGCGATATAATATTCGGAGATGGATGAAGTTGTCCGGAGAAATGCTCGAGCGTCGAGAGGTGCAACCCCTCGAGCGGGTTAGAAGGAGTTCAAATCAAGTCCAATGTCTCCCACATATATCACCACGGAAAGGGGCCTTTGGCGCTCTTCTCGAGTTACTCAAGGACTATTATCTCCCCTACCAATGACACTGATCTTCTAACGAACCGCTCACGACAATACACCCCTTCAAGGTATCTCCACAAACGCACCATCACTCTCACTTTAATGCAAAACGCAAGTCACATTATCACCCCCAACCTCCACTTTCATATCTTTCCCATCCCTCCCATCCCTCCTTTCTTGCCCCTCCGCCCACAACCACAACCACAGTGCACAACTCCAACATTACAATACGCAACCCTACAATTGCATTCACAAGCACACACACACACACACATATACATACTAATAAAAAATAGACATCGAAAAGTTTGAAAAAAGAAAATAAGGAGAGATATCTCACCGACTACAGTTAAGTATTTTTGCAAAAAAAGATGGAAATGAAAAAAATAACCACAAAAGAAGTTACTATAACCAAGTATGTCACATGTATATACACATGCATAGATTAATGCGACAACCCTCCATCCCATCGTTTCCCCCACAGCCCAGAACAAAACCCAGGGCGCGGAGGAGGAAAATAAAAAGATACCCATTCACCCGAGACACACGGACAATGTTAAAAACAGACAAACCCAAGGAGATCCGTCGCATAGTTCATTCCCCAGTTAGCTAGCTGGCTTGCAATGTAGACGAAAAACAAAGGTACAAAAAGGAAAAAACGAGCAAAAGGAAATTCTCTTTGATTTCATTTCGTTCCCTTCTACAAGACAATGACCGCGACAACGGCAATCACTACTGCGAGCATGCTACCCTTGACGACTTTCTGTCCGGTAGCCTCGCTCGGGTTGCTAGACTGGGAGTTACCCTGAGAGAATCCGCCCCCACCCTGAGTCCCATTTCCACTGCTAGATCCTCCAGATCCGCTTGATGAACCGCCGGAGCCACCAGAGCTCGAACCGGAGCCATCACCACGCTGACCGTTGACACCTGTACCCGCACCAGTAAGACCAGGGATGGTCTCAACGTCAGAAGACGATGGTGAAGAGTTTCCCGTTGCGGAGGACCCTTTGGAGCTGGTCTTGGCGGGTTCGATAGTCATGTTGGTTCCAGTTCCAAGGAAGGACTTAAGAATGGTATCCTTGTCAGTCAGAACGACGTTGGATTCGAAACCCGCGCGATCATCATATATATACGACTTGGATCCGGAACCTTGTTTCTTAGCACCACTCGGAGGGTCATAGCACTGAATGTTGACCTCTTTAAAGGTAACATAGTAGTATCCAACATCTCTAGCATCGCCCGCTTTCCAGTCAATCTCGCCACCAGCCCAGTCGATTGTTCCCTTGGCATTGGAGGGGAGACCACCGGGCCAGAGAGAGAGCTGCACGCGAGATGGTGTTGATGGGTAGTCATATCCCTTAGCTGTATCGTTCCAGGTGTCGGATTTCTTGAGCACACGACCAACTTGACCGTCGACGGACCAGGTGATGGAATCGGGCGTCCAGTCAAGCTCGTAAGTGACAAAATCTTTGTAAGTGTCCTTAGCCACAGTGATGTTACCGCCGTGGGTGTCTTGAAAGAGACGTATTAGCCAATCGGTAACCAATGTTCCAAATGCGGTAAATACAGGGAACAGTGTGGAGTCTTACAATTTGGGATACCCTGGAAATACCAATTGGTCTGGGTGGTATGCAAGTCAACGCCGACCCACTCGTAATCAATCTCATCCTTCATGTCGCTCAACAAGATGAATGCGGAAACAACACCCTTGCCGTAACTGGTCCTCAATGTTGCTGTGATCTTCCCGTACCAGACGTAGTTTGTACTAGCTATTACAGTGCCGACGGTGCCTGGCGCCATGGTGATAAGAAGATTACCATCTTTGATAGCTGGCTCACCATCAGAGACCCAATCGGCCTTGCTGGAATCGCCGAGGTACTTCGTCTTGTCGGCGATTCTGTCTAGATTGGGGAAAGTGCTATCAACGTTCTTGCAAATAGGAGCAGGAACGCAAGATTCGAGAGAGTTGGAGTGTTTGGGATCGCAACCACCAAGACAGTAAGCCCCAACACCACAAACGCCATATTCTGTAATAATAAGCGAAAAATGTTAGTTTCAACAAGAAATCTCCTTAAGTGCAAAGCTAGGCAGGATTTCCAATAGTAGCCCGGCGTGGAAAAATAAGGGAAAGCAACGTACGCGAGCAACAAGGTTTGTTACTGGGACAATTCCCCAACCCAGAACCACACTCTGGTACAATCTTCTGAGCGTATGATGCAGTTCCCAACACGGCGGCGACTACAAGGGCAGTGTCCAAAAGTCTAACCATCTTGTCTAATGCTCGTCCTCGACGAGAAATTGATTTGCGGGGGCTTTATCTTTATTTATTTTTTCGTTTCTCCAAATAAAAAAGTCTGGAATGCTCCCCCCAAAAAAAAATCCAACTAGAATAAAATCCTTTATCAAATAATTAGAAAGGGAACAAAAAACGAGTGTGGTTGTGAGCGAGAGGGGTGATAACGAAAGGATGATCCCTTTGCAAGAGATGGAGGCAAACGAAGAGAAAGGGAAACAAGGAGGGAAGGAAGGGATAGATGGACGTAGGAAGAAACCCTCGATCACTGGCTACGGTGACAAGAGCACAAAAAGGTAAAACAGGCGAAAAGGGGGGGGAGATGTCAGGTTTACCGGTATCAATGCCTAAAGAACGAGGTTTCGACAAAGTGACCTGGGGAAGGGGTGCCGCACACAACAAGGGGTATGACGATTGTTTCGACAACGGAGGCGACTAGACGTGATAAAAAGAGTGACTTTTGAATTAAATAATATTGTATGATAATATCTTACTATCCGTTATTGAAGCTATGCTTTCCTATCTTCTTGTAAAAGAGTGAACAAGAATGATTGGAAGCCCAAAGAAAAGAGGGTGAGAAGCACGGTGAAACAAAAAAGAAAGGGCAATTGCTGAGGTTGGTCAAAGGGAATGGAGGAGAAGACGAGGAAGGAGAGAGGAAGGAAGGAAGGAGAGGAGAAGGAAAAGCAGAGGAAAAAGAAAGGAGAAGGGAAAAAAAAGAAAAACAAAGAGGAAGGAAAAACAGAAAGTACTAAGAACAGAAAGGTCGAGCGAGACACGCAAGACATGGCAGGAAATCCAACCCAAGACTCGTGATGGGTTACGGAGGCGCTCAAGCCTACAAGTACCCCACCGTAGGGAGTCGAGGGTGAGTAAAATAAAAATACAATTGTTCCTGTGCGGGGGAAAACTATCAAAGCCTCCACTTTGCGAGAAGAATTGCTACAGTAGGCCCGGGAAGATGAACGGAGGGAGCGACATCCAGGAGAGACCAGACGAGAGCCAAAACGTCGAAACTGGAAAAAAAAAAAAAACTCACATTCCGGGGCCAATTTTCTTTCTTTCCCTTTGCCCTTTCCACTCCAAATTTCTCGATTTCCCTTTAGTAAGTTAACCCCTCCAAGAAAGCTGGGGAGTGCTGCACCGTACCGTACTCGAGTACTTCATCAATCACCAGAGATCACTTACCGGTATTGTATCATCAACACATGCTCAATCCAGCCAATCTTCAAGCATCTGGCCTTGTGTATTACAGGGCATACTGGTAGTACGAACTGCCCTTCTCCGCAGGCAAGGACTGCGAGCAGTTATGCCATTCTGCACCTTGGCTTCCCACACCAAGCATCATGTGCAGATGATCTGACATGTCTCAACCAGCAACCGCCCGTAACTCTCTCTGCTCAAGGCTCCACTCTTCTGTCACACAGTCGTATCTCTCTGCAAACCGGCACCATGCAGTACTTGCGCTCGAGTATTGCATCCAAATAAGTACTCGTACAAATACTCGTAACTTACAAGTATCTGTAATAACAATTTAACTCAGCATCCCTGCATCACCCCTCCTCACATAAAAAACGATTAAATAAAGGTACACTTGTACTACCTATCCATATCCGGAACCCAAATCTCGGTATCCCAGCCCGTTACCCTGGCCAATCCAATCCCATGTTCTCAATGTCGCAACCCAACCACACAACACCCTGACCCTCCCTCATCGGATCATACCGTGAGGCCAAAGCTTATCTCATAATCTAGTACTTGTAAAGTGAAGTCAAATCTATCGTCTAACCTTTATGAAAGAGTCCTTCCGAGCCGTGGGGGGTCAAAGTCAAAGTATAGTACTTGTATCTCGGACACCGGCACTTGTATGATAGCCAAACGCGAAATTTACGCGAAGTGGAGGTTATTTTATTTGGTGGGGAAGAACAAACAAGCAAGGCAAGGCACCCGTGCGGAAGGGTGAGGCAAGTGGAAGGGAGGGCCAGGAGGCAGCATTCCGAGTGACTGTGTGTGGAGGGTGCGTGGTCTTGGGAGGAGGAGAGTACGGTAATTTATCATGCATTGTGTGCTAGCGCCGTACTGCCTGGTGCTTGCGGTACGGTACTAGGTCCGCTGCTCTGCAGCACAGTACCGGTGTAGTATCCCTTGTTTAGCTCCTGCGAATTCGAGAGCCACTCGCTCCTTCGTCCGTAGCCTCCTACCACGCGTTGGCTAGTAAAGTATGAATCCAACACCATCAGAGCAGTGCGAGTAGAGAAACAGTACGAGTGCTTCTGATACTGGTTCAGTGTGCCAATACGGGATTGCTCTTGCGCCGCAAGGGTCTAGCAAGATTCGCATAGTGCCGGTAATATCGCTTTGGCCTCGAATTCGGTGTCTCTTCAAATTCGGATTCTAGACTCGGTGGGTATCAACCGCACTTGCACAGCATAGGACAAGTGGTAATCTACTGCCAAACACTTGGTGTTACGACCACTAAAACCCTTTAATAAATTGTAACAAGAGAGGGGAGTGTGCAGAGAAAGGCGCGATGGGCTATTGAGTGTTTTCCGCTCTGTTGCTATTGGTGAGCTGGTATCCGACCTGCGCAGCCCAGAATTCGGATTTGAAGAGGCAACGAATTTGAGGGCGACGCGATGGTACAGCACTGTGAGAGCACTCGTGCGGCATCCCGGATACCCCAAATCCACCCCCCCCCCTCCGCCCCCGCCTCCACAGCTATGGATAGAGACCGTTGCCAAGCAGGAGGCCACTAGGGTTCGCATTAAGCTGTGGAACTAGTGCGCCGAAGAAACGAGAAAAAAAAAAGCACCGAAGGGAGCGGGCAATCAGACCGGATTTCTCTTGCTGACTGGCTAGAGAGCTGAGTTGTGCCGTTCAAGTGATCCAAACCGGCTCCGAAAGTGGTACGGTACTCGAGCGTATTCTTGAGAGCCACCCCCTTGGCAACGGTCTCTATGAGAGTGCTCGCGCCCCAGGCAGTGGGTTCAAGTCGCGCACCCAAAGCCGGTATCGATCGTCGGGCCAATGGGGATCAGTATGGCGCTACCGGTATCGTATGTACGAGGTATGGAATCCAGTGTGCTTATGATGAACATATCGTGTGCGCGGGAGGCTTTCACGATGTTTCCCCCCTGCTGAGTCCTAAGTCCCCAACTCAAGATTGCGTTAACGGCATATTGCAGGGGGTTCGTTGAAGGTGATTTCCTCCTGCAATGAGAGATCCTGAACCACTATATACTACTGAATTTAGTACCGCATCCGATAAAGTCCCACACTAATTCCTATTGGTCCGATGATTGCTGCTGCCCACATCATGGCTTTGGGCGGGCGGCTTGAACTCGCCGCCCGAATAGGCCCCAGCACCCGCGCTTTAGTATAACTTACCGGCTAACAATGAGAACCATGACGACTACTAGCACGATGGTTACGTATAAGACCTCACGCACATTTGATGTTCAAAAAGTGTTTTTTATTTTTATTTTTTATATATCATGTGTATTTTATTTCTGGCTAAAATACATGCATGCAGCTCGCGCTATGGCATATGTTCAAAAAGTGTTTACTACTACTGTACTTGTACTTCGTTTGTACTCGAGTATTCAGGCCCTCACGCTCGAACTGAATAGAGCGATAGTGTCGCCACTTGAGATGGATTAACTCCCCGGAGCTATAAATCCCATTGGCCGGGGCACCGTCGAGTGGCCAATTTAGTGCCTTTATGGGACTGGTGCTGGGAGGTCGGAGGAGGGAATACGCACTAAAGGGTGGTGGGATTTGGGAACGAACGAAGGGATTGGTATCCATGAATTTACGTCGCCTGATAGCTACGAGGGGACTTCTGAAATGTACCAGTACCGGTAGATACCCCGCCAGATCACTCGCGTTTGCCATCTCTGAATAAAGTAAAAAAAATGGAGAATAGAAAAAACAGCCTAACCCGTCTGATCTAGTCATGGAATCCTCACCAGCATCGTAATCAAACACTTTTTTGTATAAAAATTGATCACAAGAATTAGATGGAATACTTACACATGCCAATATTGACCCCGACCAACCGATTCGAGATTTGAGGACTGAACAGAGGGGACTATAGTAATACCCCCAAGCTTAGCATATAATTACAAAATGAAAAAACCAATTCCATTAATTTTGCTACTGGTATTAAACTTTCCTAGAGTCGATCCCCCTCCTTTCTGGCCTCCCGCCTTCTAGTCACCTCTCATCTGCATGGAAGGACTTCAACCCCCTAAATAATTGCTAGTTAACCCACTATCGGGATTTATCCTTCTGATCATTGCCGACAGACCCACTCGCTCGATGGATACCCACTCTGTTCTCGAGATAAGACTCTTTCCTAGGTTATGATATCAATTACTAGTAGTTAGTTTCTACATCTCACATCTAACCTCCTCCTACATAAGGCCTGCCTCACTCCTCACTCCCTTCTCATCTTCTCAGGCACCAGTACGCTGCTGCTTTCTCCTTCCGCCCCCTACCGTATACCAGCACACAACCATATCACAGCTCTTCCAGCCAGCCTTTCCCTCCCCCTTCCCCTCACCACTTACGCAAACCATCTAGCCCCCTGCACCTTACCCGGTATCGTACAGTTCTCAAGGTGTCACGGTGGGAATTGGAAACTAGCCATGGCAAAAGCAGGGGTTTCCGCTGATCATTAGAAAAAAACACAAGATTCTCAAAGTTAGAGTAGAAAAACCCAGACCAATCGCATTGATATCTAGACTATCCTTCTTTTCTTTTCCAAAGGCCTTCTAGGGGTTCCGACTACCAGTACCAGTCTCTATAAGACCAATTTATACTGTGGTGATGATGATGGGTTTCAATTTATTGTCATTGGTATTATACAGTAAGATAATGTATTTGGTATCATATTATCTGCTTCAAGAAAGTTTGTTTGTATGTATGTATGTATAATATCTTCCAGTGCTTATAATTATTATTATTATTTTCCATTTATACTGACTCCTCCCTATGATTTTGCTGCTGATTTTTTTTCGAGTATTATACCTCCGACTATAGCATGTGTCGTATGATATTGTACCTGCCTTCCAAGCACCGGTGTTGCAGGATTCCGCTACCGTATAGTATGAGACTGTAGATCTCCGGCTGGCGAAAATCTCCTCCTTATCGGCAACTACAGCCCTCCTCCCCCGAAATCTACCAGTCTACAACCTTACACCTGGAGAACCCCTCAAACTTACTCGTATACTACCTTCCTCCCTCCCTTCCTCCCTCCCTTCCAAGAACGAGTACCTTAACCACTAGTTATATCTCGACAAGGATAAGTAATTTCTTCAAAAGGGTTTTCCCTAAAAATGCACGGCGCCAGCATTGCATCGTATCGGAGGGCTCTTTTTCTTCTTCTCGAGGGCACGTGATAGTGTGCTACCGTATATGCTGGCTTGATCAGTACTGTACGATGAGATGAAGGTTGAGTTAATTATTGTGGTGGCTGGTATCGTATTTGGGTGCATGGCTCGCTATGCTGTGCCCTGTGCTCTGCGGTTTGGCACTCTCTCTGCCTCCCGCGTCCGGATATGACGGTACGGTACCGTACGGTGCTCGGAGCGGGTAAGAAGAACCCGAAAATAGGGCTTGTGTATTTGCATGAGCGCTTAGATACTGCGATTGCTAGCTAGCTACGGTGGTTGGGTAGTTTTGAAGAATGCAATAAGGTTATATGCGCACGAATTTTTTTTTTCACCATACATTTTGAGAACCCCTGTCCTGGGGTACTTCTTGCTTACTACAAGTGCATCTTGCTTGTTACGAGCACTGTGCAGTGCTGGTTGGTACTTCATGGCAGATCAAGGCGATATATTAAAGCACTCTAATACAATATTTTAAGCCAACGCGAACGAACGGACGGGTAACAGCAAAAGAAAAAAAGGGGAAAAGGAAAATGGAAAAAGATCAGGTGTCATAAGGAAAATGGAGGGGCGGAGGAGAGCATCTATAAAAATACTGGTACTCAACGCCTATGCTTGAACTGCCCATGGTAGCAATCTAACTTATCAGTCTCAAAACCAGCCTCCTTCAACTCGCTCAATGGTCTTCCCATCCATTCGTATTCAACCTTGCTCACGCCAGCGGCATCCACTCTGTTGACTCCCTTCTTCTTCAATTCCTTGGTGATGGCATCCACATCCACTTGCAAGTAGTCTCTGAGGAATTCGCCCACTTCGGTGTTTTCATGGTTGCCACCAAGTTTGCAGGTTCCCGCTGATCCGTAGATGTTTACGTCGACCCCTGAGTGACCGTGAGTAGTCCAGCCAACCTGTGCTCTGCGAGAAATGACGTCTGCAAGGACCAAGGCGGAGGCTCCTTCGGCTTTGTGATCTTTGATGGCCCTGATTTCGTCATCGGAGATGTCGTGGATGCCGAGACCTTTGAGGAGGATGGTCTCGCGTACGTAGTCTTCTTCTTGGTCAGCGGGGCCTTCATAGCTAGCATATTGATCGGCGAGATATTCCGAAGATGAAGAGGCGTTGGCAAGAACCTCTGGGTACCAGAGGTATTCCGGATAGTCCTCATGAAGCTCTAGGTTTCCATTAGCATATGATTTATATCACTTTCGGGGGAGGTACCTACGTCTGGCAGCAGCCAATCCTCCAGTCTCGTGATCACTAGTGCTAACGACAACACCAGGATACTTTGAACTGGCAATCCAATCGGAAACCCTCTTGAAGGTTCGATCATAGGCCAAAACTTCGTGAACCTGAGCAGCGGGATCGTTTCCATGACCAGCATGATCTATTCTGCTCCCCTCAACCATCAAAAAAAAACCCTTCTTACTATCCTTCGTGGCGATTTCTAAAGCCTTCAATGCAACCTCAGCCATCTCCTCGAGGCTCGGGTAATCCGCATCCTTGCGGTCGATATCGTAAGGAATATCGGTGGGAGCAAAAAGACCCAAAAGCGGCAACTTGACAGCCTTTCCCTTCTTCAATCCATCGAAGGACTTGCGATTGTCGACATATGAAAACCCGAATCTCTTCTGGGCCTCAGAAATCAGATCTCTGGAGTCACCTCTGCAGGAACCATCGGTAGTATTGGGCAAGAAGTGACATCTTCCACCACCGAGCATGAGGTCCACCATACGACCAAGAGGGTAATCGCCAATCTGTTGCTCCGCAATTCTGTCTTCCTCTCCGCGAAGATTGACGTGAGCCGAAAAACAAGCCGGTGTGGCGCTGTAGAACTTAAGTTAGCTACTACTTTTAAAAGTGGACAAAAAATGAACATTCGCCAATAGCTAAACGTACTCAGTGATTCTAGTGGTAACGACCAAACCCGTCATGTATCCAGCTTTCTTCGCAGCCTCTAAAACCGTTCCGCAAGGCGATCCATCTGGCAACACAGAGATAGCTCCATTGTAGCTCTTCATGCTACAAGAGAAGGCCGTAGCTCCGGCCGCAGAGTCGGTCACAAGACTAGAGCTGGATCTAGTCCTGCTGGTTCCGATAAAGTGCTTATCGAGAGTGAGAGTATTTTCCCAAGGTAGCCCATCAGTAAATTGGCGATACGATCGCGTAAGAGCAAGCGACGTTGGGCCCATTCCTACACAGAGCGAACCTCGTTAGATTTCCACGCTCAGGGTCCGGCCGCAATAAAGAGTGTTGTCGAGCCCTACCATCAGAAACCATAAAAACAACATTCCTCTTTCCCTCTGGTGGGAACTTTGAGTTCCGTCCGCCTCCGCCATTCACCCAGAGCACAGCGATGATCACGATCCCTAAACTCCACACACAGTTAGCCTCCGAGGTGAAAGTCCCCCCCAAAGAATATCCTCATCCCCTTATCTTCGTAAGTAGATAGTGGTGAACTGACCCGCTGTGGCAGCCATCGCCCAAACTCCTAGCCCAAGTTTGACCCACCCGTCCCGTTTCCCTCTCTGGGCCTGTTTGTTCGTCGGCCACCCGCTCAGCAGCGCTGCATCCTCTTCTGTGCTCCTCTCCGTGCTAGACCTTCTCGACATTGTAATGTTTTTAGGTTGTAATGATGCCTCTGACGTTGGAGGTGGGAAAGAAGTGAAAAGGGGAAAAGAGTGTGTGTGTGGTTGGGGGAGGGGGGGTTGATTGGGTGTTTGGTCCGGTGCCGGGAAAAGTCAGCTAGATTACCAAATCAGAGTGATCTACGATGCAGAACGGGAAAACATATGCCAAGAATCGTAAGAGGAATTCGTTGGCGTTACTGCGCTGGTATGATAGATAATACGAGTACTTGCACATTATGGATCGGTAGAGTCTTCTACGAGTATAAATTCGGTATGGGCCCGGGGGCCACTGGTGGGAAAGGAAGAAAAAAAACTCGTTGCCGGTAAGCTAGTTAGCTGGACTGACACAAGTCAAGCTGAGCTGGCATCCTCGATACGGTGTCATAACCGGAGAGACTACCCTATAAGTTCTCTGGTGACTTAGGTTTAGGGATAATCAGTACCCCATCATTCTCCCCGATTTTGCATTAGCTACCGTCCCTACTGTGCTGGACTATGGATGTCACGAGAATTCATGGGCATATAGTGAGTTTGGCACCGCGTTGTGCGAAAAGATCACCTACTCCCTCGACTATGTAACTCCTCATCTCCCCCAGTAATGGCGTCATGCAAAACCCCAAATCCACCCTCAATCCAAGATCAAAAACTTCCACCCCCAATCCATGGGACGAAACCGGGAATAAGAAGGAAAAAAAAAACTTTTGATTTTATTCCCACAAAAGATAAAAACGTTTGTAGGCAAAAAGCATGCAAGCCACCCCCAATCGCAATTGCCAAAGCACAAGACATATGAAAATAAAGAGGTGATGACCACTAGGAAATAATGGGATGCAGTGAGGGTGGAAAACAAATAAAAAAAAAGAAGGAAGAACAGGCATAAGTGAGGTTATGGTATGATGACAAGACAATAGAGAAAAAACAAATATCAAGCCCTTATGAACACCGGTTTCCAACCCCCTTGAAAGAACCCAATCACTCCCAACCCGTGATGACTACCCCTGTGATATTGACTTTGTAATGAAGAGCAAAAATTTCACACATGCAATGTTCCATGACGAAGAAAGGGCGGTGTAAAAAAAACGCACAAAAGAAAATGAGTGGTAATGAAAATGCTCCCAAGTACAGACCGTCGGTAACCATGTTCCCCAAGTACAGCCAACTGTGATAAAAATCACTATAGCAGTGGCTTTGAGGTTATGGGTGTAAAAAATAAATAGAAAGAGAAGGTTGACATAGAGTAGAGTACATATTTCACCGGCTACTAGCCAATGTACTCACTAACGGCCCTTATCCCCCAAAGCATTTCTCCCATAAACTGCGCTTGACATGCAAGTAATGAGAGCAAGCACTTTTCTTCGCTCTTCAATCCGCCAATTCCCTGACCAACCCCTGCCCAATCCGCTAGACTGACCATGTCTGGCTGGGCACATATCCTCTTAAGATACCGCCTGGCGCCTTTATCTAGCAGAACCTTAATCTCGCTGTACCTAAAGTCGTCCTTCTGGATACCCAACAACCTCAGACTATAAAACCAGGCCGCTTCCTTGAAAGACTGGGGCTCGAAGACATATCGGGGCGGAGAAGAGGCAGATCGGCCCGGTGAAAACGATCTGCCGATACGATCGTGGCGTTCAGACAAATCGTGATCGTGATTAGAATCCAAATCGTAAAACTCGCCGTCACCGGGAGCTCTCGATGATACGTCGTCGCCTCTGCCGGGGGAAAGCTCGTCATTCAGTCTCCTTCTCGGTGGTAATGTTTCCACGGCAGCGCTGAAAAGGTCATCCTCTTCTCCGTCTGCCTCCTGGGCTTCCTTGAAGTAACGGTCCAGCAATTCAACCACGCCATCGAGATAATCTGAGACAATGCTGCTGGCATTACGTTCCCATTCAAACTCTTCCATGGGTAGAAATTCGTACTCGTACGAGTTTGGGTCGAAGTCTTTGTGGTCGTGGTCTAAACTCTCTGGATGTAGGAACCGAGTATAGTCCTCTACGATGACGTTGGCTGGGACTTGGTCCCCGAGCGAGCTAGTGTCGAAAAGAGAACTTGTGGAGCTAGAGGGAGAAAGGAGAAAATCCCTTGCCTGGGCTGGCAGTGGTCTGCCGTTGGAGAGACTAGAAACCGGGACATAACTGTTTGGAGCAGATAGGGAAAACCCACCAAGGCTTGTAGTTGGGGGTGGAGCATCATCACTAGCTGCGCATTCCTCGAATGATTTCCTCCGTTTCTGGCTCTTGGTGCGACGGTGGTGCCTCTCCCTCTCCTCAACAGTTCCCAATGTTGTCTGTGCCTTCCTAAGCGAGGTGGTAGGCACATCCATAGGCTTTGATGAGGAGGGTAGTGGACCTGTGGGGCTGGTTGGATCTGATATAAATGGTATCCCTCCGTTGGGAGTCTTCCTCCATTTCTCGGGCAATTCTATGGGTTCTTGACCCTCCGCCACCTGCTGCTGGCGCTTCCTACAGACCCCAGTCTTACCGGACTCTTCGTCTCGTTTTAGGAATCCGGAGTTCTCACTAGGCTCGGTGGATATGGAAGCAGCTAAACTTCCGAAAGGGGCCACGGGCGTATACTTTTCCATGGCTTTCACTGTTCCTCCCAATAGGTCTGCCTCCGGTAGAATTGCCCAAGCTAGAGCCATTGCTGACTTGGAGTGGTAGAAGCTCATAATACATATTGCCTGCACAACTTCAGCCATGGTCCATCTTTGCTCCGGATCCATATCGCCACCCTCCTCTCCTCGAACCAACCCCTTGATGTCGTCTGGAGTGATAGTCCATGGTCTGTGGGCTAGTAACATATTTAACTTGGAAATCCTCTGTAATTTGGGAGGCGTGTATTGAAGACCCTTCAACCACTGCCTATCGCCTCGCACTGTGAGAAATTTCTCCGAGAGTAGCGAAAGGTAGTATTGACACTTTTTCTCCGCCGACGAGATGATTCCGAGGTATATCCTCCACCTCTGTGGCAACGGACCATTCCCAGAATCGTCGGAGAGGAACAGGTCTGTAGTATCTCTATTGATTTCGGCGAACTGGGGGAAGAAAAAGAGTATCTTGTTGAGATTTCCAATCCTCCCGGTACGCATATACGCGCTAACTTGAAGAGCCCTAACTTCATCACTTGGCGACTTGGGCTTAGGTAGGTATTTAGGTATAGGCCGACGCGCTTGGCGCCTCTTGACTTTGTAGGACGCACCGACAGCATTTGGCGGGGACGGCGGAGTCTGGAAGAGTGAGGAGACCATTGAGACGGTAGTCCGACGATTACCCCTGCCGAAAGAACCGATCGGAGTCCTACCACGTGATGTCGAGCGGGGACGCTCTCCATTTGCCGAGCCCTTATTTGGATCAGGAATCATTATTCCTGAAGCAGAGCTCAAGTTTCCGTTGGATTCTCTAGGAGAGAAGGAGATGCAATCCTCTTCATCCTCGGACGGAATATCAAAAGATGTTGGAGATTTGGGGTTTGGGGTTGCTGGGGTCCACGGACCAAAGTTCAACCCGATGGTTTCATTTAACGGAATGAAGAAGGAGGGACCTCGGACGGGGACTTCCGGTAAGCGTGCACCAGCTTTCTATTGCAGATAAGCGTCAGCTTTAAAACGATAGCGGATTAGGCTATTGGTGGAAAGGAAGTAACTAATGATAACTAGCAAGGATGGAACGATAAAAGCGTACCTCCGCTCTCTGCAGGATCGCCCGGCATCCTTTCCTAACATCCTTGAAGGGACAATCAATTGAGAACCTCAATAACCATGTATAGAAATTCTCCAGGTTTGTTTTCATCTCCTCAACACTCCATGTTTCCTCGGCCACCTGACATCCGGTCCACGCGAGGTCCCTATTAGCAAAATCAAGCTCGGCCAGCCATTTATTGCCAAACCTAGCCGCCCCATCAGCATAGCTTCCGGAAGCATCCGTTGGAGATGCGGCGAAATCTCCAGATAAGGTTGTCCAGCCATCGTCCCTCTCAGGTGTTAGAGGCAAGAACGAATTGTGTATCGAGTCTTTTCTTACTAGGTGGTCCAATGTCGATGAATCATCGCCGTCCACTCCAAATACGTCCTCAAAGTGCATTTTGAAGCTAGAATCCCGTCTTAATAGGTTCCTGGAAGAAGGCGGGGCCGGTGATGCTCCAGAGCCATTGCTTTGCTGTCTCGTCAGTGGTGGTCTTGTCAGCCTCGGTGACATTGAGGAACCGGATGATGTCCTAAGGTAGTCCTGCCATGCTGAGGTCCAATGGTCCACCACTAAGCCAAGAATTCTCAGAGCACTGGTCCTCAGAACAGGCTCATCATCAAAGAAGCAATTGAAAAGCCCGTGGCGAAATAAATTGGCCATTTCTGTAGCCACATGTCAGCTCTAGGGTCTCTCGTCGGTTCGTTAAAGGATGTTACCGAGTCTTGGGGAGTTCTTATCCCCCACCATGTCCAACCACCCTTCCCCAGATTAGCCCGGGATGCAGCTTCACTTTGGTTGGTTTTCTGCCACAGCACGGCACAGCTCTGGGAAACCAGGATATTGCTGGACCGAAAATTCTGGCGGAGGCGGCCAAATAATGTATTGAGTAAAGGAAAAATAATAATTTCAAATTGTATCACCGCCGAGAAACTCTCATAGGTTGGAACAAATGGCAAGGGGAAAAAAGAAAAAAAGTCAAGTCCGATACAGCAAGACCTGAAAATGGGGATGAAGTGAAAGGATGAAGTGAAAAGGCGTGACAACTATGCTCGTCTAAACAAGGGAGAGAACCTGGGGGTAATAATAAGGGAGGAAGGGATGAGAAACAAAAGGCAGGTGTTGAGAGATGAGATGGTTTCCAAACTTAAAGGGAACGTGTCGAGGCCTGACTACTGTAGGTAATTGTAATAGGGCACACAGAAGTAACTAGGGGTATAAGATAGTTGACAGGTCAAGAGGTAGCCGCGCCAAACTAGGAAATTTTGTCTGCTGAGTGTGTGGATCGAATGGAGCCGGACTGGATAGTTTCCCACAGTAATTCCTAGGGGCTGACAAGGCTGCTGCGTAATGACGACAAAAGGGAACTGAGGGAGAAGAAAGGAAAAGAAAAGAAAGAGAGAAAAAAAAAAGAGAAAAAAAGAAAAGCTAACACCAGTCCAGTCCGTCTGATCGTGAATAAGAGGCTAGGGTTGTATCGACAAGAGCTGGGTTCGAGACTAGACGGCGGCGGCGGCTGTCAGGTTTCCGGATCAAACTGCCCCAGCCTTTTCAACCAAGATTTGTGCAAATGCACTGGGGGTAGCAGGAGCGGTAACGGGAACACGGATTCGTTGGTGGTTGACGGAAAGGGAATGAAAAAAAAAAAAAAAAAATGAAAAAGAGGTGGATGGGGTCGTCGATGACGAGGAGGTTATCCGGCTTGTGTTATCGGGGAGAAGAGAAGGAAGTGAATAGAAAGTGAGAGAGTAAAGGAAGGAGGAAGGAAAGAAGGGAGGTTGACAGGCCACAGTCGGCGGGCAGGCGGGCAGGCCAGGCAAGTAGGTGGGTTGTGGTAGTGGTTGCGGTTGCGGTTGCTAGCAAGTTTAAAATGGCCAGTACTATAGTACTTGTAAGATAACGTCAAAACCGCACCATTAGGGTAGACTATTGCCTAACATCACCAAGGTACTAGCGACAGGCATACAACTGGGGAATAAGTAAAAGAAGATGATGATTGTTTTTGCTTTGTTTTGGTTGTTGCTCCAATAGGTGGGACAGGGTATATTATTCAGGCAAATAAATCCTATGATAGGGTATTGTACCAGTATACGTAGTTGAAGTAGGGGCTTCCTCAATGGAAGCAAGCAAGAGAGAAGCAGAGCAAATCTGGCAACGCTAGTGTATTAGAGACGGAGAAATACACTGGCAGATGACTTTTCCTGGGGAAGCGGTGTCTGGGCGGCGGTTTCCGTCCCGTCTTCTGGAGGATGTAGAACGCGATATGGAACAGGTATTTACCGGTATTGTATCATACCTAGTAGAACGGCAGAAGAACCAACTAAAACACTGAGATCAGCAGGAGGAGAGGAAGGGTGGGATATAGGGTCCGATATAAGAGCCTAGCTTTCTCTTTTGCCCTTACTCTCTCTCTTACTCACAATTATCACAGCGTCTGATCACTATTTGATTCGTGTTGCCAAGCCTAACCTAGTATGCGCGATGGCGGGGATGCGATCATGGGTAGTGGAAATAATAGAGTAGCGTATAATATATATGTACCCTCCGTGTGTATTCTGGCTGCAAGATGCACGGGGTGACGGATGGGTGTTTGATCCTGGAAAAGTGGATGGTGAACGCTATTTTGGATTTTCTCTTGGTAGGCTATGTTTCCGGGACAAGGGACAGTAAAATATCACACGCGCAGAATATGAGGCTGGTTGATGATGCTGATGGGGACGATGAGAAACAGAGTGGAACAAACAAAAAGCAGGGCATGGAGTTCTGTAAGGCAATATGCAATAGGAGCGATGGGAGCAAAGGGATAGGGTAGTTTCCCGGCTACCAATCTCCTGTCGAAGGTAAAAAGCCACCGAATCTGGTCATTCAGTTTTTTGTCGCTTTCTGTTTCTCAGAGGCACCCCATTGAGCCAGTCAGTCAGTCTGCTCTTGCAGCTACAGTACAGTACCATTTGCGGTAGCACAAGCGACAACAAGGCGACGAGAAAAAGAGGGAACCACACAAAAGAGTTCCAGGAAAGGAACTCTCTCGTTGGTGAATGGGTGAAGCACGCCTTGAGTGGGAAGCATCTAAGCCCGTTATGGATCTTGGATCTTCACATCGGACCGTTGATTGGCCCGCCCACATATCCCTTCCCGTGATGTGTCTAGCTACTTTGGGATAACGTAGCTTTCTTCGCCAAGTTAACAACACCCCACGCGCTCCCCCCGCCCACGTTTTCATCTCTTCCACACCCTTCTTTCAAGCCCTTTGTTACAGGGCAAGCCGATAGGTGAACTCACAGTGCAAGCGCAGTAATACCATTGACAATCACCTGACACGTATTATATCATTCATTCATCATAATCACCATCTCGGGAGAATGTAAGAATTCAACACTTCAAGGTGTTAATTCATGAATCAAACCTCAGGGGTCTCTTCCATCGAGCACAATACAGACGCCGTACCATAAACACAAAACAGCTTCATTCTTTGAGCACCCGGGGGGGAAGCGTCTTGCTAGTTGCAGGACCCATTAGGGTGCTCATGGAACCATGTACCGTATTCGAGCACAGTACTCGAGGACTGATTTTCACACGCAAGTCTCACTAAGAAAGATTTCTGGAGGAGTGGTGATGCTGTGAGTTAATTAAATCAAATCTGCCTAGATTTGGTAATTCCATGGGGTGGGTGTCTGGGAGACATAGCTATAATGCGGTGCTGGGGCAACGCGGCCCCTAGCACCAACGATGGTGATGAACTTATCGCACCACTCGAGCAGAAGGAATAGGGCAGATTACCTGGTTCCCGCAGGCCTGTTTCCCTATTGATCAGTATGCTGGTATCTCTGAGGGTTCCCCTCGGGCAGTATCAATCACCCAAACAAGCCATTGTTCCCCTACGATCTCGCTTCCATTGTTTGCAACTGCTTCACATGACTTGTAAACGAATGTGGACACTATTTTCAACGACCATTAACGGTAATTGTTGGCAGCGATCGATGCCTAGCTTTGTCTGGCTCGAGACTACTTGTCCGACACGCCAATTTGTCTGGGTGTCCGGCAAACAGGGCCATGGTCCAGTCGACCTTTAGTCGTAGAAAGCGTGAGACCACACCCATCCCACGGCGAGTTACATCTCGATAGATCCTTCAATATGGCATTATCTATATTCCAGGTCCCTTAGCCTGATGACTAAATTTTTAACTGAAGTTAGTAGTTAGTGCGTAGCGGCCTTCGCCTTTAATATTTTAGCATGTCAGTAGCCAGGAAATCTGAGGAATGCGACTTGAGGGTGGGCTGGAAAAGAAAAAAAAAGAAAAGGGCTTGGAAAGGTGGGGAATGGGTCCTCTTTCAGGGGAGGGGCATGTTTTTCCCCGCATTTCGAATGGTCCCCTGTCATGCAGACGCCCCTCCGTAATTCCACACACACTTTTCACAGAGGACAAGTGTTCCTGGCTAGGTTCGTTTGACTCTGCCGGCCACCGAAATCGGGGGAAAGGTTTCTCAACATTCTGTCGCACTGGGGACAAATCCCCCGCTACCGTCATTTTGCGAGCATCATGTATATGATATAGTTATCGGACAGCCGGGAAGGGCGAGCGGTCAGCCGGGGGAATGCATGACAGGCTAAAGATCCTTTTATGATCTACGATGCCATTTTGTGCTTTCCTCGCATGCCGCCCCAATTTTCTAGAGATGAAATCCTCCGCCAGAAGCACAAGTCCTTCCAAGCGAGATGGCCCGATATTGGATCTCTCAGAATTCAGGAGATGGACATGCAAACTCCCTGGTTAAGCTTACCGGTAAGCATGTGTTCAAGCCGCTCGATCTCTCCATTTGCTTTTGGCGAGCAAGATAAATAAATAAATTGGTCAATTGCACCGTCCCCTGTGAAACCGCTTGAAAAAAAGTGACCAGAGAGGATTGCAGAGCACCAAGGGTTACCCTGTCGACCCACTCTGAGAGAGCATCAACCAATAATCACCCTATCATGACATTGTGCGGTTTTTATCTCCTCAATGCAGCATTTGAAGCCTCATGTACGACTAGTTTGTGGCTGTATGGTACCGCACCTAGAGGAGTCCACTTGTGAATTAATAAAATTGAATAAAAAATAGGGAGAGAGAAAGGGTCCTTGATCACTGACACTCCGATCCAAGCTCCCTTGGGAAGAAAAATAAATAAAAGACCTTGAAGCCTGGAAAATTTAAATAGAGGATCCCCCTAACCCCGAAAAGTTTATTCCGCGGATCGTCTGCTTCTGATTCGTAGCTGGAGAAGAGGCTGCAGTATAATAGCAATGAACTGGGACCCTGGTAACCTCGATTGCCAATTTTGCTTTCGAACCTTCACTTTCGTCAGAGTCTCCCACGCAGAAAGGGTACAGATATAAGCCTGGCCGCTTATCTTGGTTTACATAACCACATCAATTATCATTATGAACTCTTCAGGCCGGAAGCTGCTTGAAACCTCGTTACCCCCAAACACATTACCGGCCGAAGTCGCGATTACCCGTTTGTTGAGGGCCGGTATGCTAGGCCGGTGCAGTGATCTCGTTTCAGTCTGTGCCGGCATTTGGCTACGTAGGCACGACAACAACAACGCAGCAATTGCGACGTCCAGGGTAGTCTATCTATTGTAAAAATATGTCGTCGCAATAACCAACCAACCAACCGTTGGGGAGGAAGAACCCCATGCAGGTATTAAGGCAGAAAAGAAAAGAAAAAAAGCATCGGAGTATATAAAACACGATCCTATTTACCCCGCCCGTGTGGTCTGCTTTGATGGTGGGTGGGTTCTTCTTTGTTCATGGGTGGTCACTCGAAAGGTCACAAAGTGAGCTAATCCCTAAGCTAAGATTGTGTGTGGGACAGGGTCTGAGCTTAGCTGCATTGATTCAACCTGGGCCACGAGTTTACTGGGAGGTCATCACGGAAGGTTTGATCTTGTTCCCCGTGAGACTTCTTGCTTACTTTTTTTTTTTGCCATGATTGGCTCTACTTTATTATAACAGCGCCTATCGCGCAAAGTACCCTACAAGAAGCCCTGCCCCGCCCTGCTATCTCAACTATTCAACTAGTCTCCAAGAACTTCATTTGATATTCATTTTGATCCCGCCAGGGTCTACGAGTCTAATAACGGATATAGGCGAGTTGAGCCAGGAAACTGCAGTGGAGTAACGGGAATCACCGAGGCGCTGCTTCAAAGCTATTCCGGGATAGCACGTACATCTCTTGCCGACAGTCCCATAAACTACGCACAGTTAGCCAGCTAGCCAGGAATTGATATTCCTAGTATAATTGTTATCATACCGTCGGCTTGGGATAGCGGGTGAAGATCAAAATGATCTGGCAGGGTCCTTGATTAGTTCAACCTGGAGCTAGCTTGTGTCACCCATGTGAAGCCTTGTGAAGGAATCTATGGTACACGCTCTTGACTAACCGGTTTCCCCACCGCCCGCATGAAGCCTCAGTTTTAGGGTCACTTTCGCGGCTTGGGCGGGAATAGGGGCTGTGAGTGGGATTATTTGCCTTCTGGGCGAGAGGGCGAATAGACACGTGGCCGTGACCAAGTTCTGTCTTGGTGTATTCCTCTATCCACTTTTTGGTCTTTCCGGGCTGGTCAATGACGGGTTTCCACAGCTTTCTGAGATAACGCTTTGGCTTTTTACATTGGTGGTTTCTCCGAGGATATTACTGCCGTCAAGGAAGTTGTTAAACAACTCCCACGGAATCTCGTTGCCCATTGTCACGCTAGTTGCCATTGCGTCCGCCCTAACGCCGGGAATACGATACCTATTTTCTAGCGGGAGAGAAAGGCCGATGACATAACTTCTGCTCTTGTCAGCCAAGAAATTGAAATAGACTTGCACCGACTCCCTGACTGTCGGGAGGCACTTTGCAGGAAACGTTTGTCTGCAGCGAACCGGCAGCGCTCAAGAATATGCGTGCGAATCCATGCCGAACCCAGTGGCCAAACACTAGACGCTATGCGATTCTCAACCGGAGCGGCGTCTCCCCAGAGGTCCGTGTTCTGGTGGCTGGCACAAACCCCTGATGTTACACATCCCTTTTGTATTAAGCGACCTCTTGGGCGAATTGTTTCTATCAAGTTGAACAACGCTTGGGTTGTCTGCGAGATTGGTGATTACTGCCGGCCGGTGGTTCATCTCCGCATTGGTGTTGGTGGTGAATACCGGTATGCTGGTACTGCCACATGAGGGAAGTATATTCTTTGTTCCAGATACCCTGCAGATTGACTGGAAGGGTGTCCCCACGAGAATAAGGGTATGAAGTGGCGGAATTTGAAGTACAATGGTGCAAACTCTGGGTCAGTGCCGTTGGCTTTAAGTGGTATGAGTTATTTATCCTCAATACGGCTCTGTTTGAAATAGCTGACTAACTAAGGTGAAGGCTAACTAGAGTAAATAGGCTTCGGAAATCGGGGATTGGCTCTCGTCTGATGTTGTCATAGCCTTTGTGGATGACGTTGAATCGCTTTTGGACTTTCGGTGCTGGATTGGAATGATGGTCTCTTGTTTTGGCTGCAAAGTACAAGAGTACTTGGTCGTCATGGCTAATAACGGCCGCGCGGTTCTCAGCCTTAGTAGTGCCTATATAACTGCTGTTAGCCGACGACTCATCGCATATCACTCATCCAATCAGGACTTACCTTCATCAACCCGGAATCTAGCCGGGGGATTGAACAGGATTCGATCTGAAGCGCCAATCAATGCGTTCGTCTTTTATTCCTTGTCGCTCGCGCTTCTTGTTAGTATCCCATTGGTGGCGCTCCCACTCAAATTGGCAGCGCGATTGATCCTCCCAGTCCACTCGCGGAAAATTTGTACGCCACAGCGTTTGCGGGGCAATTTGTGATATATTCTCTTTGGAAGGTAGTACCTACATAGACGTGCTCAACTCCCGAGATTCCATCTCCGGTATTTAACCGTCCCTCCTAATTGGTGATGTTTCTCGGGTGATCAAAGTCCAAGGCCGGGTTGCCGAGGAGTTGGTATGTCCTGGGTGGGGCCGAGATGCAGCCGCACCCGCGGATAGGCGTTGGCCGGCTTTGACTATCCAGCCTGGGCCTAGAAGATCTCTGGCGATCGGGAGGGCTGCGAGGGCATTTGGGTTCATGCGGCTCCTTGGACGGCGGCTCCAGATGGGGCCTTCGCTCAAAATTAACAATTCAGCACCTAGACGGCCATTTCGAATTGGCAGTGCGGTGCCGCACTGATCTGATTAGTTGGTGCCCCTCTCGGGGCAGAGGAGTGAAAGAGGGGGGGAAATATACTACCCGTAAAGCCCCCAAGGATACCAACACTATGGGGAATGGCTAACATTTTAACATTGTTTTGCGTGCCCATTCCCCTAGCTGGGGGACCTTTCTCAGAAACGACGTATTCCTCTGGCATTATAGAATGCTCGTGTATGCCCGGTCCGCGGGGCTAAGGATCGAGAGACGATCTCACAAAGCACCACTCAACGATCACCATTACTACCGACTCCTTCCTTCTCCTGCTTTCACCTTAAAAGTTGCTACCGAGATTGTGCTTGGGGGGAGGGGGTCTCGTGCGCTAGCAGATTATCCATTTCTTTACTTAAATAGGAGAGCAAAAGTGGAACAAAATTTACAGCTACACCATTCGAGGTAGGAAGACGCCGTTCCCATAACGTAACAAAGCAATGCGGGGTATCTCAGGGTTGGGCTCAGTTGCTAGCCTGCTTGGCAGGATATATCATAGGCCGATTTTAGCCTGGCCGGAGAGAACTGGATAGGCGGGGGTTTCTTTTTTGGTTTTCGAGTTTGCGAGTGATCGACCGTGATTTCCGGGGAGTGGCGGATGCCGTTTTGTGAGGAAGCCCCTTGCCCCACATCGTATATACGTGCTTGCATAGTTACTATCCTAGGAAAGTGGTGGTGCTTGGAGTCATGGATGACGGAAGGAAGGGTGCCGGCACAATACAAGTACCGATAGTTGTTGCTGAGATTAGGCTATTAGACTGGATAAAAAGGTCTGCGGAATACGGTAGTTTACTTATAAGTTACTGTACTAGTACATATGGGGGGCAGTGTCGTGGCGAGGATGATTGGATTGTGCGTACTGATCGTAATTGTTTAAAATGCCCACGGTGAGATTACAGCATGATGAGATAGGTGCAATATTGGTACTCGAGTGTAGTACCGCCTACCGTAGGACGCAACGCTATGGTAGTCTACTCGTAGGGCTTAAACCAGTACCGTATCATACGTATAATATCATACGGTAGAGAATGTCTTGGCATTTGCGTCGTTTCTCCATCCGCCCGCCCGCCCGTCCATCCTGTTCCACTGTATCTAAATTTTCACGTGGCATTCCCAATCCATTCGACATTCCATCAATCTCTCCATTTCAACATAGCCAACCACCGCCCAACCCCACCTCAAACCAATCCACAGGAATGCGCCCCTTCCCCCTCCACCCAACCACCCGCCTCCTCCTCCTCCGAACCCGCCCACCCAAATCCCAACCCATTCACACAACCCCCCATCCCCCCGCCAAATCTCCAAAACCCAACAGCTCCCTAGGAGGTCACAACCCCACCTCTACCTCCGCACCCGGGCTCTCAGGCCTGGACCTATACAACGACCTACCAAATCCCATAAATTCCATAGAAGCCCTCTATGACACGCACTTCCTCCTGACCAGCGGTACCCGCACCGCGCCCGGGAGCGGCGTTTTCTTGCTGAACGATAGCGTGTTTACCTGGGCGCCCGCTGTGGCTTGTAAGAATGGGATAGTGGGGTTTGGGCAGGGGGCTTGGGGGGTTTTGGAGGTTGTTTGGCCGAAACCTGGTTTGTCCCACCCCTCCTAGAGCAATATTTTTGTGGTGGGTGGTTGACTGGGGGTAGAGCTATTGATTATTGGAACGGGAAAGAGGACTTTGTTTTTGGATCCTGGGGATAG
>Ga0307507_10002904_pt1 | contig 34533 bp, 31 predicted proteins | sample 7_EM_MG_FD_207223 | JGI IMG/M metagenome (GOLD analysis project Ga0307507, IMG submission 207223) | Populus trichocarpa ectomycorrhiza microbial communities from riparian zone in the Pacific Northwest, United States - 7_EM | ecosystem: Host-associated > Plants > Roots > Unclassified | place...
CTCGTAAATATGAGTCATGTGCAAAATACATAAACCACATGACCACAATCGTGCGTCATGTCAAATATCAACCAATAACAATAAACCAATGACACGCTATTGCGTTGTCATGTGAAAACCTATGAGTCAACTGATCTCATAGCGTGAAAGATACCAAACCGATGACTAATAACTATTAGTCAGGTGAGAGTCCGCCTTGCTTAGTCACCGTTTGTGACAAGTACAGTATGAAAGTGTTTGAAAATTTAATACATAGCATAAAAACTCAAATGGAAGAAACATGTAATAGTACTTTGAAGTGAGTGTAAAGTCAATCATGCCTAGAGGCTAGCATAGTCACCTCAACATAAATTATCAAACATGAGACATAAAAAATCTAAAAATAAAGGTGTTTTGTTTTTGTTTTATCTGTAATGTAGAAAATGTATTGTCCATCGAGCTTATCATTGGCAGCGTGCAATTTAGATGCCAGATTTGGTTTCTTAACTACATGATCAGTCTCATTCTTCTGCACCATTCCACTAGCCACAATAGTCCCGGCTGCTAACGCCTTGCTCCCCTCCCTGAACAAGCTTGTCTCAAGACCCTTGATGAAGATTTCTCATTCTCCCGTTCTATAAATAGGAACCGAGTGGATGACAGCCATCATCAAACCACCTTTCACTCTGTATAATTGAACCTTTTCTCCATGTACCAGGTGACATGACCAAGTATCCTGATACCTCCTATACCTCCTAGGTCATAAGAGTTGACTTAAGCCCCATGAGGTCACTGCAGGTAAAATGATATTAGCTCAAGTGCCCCCAAGAGCTATATGGTATTGGCAAAGCCATGAGAAACAAATAGGGCAGGGGGTATGATAGAGAATGCCAGGGTTCAGTGTGGGTCATGCCGGATTTTCTAGAGTCCTCTTGAGTTGGTGCGATGGCCATCTTGCCTCATAGTTCGCTTGGTATTGTTAGGGTATTTCTGATTTTCTCCATTGTGGACAGCTACCTCGTGGAGTCCCCTGGGGGACTCAATGCGTTCTAAGTTCCTTGCGTGGGAGTACAAAACTATTTACATTGCTAGTCTCTTCCTGTGTATCTCCATGGTTGACCGTAGCCTCCTGGTGTCCCCTGGAGGACTCTATCCGCTCCAGGTTTCCTGTATGGGAGTACAGAGGCGCCGAGACTTTAAGTCCCTACCTAGATCACATTCTTCTATTGCACTCAGGCCTTTTTACCACTAGCAGTCCCACTAGTGAGATAGAACTCTGACCCTTCCCAATAGACTGTGTGAGGCGTGAATAGGACTCTGGGATACTCCTCTCATTTGTAGGTTCTCCACACCACTCATTCCCAGTCCATTTGTACTTCTGAAAGGCCCCCTCTGACCTGTTCTTTAAACCACCATTCACCTAACTAGTATTAGAGTTTTAAAATAGTATTCTACACGATATTTCAGGCTAAGCACTGTCAATCCAGAGGGGAATAGAACCGTTATATTTCTCTTGCCTACAGCATTCATTTGAGCTATCACATGTTCCATTCGCACCACCTTCCAGTTCTTTTCAATACACTTTTAGACTTGAGCAGAACTTTTGACCACTAAAGCTATAGACATACTATTACTGAGTGGAGACCACGGCTAGATTTCCATCATCAAGGGCTTTCTTATGAGGAATTAATCATCCTATTTGCAGAATTTTCAAGGTCACTTCTTCACACGCTTACAAATGGGCAGAATTTTGAACCTCTGACCATCTTACACGATTACTTAGGCTACAGGTATGCTATCAACAAGCGGATACCGAGGTTCGATTCCCCTCCTTGTGGGGTTTCCCTAGAGCGCTCAAACATCCTATTGGGTACGTCTTTAAGCTCCCTAGCCCTTCTCAAATGATAACATCTGCTACAGGACTCCTACTGTCATGGTGATACAACTGTTAGATTCCCCTTGTTGCGAGTTTTCTTTTGTGTCTCCCAACGTCTGATTGTGGATGTTTTTAAATTTTCTAGTGTAGTCAGTACAGGTTGCTGGTTTGATTTCAGACTGTAATTTGCTATTCGGTATCTTGGATAATGGAGTTTGATACTCAGGATATTATATGTTGGCTTCGAGTGTTGCTTGATAAGCAATCTTTTTTTATGTCTTGTCTCAAGATATCGTTGCATACTTGATATGCTTTATGTAACGTTTCAAGGCTACTGTTTTGGAGTCATTATAGTTATTGTTTACAAGGCTCCAGTAGGACTGACAGGTGTATTTAAGACCTGTTATCCTCTGAACTTTGAGAATGCAGACTTCCAGAGAGAGAGTTTTCAATACACTTGGGTGAACAGTTCCTTCTTCAGTTCACTACATACTTAGCGATTAGGAACTAGTTGTTGGTAGTGATATAGGAAGAAGTTTGTTAGAACAACTTAGATTAAAGCCTCCGGTACTAATTTCCGTAGATAGTGCACTTTGCTATAGAAATAGTATCATTACCGTATCGATTCCCTCCACTACCTGGGAGGCGGTTATATATAGCCTCAATTATTCCTATTTTACAATACCTTAGTACTAGTAATTTACTAGGAGTTTCATAAATAAATACATGTAACAATAATCTACCAGCCTTTGAATATGATATTATACTAGCCTGAATTGGTAGTTTTGACCTAGAATTGTTACCTGAAAGATAAGTAAAACCCAGAGAGCTAATGGCTAATTAAGACTCCGTGAGGCCTTTTTGTATTTTTCTGGAATTTCCCTGGTACTTTTTCTGCTACTCCTGGATGTTGCCATTATGGATTCAGTCCCCCTGTGGTGATAGACATGGCGTTAGCCCTTGCTGAAGGCCTCCTGGGGTCCCTAATGTGATGCAGAGCTATTGGCTTAAGCTGTAGTATCCTATCACCACTGCTTATCGAGTATGACATAAACCTTGTACACTTACCAGGCTTTGTTTTAACCTGTATCTACCTACAATGACATGAGTTTTATAATTTGGCCCCCGATCCCCCCCATGCCCCATGACCCATAGGGGTCAAATTTGTACTATTGCTGATGGCAGTAAATACCAGGTCAACAACACAGGTCTGATTTGTAGAGGACCATTCCCAGGCCTCCCCAACTACCCAGGTAGAAGGAACCCTTCACCTCTCTACCCTACCTCCCTCCAAGTGACCCCCTTCTCCTCACAGTTTGTCTTCCTCACCTGCTCTCTCATTCACCTCTATGTGAAGGATCTCCTATATATAGAACAATGTTAGCAAATTGATCGATGAATACCCCTTTTTACTTTTATTTTCAGATATAGCTTTCCTGATACTTACCTTCAAAATGTGTTTAAAGATTCCATTGATCGAAATGTCGATAGGCTGCACCATGCTGGTATAGCCCCCTGGTATCATACTTGAGGTGATATTGAGTGCCTGCATGGTGTCCAAAACTTCGTCAGTTTTGTGACCAGCAAACATGTTAAGGGCCATGAGGGTTTGTACTAGACAGCTAAGCACAGGTATTACATGCTCATGAACTCATTCAATGATATTTGCCGAATTGGCATAAGATTTCTACTTGTACTTGACCACGACTTGAGTGTCATAGCAGGCCTATACTACCAAGATGGTTGGCCATACCCCTAAACCAGGGAAGAAAAAAAATGGGTTTGATACGGGAATTGCATTAGCGAAAATCCTAGGCTGAATCCTTGCCTATCTCTTTTCCCAACCAGATTGTTGACTTGCTTGCACCCAAATTGTCTTCTCGCCTTGCTGATTATCTGTTCTACCACTAAGCTATTCGAATCGTAGCAGAGTTTGTTCTATGTTACACACGTTACTCAATTAGTAACACGCAATCTTCCCTGGAAGATCGGGAAGGGTAGATGGGCTATCGGCTCTCAATTGTGAGTTTCTTCAGTTACACTTAATCCAGTTTACTAATGCTTCAACTTGAATATAATCTATCAGCCGCTAACTGGCCTTATTAGTTATTGCCGGTAGACTAATCTTGTGCCAAGATACCAACCCCCAAAACCAGGCATTTATGATGCGGAATTGGCTAACCATTGCCCTTGAATCAGTTTTGCTATAGAATCATTTTGCATTCTGGCCGAACCAACTCCGCCGGACGACTTTTCCTCCTGCCCCCTTTGGCGGAAACACTCATATTACCTTCACCCCTTATCAACTCATATCCTCCTCCTTCTCCCTCCCTCTAATCTATGGGCCCTAGCTGATACCTCTAGATAACTCTATAGCCTTTCATGCCGCTACCATCTCCCAAGATTCCCGAAGGGAATCCTAATTCTTCCGGCAGTCTCCCTCATTGTTGGCTTCCAAACCTTGCTGGGCCCACAAGTAGTAGAGGCTGTTTCGAGCTAAGATGGGTTCTGGAGGTTGTCGTTGAAGATATAGGACTTGCCGCAGTTCTGTGCAATCTGGGGTGCTGTCCGAGGCCTTGTGCTCACCAGTTACCGTTTTGGTCCTCACTTTTGTCGTGGCTGGGTATAGAACCTACCGGCGGGAGGCTCTGAAAGCACCACTCTAACCTTGAAGCAGGCGCTTGCCTTACTGCGCTCACTTCATTGTGCCACTCGGTGTATTATAGTGTTTGAGTAGTTCTTATTGGAAGTATGCCGCCTGTATTTTATCACTGTGTAGAAGTAGTACAGTATCACCTTTGTTTATATTATTATTTATTTACATTATTTATGAAACTCATGATATTTATTAATTGTATTGCCTAGTGACAATATCATGACTCTGCAAGCGATGACTTGTGGTTAAATTTGAAGGTCAAAGCATATGTCTTAAATGAGTCATCATTTTACAGCTTGCGCCATAGTCCCTTCTTTCAGGGGCAGAGCTTAATTCAACCCCCTAACACATCTTTCTTCTATTTGAGTTTCTACGGTATACAACTCAAAATGCAGGTCGCGGGGCACAGAGCCGAATGAGACTTTTTTACAACGGACCATGCTCGCATTGTACTTCCCTTCTACAACCAAAAACACAGTTGAGAAAAATGTGAGATATACAAAACCAGTAAGTACAAATCACTTCACCAGCCGGGTCCAGCCGACGAATCGATGTGTCTCTCACTTCCAATTAATTCGATCAATTGCCCCTCCTTTACCTCCTCTCACTAGTGCCTCTTAACCACGCCAATACATGCATTAGTGTCACCATCCAGATCATAACTCCCCACACCTTGCTCTGCCATCCAATCCACTTTACAGTACTGCCAGTAGCTCCTTCGGAAGCACTCCACATCTCACCAAATTGTATCGCTGGTGCAAGGAAATCCCGCTAGCCGCCAAAACCCAACTCCCATCATCCATGCAGCCAGCCCTCATCCTGCACCCCTGGGAGTGAGATTATTCCAGTATGTACAGTACTGTACTCGGATATCAACTCCGCCCCGATTCCCTCTATTTCCAATTGTGATTGTGCAAGGTGGAACGCAGTGTCTACTTCCAAACACTCTTAGTAGTCTTCCGTTGGCCCTCCATGATACCAAGTTGGCTATGAGGACGAAAGTCACCAGTGTAGACCACCACACAGACCACCCATGTCCTCAGTCCTCACTCCTGTGTACTAGGACCTCGTTTTCCAGAACCCTTCAGACCTCTTGAACTTATTAGCGGTGACCTTCATATTAGGAAGGACTATTCCATGCGCACAGTTTCGGGCCCTGCGGAGATAGCGGCTCCCTCCGCTTCCGTGGTGCGCAGACGAGACCTTCCCACACAGCTTTCGAGCACAACTAGGGAGAGGAATGGGAGGGGCAGTGCAGAGCAGATGTTTGGGGTGCCGGGGGGGGCGAGTACGGGGTATTGCCCTAGAGCGGTGAATTGCGGTGGCAGGGGGTGAACGGGGGTGTGGCGATAGCGGGTTCTCGTGGTGGCGTCTCACCTTTTCGCAGCGAAGTGGGGGCTACATTTGTAATAGTACATCTAGCCTAGTATTACGTCGTTATATAAACCGGGGTCAAGTGAGGAGAGGAAGAAGAGGGAGTGCTGAGGGGCTGTAGCCTGGTAGCCGAGAGGTTGTAAAACATAGAGAGGAGAATATTAGATACCAAGCAGACACCGGCTTCTGCTAGGAATGTGCGGGTAGTGTCCAGAATTAGTGGTGAGTGACTTGGTGGGGAGTTAGTGGGGTGGGAGAGTAGATGCACAGAGGTCTTAGTTGGAGTTGGATAGGTGGTGTGCAAGTTAATATTACGCTGTTGGAACCTCCGAAGGTGCTGCGGGTCTGAGGTTGAAGGGCGGTTGGAAATGAGTCACCTCAGGACCTCCGGGTGATAAGAGCGGGAACTCACCTGATTCTTGCCATTCATTTTGCAACTGGAATCGCTGTTGCCATTGCCAGGCTGTTAGTGCTGTGAAATAGTTTAAATATTCGCCCCATGAGTTTACCGGAGTGAGGCCCTGAGGACATTAGAGTGATGGCACCCGGCACGGAAGTGGGAGTTGGGCAGTAGAAATTGGAACTGTTGGACAATATTTCAGAGGAAACAAAACCCTTCACAGTAAGAAGCTTGTGTTATTGAGTACCGTATTGCGATACTGCTTTTCTCCGGCCTGGCTTCGGGTGTGCTTGCCAAGGCTTCCGATTACAGAATTCTAACTGGTAATGCACTGGCGCGGTGTCAACCTGTCAAGATTTGTTCACTCGCTACCCTCCCCTGTTAATATGTGTTCCCTGCAACGCCTGTCACTTAGATTGCAAGACTGAAAGAGCCGCCTTATTTGGTTAAAATTTGAATTACGCAGGACCAGTAAAATAAAGTGTCGCTCACAAGGCGTCAGAGTAAACCCCTGCAGGAAATTGTTTCCTTCCCAAATGTAAAAACTTTGGTTGAAAGAGCACCCTCGGATCTCTGTGTGATCATTAGGATATAACCCTATTAGGCCACTTCTTGCAAATCTTGTTCACCTATTGTGGTGCGCTTGGTTAAGCACTTCTAGGGCCATTTCCAGTTTAACCAAATAATGTGGAATACGGTACTCTAAAAACACTTCTAGTTTCCCAATAATTTTGTGCCCTTGGCGCCGCTAAAATCCCTAGCAAATAGAGGGATTTGGCAACACAAACTAGCACTCGGTATCTCGGTGACAACTGTGTTTATTGTTGCAACAAGCGAAACTGAAATAGGAATTTCACAGATTCAGGGGAGTTAGCTACCGTAATATGATGTTTGCTTGCTACAACGTGGGTTAGGGTGGGCTGCCATTATTTACAATTAATTTTGGCATCTCCTAACTTAGCTAACCAAACTTTAAGCCTAAGTGATCTCCTCAGTGCAACATTGCCGTAGCAATAAGCCAGAACTAACCAAATTACTCGTTGCGTAATCCCTCAAGAAAAAGGGTAGGATTAGTGAAATTCGAAGCAAAGCCGCCGAGATGTGGAAGGAGACAACTAAGGCCCCGTTTACCTAACCGTCTATTTCTGCGATTTGGGTGATAAAGCTAGACGGTGCCGTCTCAGCCAGGATTGAGTTCCGATAGACGGTCGCAAAGTGTTTCCCTAATTTTCTAGCGTTCTAAATTCTTACTGTTAGACGGTCAAAACATGACGTTGCTGAATAGGTGATATTGCAACCACCGTCTATCAACACTACCACAATGCCCCCCACCTTTCATGCTGGCAATCAAAAAAATGCCTACCGATCTGCTCTATTTTCCTTGCGCACTCAGCGATTCCCTGTCACATAATCTGGGCCGAGTTCAAAGACACAAGTCCCATCTTGGGATTGTGAGGAGGCATTGTTGGTAGGTTCGATATCTCGGTTCAAGTTGCGGAGCGCTGTTGCGAGCTGAGGCCTCATGGTTGCCAACCTCACGTTAGTTTATCAAAATTTGCACACTAAACCATAGTAGACGGTAGATTGGGTACGAAGGTACAGCGCCTAAGTTTTGAATATTCCGCTAGCAGGGGGGATCCGACTAGCAGGGATCAGGGTAGCAAATGGGGAATGGTCGCTTAGGAAGCGATTTTCTGGTTGACACGGTGAATGCCAAGCCTTGGAAGCGATTCTCTAGTTCACACGGTGAATGCCAAGCCCTGGAAGCGATTCTCTGGTTCGCACGGTTAATGTCATTATTAGTGACAACTTCAAGTAAATACCTGTTAGATATCTACAATAGTGAAAGAAAACAATAAAGAATTAAGAAAGGCGACACTAGAACTTCCACCCAGTCCTTTTATCCAGTAATTAATACTTGGTGAAAAGGCCGTTTGCATCTATAACGGCAGGACACCAGGCTTGAATGCTTTCAATGAGTTCCAGGAACTCATGCTCTCCCACATTCTCCCAAGCTGTCTTCACTGCTGCTCCAACCGATCATAGGTCATATTCTCTGGATAATTATCCTGAAGATAATTCTTCATGATATGTCACACCTTTTCGATAGGATTCAAATCTGGCGAGTAGGCAGGCGACCGAATTGCCTCAATGCCTCTTTCCCAGAGCTCGATTGAGGTATCACCTGCTGCATGACCGGGTGCCCCATCCTGCATGAGCATCAACTGTATTCCATTTCGACGACACAGTTCCATATACCCATGTATAATAGGAACTGTATGTGCACTGTACCTTTCTGAGTTGATAGACTGTTAGGGGTAGCCAGTATGGTAACTTATAATACCCGACAAGGCCGTATCCTCAAGTGGTCTTATAGATGGAGAATCTTGTCTAAGAAGGCTTGTAGTAAAGTGTAACTAAGTTACTTGCGTAGTGTAAGGATAATCAGGAAATAATAGTTTGAAACTTATTATATTGATAAAATCTCTTCTCCGGTGCTTGATGATTCTGTTTAAGCGAGGAAGACAGTTCAATAATTATATTCCGCATCTGCGTGTTCGCGGGCTTAATGGCCCAACCATAATAACTAAGTATCGACCGAACCAAGTTCTCTAAACTCGTAAGTGCGAACACCTCTTGACTCTAACAACTGTTCGACTCCATGCTCACATTATGAAGATGTAGACTACCATAATATCCTGAGAGTGTGTCAGTCCCACACATAATAGGCCAGTCTAGAGTACACGTTGCCGACTAATGCCAACGTAATAATATCTGTTCACCAAACTGTGTATGAAGCGGCCAACCTGATCAGCTTCAGACCTTTCAATGTGCAAGAGTCTGTCACTCTCTGCGCGTCAGGTTTCCGAACCGACTTATGGCCGCAATTGCTCAAATAGCAATTTGCGCTCACTATCTTATATTCATACTGACTGGTTCTGAACGGGCCCGGAGGTCTACGCTATGTGTCTTCTTGTATCGTCATTCAATATTTTACTTAGGTGTTTGTTCTGATTCGTCTGTCATCTTGAGCGAACTCTTGTTTCTACTCTATGGGTATTTCGAAATGGGAACGCAAACTTAAATTTCTCAGACTCCTTTGCGCTATTATCGCCGTCTTTTATGACTTGTAGCATAATTATATTTTAAATAATAATAACTATGACGTGGCTTTCATTCGAACACGTGACCTTATAGTCAGAGGCAAGTGACTATCATCTTAAGCTAGACCAAGATGTATCTTGTAGTTGTACTTTTTGACTAACTGGTATGCAGGGGTCTGTGCGTGAGCATTATGGGTTGGCATTCTTTGTATGCCTAACATAGACCCCAAATCCTTTTCCCAAAATATACCTGGACCGTGGATATTACTGTGAAAACAGCCCCAGAACATCCACCCCTTCTTCCTCCCGTGCTTTTCTACTATGCAAGTAGGATCCCACTCCTCTCCAGCCCTCCATGTTACCCAAGTGCGACTATGCCTTCCATTGGTAATCCATGTTTCATCAGTCCACAGTATTGTATTCCACGGTGGCTGAGTCCGGTTGACATGCTCCTGAGACGATTGGAGTCTGATTACTCAGTTCCGTTCAGAGATCAGTGGTTTTCTCATTGCCCGGTGCCGGTGAAACCCTTCCTTAATAAGAGCAGCTCTTATTATATTCTTTCCCACTCCCAAATCCAACTCATCGGCTAGTTGCTGCAAGGAGAGACGCCTATTCCGTGTAGACATGCATACATATCCAATAGGATCTTCGATTTGTGCTTGGGTCAGGGCAGGAGGGCGACCAGATCCCCTGGTTGGTGTCGCCGGTGAAGTGCATGCATACTGAATCTGGTGTTGGGAAAATCCGGTCTTCTCATGAATTTGCTTATATCCCCAGCCTATTGAGCGCAGGAGCTGGCAGTCGCCTCTTTGGTCTCCGGTTAAGTGCAGCATATTGATCAATAATTGGGAAGTGGGAAAAGGATACCGTTAAAAAAAAATACCTTTGCAAAAAGCATACTGCTGTGAAAAGAATATCATTGTGAAATGAATACCGTTGTGACATGAACACTGTTGTGAAAATTTTCAAGCATTTCAACCCACTGTGACACTAGTACTTACAAGGTATAGTTTACTGATAATCCTGGCTAGTCGAGCACCCCCTGCTAGCGGAATATTCAAAACTTAGGCGCTGTACCTTCGTAAACACCGACCCATCAATTCTCCCGACACACGTTCCACCGTCTAGCCCTCCTTAACGGTCGGCACCGTCTCCGGTTGCTAGACGGCCGTCTATAGGTAAACGGGCCCTTAGAGTGTGAACAAGGCCGCAGCGCTGCAGGAGACTGAAAAGGAATATCCTGTGGGGGGAGCCGGTTGGGCTCAGTGCATGGGCGAAATGCTAAATTACTATGTCACAGCCCACACGACCCATGTTTGTCCACAACTGCCCATTGCAACGGTAGCCTTGCTCCTCCATCACACCAATTCCTAGCGGCCAACGAGCTGCTTCCGGTATTCGTATTGTTCACTCTAAGCGCCTTTTGTGAGGCTCAACTGACCCAACAATTGGAGCCGGGTCGAATCATTCCAAAATAGGCTTGGCGTGCATGACAACCATTTTACTGATCTTTGCTAACTTCAGGGGCGACACTAAAGACTACCGGCATCATAGCAGGGAATTGAGGCTTCGAAGCAAAACTGCCCTTCCATAGTTTCTGTTTTGTCTTAACATGCGGGTTTCTATTGTGCCATCTGATCACCGACTTAGGCCCATTTGAGGGAGATGTTTAAGCGCCCTGGATTGGAAATTTATCTTTGTGCCGGGTTCTTCTCGCTCTCACCCATGGGATTTACCCACTTTAAGCGAGGCGGAGTTGATTGAGGCTCCCCCTTTCGAAAACTATTCTTCTAAGTTACCGGGCCTCTTCCCCCTCCACCCCCTCTCATCAATTGACCATCTCCACCGCAGTTCGAAGCTATTTCTCGGAAAGCACTCTTTTTTCGACTAACCAATACCGGAATATCATTCAAAATGGGAAAAAAAGTAAATTTATTTCGAATTCCATGTTTGAATTGTGGTTGTGGCTAACATGTGTGCTAATTTAGGAGATCTTTGCATATACAGCATTGATATCGATGCCCTATGTAAGGGCAGAAGGGGGGGACTTATATCTAGGTTTTTACCTACCGGCAAAGACAGTCATAGCGAATAACAACCTCTACCCTAAGAAGAGGGGAGGGGATAAGAAGAGAAGGGAATGGAAGAGAGAGGGAAAAGGCCTTCGGATAACTATTTCAACTCCGTGAGTTAGAATTTTCCGGACGGAGAAAGCTTGCATTCAGCTTAATGTACCGACTCCACTTGTTTTTTTATTCCCTGGCGCTATTCGGAGAAAATAAAAGTTAACTAATGGACGAGTGGATTGCAGGGAATAATTGTTGGAGCAGGCATAGGTGGGGTGGGAGCAGCGATAGCAATCCCCCTCGCGGGCTATAGAATAACGGTTCTTGAAGCTGCTTCCGGGATCGGAGAAGTATTTTTTTTTTCCGCTTCTTCCCCATAGTTCTCCTATAATTCGATTACTGAAATTGGATAGATCGGGGCAGGCATCCAAATTCTCCCCAACGCTTCAAAGTTTTTAACGGCATGAGGAATGAGCGAAGCCCTTCTCCAATATGCCACGCTGCCAGAACAGGTAAACATGAGCGGCTAGAGGGGGAACCACATAGCACATATGAACTTTGCCGAGCAGGCAAAAAAGTACAGCTCCCCCTTCTGGGACTTTCATCGCGCGTCCCTACACAAGTGCCTCCTCGACCGAGCCGTCCAGCTCGGCAGCACAACCCTGATGAAATCGAGGGTGAGCGACGTCAAGTTTGGGGAGAAGGGCGGCGTGTGTACGGTTTTGCTGTAGGACGGGAGGAGGTTGAGTGCGGATTTGGTTGTGGGTGCCGGTGGGATTAATTCGGCCATGAGGGGGTGCTTGGTTGGGCACCCGGATAAGCCAACGCCAACGGGGGATTTGGCGTATAGGTTGTTGCTCAAGACGAAGGATATGATCAAGGATCCCGAATTGAGGGAGTTCGTGACCAATCCGCAGGTCAATTACTGGATGGAGCCGGATGCGCATGCTGGTATTTTCCCTTTCCTTCTTTCCATGAGAGGTTCTAATTTAATGAAATGATAGTGAACTACGTCCTAAAAGGCGGCGAACAATTCAACATGGTACTTCTCGTCCCGGACGACATCCCCGAAGGTGGTATAACAACGGTTGAAGGAAATGTAGACGAGATGCGAGAAATCTACAAAGACTGGGACCCAAAGTACTCTTCCTAGCCATCCCTTTCATTCATCCCTCATCATCATGCTAACCCTCCAAAAAGGATAGGAAAACTCCTCGCCCTTTGGGAGTCGGTCTACAAATGGAACCTCTGCATCCGCGAAGAACTCCCCAAATGGTCTGACCCATCGGGCACCTTCACCCTCCTTGGTGACGCTGCCCACGCCACGCTGCCCTACCTGGCTTCAGGCGCAGGCATGTCTCTCGAAGACGCCGCCGTCCTAGGCGAGTCTCTTTCCCGGATATCCTCAAAACGCGACATCTCGCTAGCACTATCGGTATACGAAACATGCCAGAAGAAGCGCACGACTCGGGTAGTGCAGAGGAGTAATATCCAGCAGCGCCTTTATCACCTACACGATGGGCCAGAGCAGCAGGAGAGAGACGCGAAGATGAGGATGATGCCGACCCCGGCTGGGGAATATCTTGCCTGGAGGGATCCGGAATTTGGGCCTTGGTTGCTCGGCTATGAGGTTTTGAGGGATTGGCCGAAATGGAGGGTGGGAAGGAGGAGGGGTAAGGGGAAATTTAGTGCGAATTTGTAGATTAGATGGTGCGGGGAGAGGCTACCGATTCTATGCGCTTTTTTTTCTTTCTACTTTTTTTTATATCTCGCTCATGTTGCTTGTACGGTACTGTACGTTCTTATTTCTCTTTTTTTTGCCATGATACACTTTACGTTGTCATCTACGAGTACGATGGACCCGTTCTTTGGTTGTGATATTGGTGCATCAACGGGTAAACCAAGATTGCATATTACTGGTATTGCTTTCTCGGGTAAGATTGCCACACGAAGAACACCCCCCCCACCCCCGCACCGAAATTCTTTTACCACTCACAACCTCGGAGGTCTGCGGGCTCACGCAAAGGGTCTTCTCGGGAACCTTAAAAAACAAAAACCTATCCTATAATACAAGTATCATACCAGCTGTTCTAAAAAGCCTTCGATTAATTGCCCTCACCAGAAAAGATACCCTGAATAACATATCATAGTCCAGGGCGCTCGCGCCTCCCGCAAGGGAACGGGAGTGCGGTATTATATTATATATAGCCGAAGAAACCAACACCCTCTAACTACAGGGGGAGTTGCCTAAAGCTTAGTTAATTATTTATTCCATTTACTTGGTATTTCTCGCTGCGGCCGGGGCGGGGCTGGTGGTGTGGTGCGTCGGGTCAGCGGTTATTACCTGCGCCACGATTTGATCCGGGTACCGGTATGGAGAATATAGAAATTCTAGGGTGAAGTTAGGAGCATTTTGTTTTGTTTTTGGGATTTTAGTATGATTTACGGGGCGATTTTGGGCTTTGAATCTGGGGTAGGGTTTGTGTGGAGGTGGAGGATGTGTGCCTAGGAATGCGGGGGTGGTTTGTTGGGGGGGGGGAGGCGGGCTGGGAAAATGGAGTTGGAGGGGGTCGGTGGGAATGAAATTGAGGGCGCGGAGGTCCGTCTTACGGTCGGGGAGTCGAGGACGGCGTAAGTACTGTAGTGAAGGGCTCGAACTTATCGCGGTGGGAGGGGGTAGTGCTGTCGATGTTATCGTACTAACTAGAAGTTAGAATTGTTGCCATCGTCGTAGTTTCTAGCGCTGTAAACAATTCCTCCAAGTCATTAGCCTGGTGCGCTTGCGCTTTTGGCCTTCTAACACTCCCCCCATCGCTACCACCGCCCGTGCCGATATGCGTTCTCCGTGGCAACTGTGCCCCTGAACCTTCGCGTTCAAAAAGAAACCTTGCGGGTGCTCCCCTCAAATAATTCTCTGAGCTGAGCATCGCTAAAGTCTGGATCAGGGGGGTGTGCCGGTGTCTTGGGTTTCGCCGCTATAGCTGACGAGGTTCTTGGCGCCCGCTCGCTTAAGCGGCAACTTGAGAATTAGCGTGCAGAGTGGCAGATGATTATTGAATAATGTATGGCTTTGCGGGTAAATAGTGGAAATAGTTTTGAAGAATAAAAGCAGTATCGGTTGACCAAAGTTCTGCTTCTTTGGAATATATTAAAAGAAATAAAGCATAGACTGGGGTGGTTCAGCATAAGGCTGCGACTTGGAGTTTCTGACGAGATTACCGTACGGAGGTACAGCTCCTAAGTTTTGTATGTTCCACAGGAGGTAAGGGCAGCAAACCTCGCTTGTGGAACATATAAAACTTAGGCGCTGTACTTGTACCTCCGTAGTTGTTGAGCGTTTGTGTAACGAGTGTCGGGTCCAGTGATTGAAACAGTCTTGTCAGTCACTGTAGGCGCAAGGCTTCATCTACCCCGCTTTTCCGCCAATTTCAAGTGATTGCGTTTAACGGACTTCAACTCAATCAACACCTTTCTCTTGACGTTCACAGCGGTGAAAATCGAAAAATGGCACAACCTGTCAACAATAACGATAACTCTTTTAACACCATAGGCTTTCTCAACAATAACCAGAACTGTTTCAACAAAAACGAGAACTGTTACAACACAAAGACCTACAACAAAAATACCTATAACTACACCACCGATGATAGATCTAAAATACTAACTTGGCTATCTCCATTAGAGCCACGGGTGCGCCATCGAGACATCGGAGCCCGGCGGATTGACACTATAGGAGCATGGCTTCTGGAAACTGAAGAGTTTAAACGCTGGCGTAATGGGAGTAGGGAGGATGCATCTTATCGTCAGACCTTATTTTGCGACGGAGATCCAGGGGCGGGAAAGAGCTATATCATGTAAGAGAACATGGAACTTGTCGTTGTGGGGAATCAAAGAATACGATTGCTAATAGGTTGCGATGACAGTTCACTAGTGATAGACAAGCTGTGCGACGAGGCCATCGAGGGAGATCCTACTGTTGCCTGTTTTTACTTCGACTTCGCTGCCCGGAGTGAGCAGTCACCAGTCAATATGCTTGGCTCCCTGCTGAGGCAAGTTGTTAAAGGACAGAAAGAAATTCCGAAAGCGATATCCGAAGATTTTCGAAAAGAGGAGAGCGCAATTGGGGGTAGAGGACTACAAGTTGGAAGAATATTGAAGATGTTCCAGACAATCGCAGCCACGAGACACACATTTATATGTGTTGACGCACTTGATGAATGTGTACCAGAGCATCGAATGACTGTTCTTGAATCGATAGGCCAGATGCTGCAAGGGTCTCCAAATACTCGCTTATTTATGACCGGAAGACCACATGTGCGGAGTGAGGTGGAGAAGGAGTTGGGGGGGGTGGCAGCCTTTGTATTAATACAGGCAACAGAGGATAGAGTCGTTGAATTTCTGCGCGAGAAACTCATGAAGGATACGATCCCAAATGCGATGAACAGCACATTAGAGGAGGATATTATGAAGAGCATTCCTGCAATAAGTTCAGAAACGTATGTAGGTCGCGGGCAACACTACTTAACATTAATAGCTGACCTCTTTGAACCTAGGTTCCTGTTGGCCTCTCTCCACATCGAAGCAATCCTGAGAGGTACCACGATTGCTCGGCGGAGAAAAATACTTAAGTTAATAAAAGATGGGTCAGGTTCAGGGGATTTATACGGTGCAACACTGGAGCGCATAAAGGCTCAGGACGAGGAAAAGGCCAAGCTTGCGATGGCCTCGCTCACATGGATCTGTCATTCCGAACGGCCGTTATAGGTAGATGAGCTGTGTCATGCCCTGGTAGTGGAGATAGGAGAAGCGAATTTCGATCCCGAAAATGTTGCTTCAATAGAGACATTACTAGACTGCTGCCAAGGCCTGATCACAGTCGACGCGGAGGCTTCGACTGTACGGCTAATCCACTATACGGTCCAAGAGTACCTTTGTAGTCACCCAGGTCTCTTCAGCAAACCTCACTCGCTGCTCGCAGAAACCTGCTTAGCCTATCTGAACTCACGACAAGTCAAGAGCCTTACACCCCACTCCACCCTAGAACATGGAAGCATGCCATTCCTTAAATATTCAGCGAGGTATTGGGGAACACACACGAAGAAGGATCTCTCAGACAACCTGAAGGCCCTTGCGCTGGGGTTCTTAGATCAGTACGAAGACCACATATCTGCTGTATCACTTCTGGAGCAGGTACTGGGTTCTAGATATATCGGACTCATCACTCCTCCCCTGCTCTTCTCTGGGCTACACTGCGCATCGTTCTTTGGGATTGTTGAACTTGTTACTGTATTGATGGATAGTGAAGGCTGCAAAGTCGACCAACAAGATTGTAGAGGTGGCACACCACTGGCATGGGCTGCTCTTGGGGGACACGAAGGAGTGGTCAAGTTATTGCTTGGACGGGGAGATGTTGACCCTAATCGTCCCGATGGGAATGATGTAACACCACTCGGGCGCGCTGCTATGAAGGGACACGGAGGAGTGGTCAAGTTATTGCTGGCTCGCGATGATGTCAACCAAAATTTCCCGGATAATTGTGATTCAACACCACTCTGGTATGCTGCTTTCCATGGACACGAAGGAGTGGTTAAGCTATTGCTAGAACAGGGAAATGTCGATCCTAATCACCGAGATAAGGATGGTCGAACACCGCTCGCGTGTGCCGCTATCTCCGGACACGACGGGGTTGCCAAGCTATTGCTGGAGCGGGAAGATGTCGACTCCAATTGCCTAGAGAAGTATGATCGAACACCGCTCGGGTGTGCTGCCTTTCATGGACACGAAGGAGTGGTCAAGTTATTGTTGGAACGGGATGATGTCGACCCCAATCGCCTAGATAAGTATGATCGAACGCCACTCGGGTGGGCTACTCTCAAGGGACACGAAGGAGTAGTCAAACTATTGCTGGAACGAGACGATGTCGACCCCGATCACCTAGATGTGGATGGTCTGGGACTGCTCGGAAGTGCTGCTGTCTCAGGACTCGAAGGAGTGGTCAAGTTATTGCTGGAACGGGAAAATGTCGACCCCAATCACCAAGATAAGAATGGTCTAACACCACTCGGGTGCGCTGCTATTGAGGGACACGAAGGAGTGATCAAGTTATTGCTAGAACGGGATGATGTCGACCCCGATCACCCAGATAAGAATGGTCTAACACCACTCGAGGATGCCGCTCTCAATGGACACGAAGAAGTGGTCAAATTATTGTTAGGACGGGAAAATGTCGACCCCAATCACCAAGATAAGAATGGTGGAACACCACTCGGGTGCGCTGCTATTAAGGGACACAAAGCAGTGGTCAAGTTATTGCTGGGGCGGGGAGATGTCGACCCAAATCAGCCTGATGATGTGTATGGTCGAACGCCACTCGTGTGGGCTGCTGGTGGGGGACACGAAGGGGTGGTCAAGTTATTTTTGGAACGGGAAGATGTCGACCCCAATCGCCCAGATATATATAGTCGAACCCCACTCGGGTATGCTGCTATTGCGGGACATGCAGGAATGGTCAAATTATTGCTGGGACGAGACAATGTTGACCCCGATCGCCCAGATGTGGATGGTCGGGGACCACTCGGGGGTGCTGCTCTCAATGGACACGAAGGGGCGGTCAAGATATTGCTGGAACAGGAAGGTGTCGACCCCAATCACCCGGATAAGTATGATCGAACACCACTCGCGGGTGCTGCTCTCAATGGACACGAAGCAGTGGTCAAGTTATTGCTGGAACGAGAAAATATAGACCCCAATCGCCCAGACAAGTATGATCGAACACCACTCTGGTGGGCTGCTATCAAGGGACATGAAGAAATGGTCAAGCTATTGCTGAAACGAGAAGACGTAGACCCCAATCACCCAGATGCCAATGATCGAACGATACTCGGGTGTGCTGCTGTTGAGGGACATGAGGGAGTGGTCCATTTGTTGCTGGAGCGGGAAGATGTCGACCCCAATCGCCCGGATAAGTATGATCGAACACCACTCGGGGGTGCTGCTCTTAATGGACACGAAGGGGTGGTCAGGCTATTGCTAGAACGGGAAAATGTAGACCCCAATCACCCAGATCAGAATGACAGAACACCGCTGGTGTTGGCTGCTATGGAGCGACGCGAAGGGGTGGTTAAGTTATTGCTGGAACGGGAAAATGTAGACCCCAACCACCCGGATAAGTATGGTCGAACATCACTCGGGTGGGCTGCTATTGAAGGACACGAAGGAGTGGTCAAACTGTTGTTGGAACGGGAAAATGTCGATCCCAATCGCCGAGATAATGATGACCAAACACCACTTGGGTGTGCTGCTCTTAATGGACATGAAGGAGTGGTTAAGTTATTGCTGGCACGGGAAGATGTCGACCCCAATCGCTCGGATAACAATGATCGAACACCACTCGGATGGGCTGCTATCAAAGGACATGAAGGAGTAGTCAAGTTATTGCTAGAGCGAGAAGACGTCGACCTTAATTGCCGGGATACGGATGGTGATAGACCACTCCGCTGCGCTGCGATCTGTGGACATAAGGGAGTAGTCAAGTTATTGCTAGAACGGGAAATCTTTGACCCGAATCTCGCGGAAATGGATGACGGAAATTCCATTGAAACCCCAGATGTTGGTGCCAAGGATGAAAAGAGGTTGGAACTGTGGGAGCGGCGCCTTTTTTTTTGGTAGAAAAAAAATGAACACCCAATGTAATGGCCGAACATAATGTCAGTGACCCCATCCTCCATGTGAACAAACCTGTTTTCTGTCCTTAGCTCATAACTGATTAGTTCCACGCCGGTGTATGACTCAAAACCTGAAGGGCATAAATATATCCGACTTATACCAAATAGCCGACGAAATAACCTGGACCCACCCAGAACCGCTCCATCGCCTAAAAGAACATAGCTCGGTACTGATATGAAATGAGAAGGCAAATATTAGACAAACCTTTTTGTGGACGACCGAAGACAATATATCCAATAGTGTGCGCATTATTCCTTGTTGAGTGAGAAATTGTGAAGCTGGGGGTCTGGATACGGTGGTTGAAAGAAGTATTTTCCCCGTTTTGGGGATGTCTTGAGAGACAGGGTGTACGGAAGCCAATGCCGCATGGGTTTCTGGGATGTGGTAAGGGAGCCCTATCCAGCTTTATATGCCCTGCTGGCCGAGTTAAGTTCAAACACTAATTGATAATAGTATCATGCTCTCCTAGTGACCGGGTCTAATTCTCGTGGGATTCCCCCTTTCTAGCATTAGCCTTCCTAATCCTCCCGGAGTCTTCTATGCGCTATGGCTGGTATTACCATCTTCATGTCCACCCGTGTACCCTTTACGCCAGTCCGACTACCGCAATCTTGAAATCCCCCGCAGCTAGCAATGGCGGTAATTCCACTTGTGTGTAAGCAATGTCTCTGAATGAAGGCTTAGGAATTTCTGCTCATTGTGTTTAGCGTACAGCGACTGGGGAACTATTTACTTTTTTAACTTCTACGATATACCTTAGTTAGAATTCCTCTGTCAGATAGATCTCTTGTTTCAAAATCCTCCCTCGTGATGGGCACGATCATGATCTGATCGAAGGGACCCTATGATCGAATGATCGATCAAATTGGTTGATCCTGATTGAGTGATCGATCATAACGTCTGCTCGAGCACTTGGGAACCTGTATATATATTCTAGTTAGCTGTTATTGTTATAATGGAATTTGGAATACTTCCAGAGTTAGCTTCAGACTATCATTAAAAGACGTATATGTAGGAGAGTGATCGATCATGATCGAATTTAGTCGAGCAGTACCAATGAGCTATCAAATCGATCAGATCATACCCTCAATGATCGAGAGGACTTTGTGATCGAGTTGATCGAGCACTCTATGATCGATCAAAACTCGATCATGATCCGATCGTGTCTATCACTAATCCTCCCCTCCGTTCCCTCAACCAGTGTTCCCAACCGTCCCGTCCGGACGCTAGGGCCCTGGCGTCCTATAGTCCCGTCCACGGCGTCCGTCTTTTGTAAAGACCGCAGGACTGTAGGTTGACGGGTGGGCCCTGCAGTCTTTTTTGGAAATGGTAGCTTCCGGTAGGTACCTACCATCCTGAGTAAGGACGGGCGTCCTGCATGAGGACGGGCGTCACCTGTAGGTTACCTACCGTCCTGAGTAAGGATGTGCATCCCTTGTAGGCCGTGGCTGCTACAGGCATACCCCCATCACTACCTTCTCGGCCCTGTCGTCACCCATATCGCCTAACTCATTGCCTATAGACTGCGTGGTCGCTCTACACCTCTGCCTCGGTGAATAAATACAGACCCGAGAGACGAAGATTAACCATTTTGAGAAATCCTAGCGATAAAGCAGAGTCCGCCTCCCTTGGTCTCATTCACTTATATCTTCTACTGTTTAAACATTCTACCTTACCTTCCAGTATAATGTCTGAAACGCTATCGCATTCGTCGCATGGAAGCCCGGGAACACTCGGTCCCGATGCGTCTATTTCCCAAGTCCTACCCCAATACTCTGACGACTTCAGGATTTACAGACTACCAGTGCTGTACGCTGCCGTTGCTCTAGATCCGGATACAAAACTCAAATATTTTGAAATAGAGTGGAAAGAGCGACCTGACTAGGTTTTATTAGATAAAACCAAAAGCAAGGAACTGTGGGCTTCCGAATATCGCAGTTCACCATATGTCAATGCCACACAAGTGGAGGCCTCTGCCCCAACAGGATCTTGGGCAGCATCTGAGCTCAACCTACTACTCGATGATACTCCAGTGTTCCCAACGGGCCAGGCGGGCCAGGCTTCGGTAAAGCCGGGCCTGACCTATGAAAATTCTCTGGGGCCTGGCCTGGCCGGAGCCTGTAGGCTTGGTAACACTTGAGCCCAGCCTGGCCAGGCCCGCCTATAGGCTGTATAGGCCTAGTCTAGTCCGCTCCTGGCGAGCGGCTGTGCAGTCACCTCGGCAAAAATTCAAAAATAAATGTTCCCTCCTTACTAAATAACGCTAAAATGCAAAAACAATTTGGATTACTAGCAAAAAATACTGGAGAGGGTAAGTCAATTAATTAAATGAATTGTAGAAAAACAACATCGGAGGGAAAAATGGTAATATTTGACTGTGGTGGTGACTTTGGAGGTAAATTGTCAAGACATCCTTAAGATGTTGGCTTATCACTCATTGTGTGACTCCTTAAAGAGCGATAGCCCAAAGATAGAAACGAATCACACAAAAGATGGGGAAGGTGAAAAATGTGGGGGAGCCAAGATACCTTTAAAGTGATCTGTTCTCAATGCTAATCACAGGGCCTATAGGGGCCTATCAGGCCGGATAGGCTTTGGCGGGCCAGCCAAATTCGGCCTGTATCGGCCTAGGCTACTTCTAGCGTGGCTTGCTTTGCCTTGGCCTATGGCCTATAGGCCGTCCTACCGATGGCCTGGCCCGTTGGGAACACTGCTTGAGATACATAGTATTGCCGCCATGCCAGCAGAAGTGGAAAGGGCCTTCAGCAGGTATGAGATTATATATTACTTTGGACTAGCACAAATACAAACTCTACTAATTATAATACTGGTGTAGATTTAGTGGTAAAAATGTCATAACCAATCGCCGTGGTCGCTTCGGGGATGAGGCAATTGGGGCCATCGAATGCATTAAGTCCTGGAGGAAGGCAGGTCTGATTACTGAGAAGCTATTAGTGGAGGTAGAGAGCATGCTTCGAGACTTGGAGGAGAGGGCACAAAGGTTAGGTCAAGGAAGTGGAACGGGGTCGGGGTGCACAGAACCAGGATCGGATATCACTTGAAGCATTGGTTGATTGATAGCGAAATTTGACACATAATAGTAGAGTCTAAGCTTCTCTACATTAGAATACAAATGTTTCACATCTCAATAAAACTTACTTGATGCTCATGAAATTCGAAAATCAAACATAAACTAAGACACCTATAGGGCCCGGCCGTCCGTCCCGGCCAAAGGTCTCAACCATGGCGTCCGTCCCGTCCTAGGCTAAAGACGGACAGACTGGATGCTTGGGAACACTGCCCTCAACTCTCCTTTTATGTTTTGATTTCTCCTTTGCTTTCCTTTGTTAGCGATAGATGGATAGACGGACAGTTAGATAAACCGCAAATAGAGGTTTCTGATACGTGAAGACCTAGCGTATGCATCCCCAGAGTCACCATGTGCCCTCCTCAGCATAGTGATATCAGGATGACATTTTTCGCAGCATCAATTAGTACTCAAATCCCTCATGCACACCCCCAAAATACCTGCCATTCTGCCAAACTACCTCTCAATTTCTGCAAAGATTAGTGCATTAGATTGGGCTTTCTTTGGCTATGATATCTGGTAAGTTGCCCCTGGCACTATTATTGGTGATACTATCAAATTAGCTAGCAGGCACCAACCTAATGAACCGTGATTGCACGCCGCCTGTCAACCTTACCACTCTAGAGAAGGTGGAAATCTCAGTTGCGTAAACAGTCGTGACCATATTCATACGGTACGATCATGAGCCAAGATACGCTGTTTTGCCAAAGTATTTTCACGTAATCATTCAAAAAATCGAAAATCTTTGAGCAGCCCAGAAGGGTTTGAACATAGACCTTGGTTATTGGTAAATGTAGAGAAGGTAGAAGCTGGGGTTGAAGTCTCCACAGTATCGCCTCACTAGTTATGTATCCTTGGCAGCTCTAGCAATGATAAGACGACTAGCGCAGCGCAACTACTCCTCCATGTACTTATATTCTCATCGTGTATTCGGAACGCGGTTCCTATAAAGGTGCCGCACGGTCTGTCAGAATTATGTGAAATATCAAAGATATGATGAGTTTAATACAAAGAGGACAATGTAGCCGATTGGGCACCCGCTTTGGCATAGCCATCATGAACCCATCAAAAATAGTGTATGTGCTGTTTGAAAGATTACGGTAAATAGTGCTAGTAGCCGGCACGGGGCATATACAAGTATGAGAATGACCTCACACTTTAAAATTTACTGTCGTGTTGGAGAAAAGCAGCATCAAAGCTATCCTCCGGTGTGGTTAAAATATACTAAAAGTGACGAAGCTTGACTTAATAGGAGAATTAGTGATGCAGGTAATAGTAACTACTGCTAGTCACGTTTGGCTATAGTACTAAGATGAAATTACAAGTAAACGAATGGCGCGCCATGCTGTAAAGAATTTGTTCTGCCTTACCCTGATGTCTCATACTGGTACCCAATGCTCATGCCCTCCAATTTTCACCGCCGCCCATTAACCTTTAAAAAACAAGATTTTGTACTTCCTACTCACCGGGCCAATATACGTTACGGTCTAATGCAACAAGAAGGATATTATAAAACCGGAGTATGTGCCGTACAGGAATCTTATCGTAGGCGAAGTTTGTTACCTACCAGAGCAGTCCCATCACGCCATTCTTGAGTTCAGGTCTACCCATACAATAATATTATGGTTTCTCTGATTTTTAAATTCTGGTAGGGTTAGGGTTCCTAGAACGGAGTTTTACCCGCTTCTATGCCTCAGAAAATAGAAGGCAAGAGCAAGAACCGGGAGGCTGTAGCAGGTACGAAATACTTTACTTCTCCCTTACCTCCAATCTTATCTTTTGGGCTTGAAATAATTAGGAGATAACACCAACGGGGGTAAGATATGGCTGGGAAAGATGGAGTTTCCCGATCATGAATCTGGGCCAAGAAGATTTCGATTAATCTTAGTTGGCTATTGCAATGTGCTCTAGCGCTTGCCGCATCGGTATATGATGGTATAGGAAAGATTATAATTACTAACATGGTCATGGAACATGTACCGTAGACTAAGCAATATGTCAAAACTTGCTGCGCACTAGTGGCATTAATCAGGAATAGGTGAAACCGGCACAGGTTACTGGTTGGTTTTGAGAATTGTTTGATACTCAGTATGTTTTATGATTGAGTTTGATACTCATGATGTTTTATGTTTGGTTTTGAGTATTGTTTGATACTCAGTATGTTATATGTTCGGTTTTGAGTATCGTTTAATACTCAGTATGTTTTATGTTTGGTTTCAAGAATTGTTTGATACTTGATATCCTTTATGTAAGGTTTCAAGGCTACTGTTTTGGGAGTCCTTATGATTATTGTTGACAAGGCTCCGGTTAGCCTGACAAGTGTATTTAAGACCTGCCATGCTCCAGACTTAGAGAGAGCAGACTTCGACCGAGAGAGTTTTCAATATACTTGATTGAACAGTTACTTCTTCAGTTCGCTTCGAGAATCCAGTAAGACCCAAACATAGATAGCTATTAGGAACTACTTGGTAGTTGCGATATAGTAAGAAGTTTGTTACAACAACTTAGTCTAAGCTTCCGGTACTTAGTCAAGTTATATACCGCCCTTTTGTATAGAGATAGTATCGTTACCCTATCGCTTTCCACCACCACCCAGGAGGCGGTTACAATAGGGGTATTTATGACTAAGTACACAGCATTGAAGGTATTTGAAAATTTTATATATATATACAACTCAAAGGAACAGGGGAGAGCGGTGCAGAACCGAACAAAGTGTATCCCCAAAAAAGGGCCACAGTCCCACTGCACCCCCTTTCACCAACCAAGAACACAGTTGAGAAAAAGTGTGAAGTATATGATACTAGTAACGACAAACCACTACACCAGCCAGGCCCAGCCCGCCGAATCGGTTTGTCCCCCACTTGTGATTAACCTGATCCATAGCCTCCTGTTCCTCATCAATAGTGCCTCTTAATCTCGCTAATAAAGCACTAGGACAAAGAGATTCATCCAATAGGTGGCAATCAGACAACCCCTCAAAAAGCCCCACCTCAACGATGAACCACCTCTCAACAACCATGCCTCCAGAAAAGACTGGCAATCTCACAGTGTTTGAGAAATGGCAAATTGTTGCCTTGAAAGAAAAATCTCTCTCTTATTCAGAAATTGGAAAGATCTCAAGTCATCACAAGAGTACTGTTCTAAGTTTCTACAACTGGTTCCAAAAGAGGACTGATGTGGAAAACCTCCTCATGCCTAGAAGACACAACATTATGGATACCAGAACCCATCGCCACCTGGTCAGAGAGTCTAGGAAGGCAAGCCGCCTCCCCTTATCAGAATCGCGCAATGAGATTGGACCACATGCCTCAGTCAAGACCATGAAGCAAGCTTCGGTTTCAGTCACGATCAAGAAGTGGAGAGCCATGAAAAGAGCATTTCTGAAAGATGAGCATGTTGTCAAGAGGCTGCCTTGGGCCAAGAAGTATAAGGATTAGACACAGGAGGACTTGGAAGGGGTCATCTTCAGTGATGAATGCATGGTTGAAAAGTCCAAAGATCCTAAGAGTATTTGGGTGTTCAGAACACCTGAGGAAAAGTGGCATAAAGACTGCATTCATGGGGTTACAAAAGGACCTGGGATAAAGTTGATGGTATGGGCTTGTATTTGGGGTAAAAATAAGGGTCCCCTGATTCCTATTTTTGACAAGAGTGTGAATGGATTTGTATCTATTGGAGCTTTGGAGGATGGCTTAGTTGATGTCTGGCAGGAGGTGGAGGACACAGTTGGGGATCCTATCTTTCAGCAGGATGGTGCAAAGATACATACTGCAAGAGATACTATGGCTTGGTTTATAGGAAACAACATAGAGGTTATGGAATGGCCACCCAATTCCCCAGACCTCAATCCTATTGAGCACTGTTGGAAGAGGTTGAAGGAAAAGCTACACCAGCGGTTTCCCAACATTCACAAGACTAAGGGGGGGCCAGATACTGTTAGAAGATGTCTAGCAGAAGCTCTTGATGTGGTTTGGACTCAGGATATTGAAGGAGATTTTTTGGAAAGCCTGTGGGAGTCTAAGCCTAGGAGAGTGGCTGCTGTTCTAGATGCAAAGGGATGGTATACTCAGTATTGATTTTTTTTCTCTAAAATTTTAGATGGAAGTTTTCTTATATCTACTGGATATGAACATGGATCTTCAGTTCATTCTAAGCAGTTGTGGTTGTATAGGTAATAAATGTATGGTGGGAGTGGGGTTGCCGTTGCCGCGCCGGACGAAAAGCTTTGTCCCCGTACTTTACATGCCTCAGGGTCGCCATCCAGATCACAACTCCCCACACCTTGGTCTGCCTTTCCAATCCACTTTACCGTGCTAGTAGCTGCTTCTGCAGCACTCCACATCGCACCAAGTACCTTCGCTGGCGTGACAAAATCCCGGGAGCCTCAAAAACCCAACTCCCACCATCCATCCAGCCAACCCTCGTCCCGTACCCCTGGGAGTGCGATTATTCCAGCATGTACCTGGATATCTACCCCTCCAAACTTTCCTCTATTTTGAATTGCGATTGAGCAAACCAATTTTATACAGTACTTACTTCCAAACACTGTTAATAGTCTCTCTCCAGTTGGCCCCCACAATACTAAGTTGGCGATGAGGACGAAAGTCAACATCGGATACCACCACACTAGGCCACCCACATGTTCTGTCCTCCCTCTGGGGTACGAGGGCCTCGTTGACCGGAACCCTGCAGACCTCTTGAACTTATTAGCAGTTACCTTCATATTAGCAAGGACTACTCCCTGCGCACAGTTTCGGGTTGTGCGGACATGCCGGCTCCCTCCGCTTCCGTCATGTGCAGACGAGACCTCCCCAGACAGTTTTCGAGCCCAACTAGGGATAGGAATGGGAGTTGCGGTGAAGAATAGATGTTTGGGCTGTCGGGAGGGGCCAGTATGGGGCATTGCACTAGAGCGTAGAATTGCTGGGGCAGGGGGCGAACAGGGTTGCGGTGGCAGGTTCTCGTGGTGGCGTCTCACCCTTCGCAGCGAAATGGGGGCTACATTCGTGATAGCACCTCTAGCCTAGTATTACGTCGTTATATAAAGCGGGGTCAAGAGAGAAGAGGAAGAGGAGGGAGTGCTGAGAGGGCGCAGCCTGATAGTCGAGAGGCTGTAAAACGTGGAGAGGAGAATGTTGATACCAAGCAGAAACCGCCTTCTTCTAGGAATGCGCAAGCAGTGTCCGGCATTAGTGGCGAGTGGCTTGGTGGGGAGTTGGTGAGGTGGGAGAGTAGACGCGCGGGGGTTTTAGTGGGGTTGGATGGGTGTGCAAGTTAAATTTACACTGTTGGAACCCCCGCAGGTGCTGCGGGTCGGAGGTTGGAGAGCAGTCGGAATTGAGTGGCCTCTGGAACTCCCGGTGATAATAGAGGGAATTCACCTGATTCTTGCCGTTCATGTTGTAACTGGAATTGCTATTGCCATTGCTAGGCTGTTAGTGCTGCGTAAGGGTTTAAAAATTCGCCCCATGAGTTTCCTGGAGTGAGGCCCTGAGCACATTTGAGTGATGGCGCCCGGCACGGAAGTGGGAGTTGGGAGGTAGAAATTGGCGCTCTTGGCGAATATTTTAGAGGGAAGAAAACCCTTCAAGGTAAGGAGCTTGTGTTATTGAGTATTTTGATACTGCTTTTCTCAGGCGTTGCTTTTGGGGTGGTTGCTAAGGCTTCTGGTTACAGACTTCTAACTGGCTCATGCACTGGCGCGGTGTCACCCTATCCCTCCGTGCGTCCCGGTTTTCACATACTTTTAGTGAATTTAGTACGGGTGCCTAGGGGCGTCCTATGGTAAGAAAGGTAACGATAGACAACACACCGAGATAAATCAAGATCTGGTGAAGTACTCCTACTGGTACCATAGTTGTGAGAAAATCTAGGCAGAAAACCTTGTTTCCATCATGGCAATACTGAGCAGTACTCACTTAGCACTATTCTGAGCACTACACCACCTCCGAAACACAAAGTTTTTCATATCACGATTACCCAAATAGGCTAGGTTTTACGATTTTTGAATGGGGTGCAATATCTAAGCAGTGAACAGGATACCGGTACCACCCTTCATGTTCATCATCTGATACTTACATCATGCTTGTCACAATTATTCCTCACATTGCTCTCTTTAGTTACCTGACCACCGATCGCTTCTAGTACCAGCTCTACGGGCACTTAGCGCTGTGCTTGAAAACACACGAAGGGATCAAGATCCATTCCATCCCTACCCCTGTAAATAGGGTGCTTGAGCAGCAGATGATGTTTGAATAATGTATGGCTTCATGGGTAGATAGTAGAAATGGTTTTGAAGGGTAAAAGCAGTATCGGTTGACTAAAGTTCTGCTTCTTTGGAATATATTGAAAAAAATAATGGCATAGACTGGGGTAGTTCAACATAAGGCTACAACTTAGCGTTTCTGACGAGATTATCATGGTTGCTGAGCCTTTGTGTAACTGGTTTCGGGTTAAGTGGTTGGGAACAGTATTGTTAGCCACTGTCGGCGCAAGACTTTATCTACACCGCTTTCCCCCAGTTTCGGGTGATTGCGTTCAACAGACTCCAACTCAATCAACACCTTTCTCTTGACGTTCACAGCGGTGAAAATCGAAAAATGGCACAACCTGTCAACAATAACGATAACTCTCTTAACACCATCGTCTTTCTCAATAATAACCAGAACTGCTTCAACAAAAACGATAACTGTAACAACACAAACCCTTACAACACAACTACCTATAACTACGCCACCGATGATAGACCTGAAATACTAGTATGGCTATCTCCATTAGAGCCACGGGCACGACATCAAGACATTGGATCCCGGCGGGTCGACAGTATAGGAGCCTGGCTGCTAGAAACTGGAGAATTCAAACGCTGGCATAATGGCGCCAGCAGGGCGGATGGATCATACCATCAGACCTTATTTTGCGACGGCACCGCAGGAGTAGGAAAGAGCTATATCTTGTAAGAGAGCATGAAACTTATCGTTGCTGGAATCAAGGAATGTTGGTGCTAATAAATGGCGATGACAGTTCACTAGTTATAGACAAATTGTGCGACGAGGCTGTAGAGGGAGATCCTACTGTTGCGTGCTTTTACTTCGACTTTGCTGCTCGGAATGAGCAGTCACCAGTGAATATGCTTGGCTCCTTGCTGAGACAGTTCGTTAGCGGAGAGGGGGAAATTCCTGAAGCGATAACCCAGAATTTTCGAAAGGGGAAGAGGGCTATAGGGGGTAGAGGAGCCCAAGTTTCAGGGATGTTGAAGATGTTCCAGACAGTCATAGCCACGAGGCGGACATTTATATGTGTTGACGCACTTAATCAATGTTTGCCAGAGCATCGAATAGTGGTTCTTGAGTCGTTAGGGCGGATTCTGCAAGGATCTCCGAATACTAGTTTGTTTATGACTGGAAGACCACATGTGCGGGGTGAGGTGGAGAGGGGATTGGGTGGAGCGGCAACCTTCATATTTGTACGAGCTACGGAGGGTGGGGAACGTAGATTTCTGCGCGAGAAAATCAGGAAGGACACGATCCCGAATATGATGAGCAGCACATTGGAGGAAGATATTATGAGGAGCATTCCAGCAATAAGTTCCGCAACGTATGTAGGAGCGAGGTCGAGGGCAAAGCTATCACAAATTAATGGCTGACATTTGGGCCTAGATTCCTGCTAGCCTCTCTCCACATCGAGGCCATCCTGAGAAGCACTAATGTTACTCGGCGCAGAGAAACACTCAAGGCGATAAAGGATGGGGCGGGGTTAGGGGATGCATACGGTGCGCTGCTGGAGCGTATAAAGGCCCAGGACGAGGAAAAGGCAGCGCTTGCGATGGCCGCTCTCACATGGGTCTGCTATTCAGAACGGTTGTTACAGGTAGATGAGCTGTGCCATGCGCTGGCGGTCGAGATAGGGGCAACGGATTTTAATCCCGAAAATGTTCACTCGATAAGTACATTAATAGACTGCTTGATCACAGTCGACGCGGAGGCTTCGACGGTGGGGTTAATCCACTATACCGTCAAAGAGTACCTTTGTAGTCATCGAGGTCTCTTCAGTCAACCTCACTCGGTGCTCGCAGAAACCCGCCCAACCCACCTAAATTCACAACAGGTCAAGAACCTCACACCACATTCTCCCCCACCCCTCAAAGCATGCCATTCCTCAAATATTCAGCGAGGTATTGGGGAACACATACAAAAAAAGATCTCTCAGACAATGCGCGGACCCTTGCGCTAGACCTCTTGAATCAGCACCAAGACCACATATCCGCCGTATCACTTCTGGAGCAAGTACTGCATCCAAGCTATATCATCGCTACTTCCCTGCGCTTCTCTGGACTACACTGCGCATCGTTTTTCGGGATTGTTGAACTTGTAACTCTATTGATGAATGTTGAAGGTTGCGAGATCGACCGACAGGATTGTACAGGCAGTACACCACTCGCATGGGCCGCGAGAAGAGGACACGAGATGGTGGTCAAGTTATTGTTAGAGCAAGAAGATGTCGACCCCGGTTGCCCAGATGAGGATGGCAATGGACCACTCGGCTGGGCTGCTGTGAAGCGACACGTGGGAGTGGTCAAGTTATTGTTTGAGCGGGAAGATGTCGATCCCAATCGCCCAGATAAGGACGGCGATGGACCACTCAGCTGGGCTGCTATCAAGGGAGATGAGAGAGTGGTAAAATTATTTCTAAAGCGCGAAGATATCGATTCCAATCGCCAAAATAAGAATTCTCGAACACCACTCAGGTGGACCGCTATTGAGGGAAAGGGGGGAGTGGCCCAGTTATTGCTGGAGCGGCAAGGACGTGGGGGAATTGTGCAGCCGCTGCAGGCCTAGAAATTCGTCGAAACTCTAGGCCCTAGTTCTAAGAGAGAAAGGAGGCCGGATGTGAGGACGCAATTTGTGTTTTTTGGTAAACAAAAACGAAACTGGTTTGTCGGTTAATACAATTCGGAACAAGCTCTGGTGGGTGCGGGAGGAACGGTAGTATGTTTCATGGTTTTAACTTGAACGGCTTCGACTACACAGAATAAATCAAACGAAAGAACCAAAGTTAATAGCTGAACCTGTGTAAGGAATGTTAGCAGTGTTCCCAAGCGTCCAGTCCGTCCGTCTTTAGCCTAGGACGGGACGGACGCCAAGTTTGAGACCTTTGGACGGGACGGACGGCCGGGCCCTATAGGTGTCTTAGTTTATGTTTGATTTTCGAATTTCACGAGCATTAGGTAAGTGTTATTAAGATGTGAAACATTTTTATTCTAAGGTAGAGAAGCTTTGGCTCTACTATTATGTATCAAATTTCGGACTCTGCTTTATCGCTAGGATTTCTCAAAATGGTTAATCTTCGTCTCTCGGGTCTGTATTTATTCACCAAGGCAGAGGTGTGGAGCGACCACGCAGTCTATAGGCGATGGGTTAGGCGATATGGGTGACGATATTGCCGAGAAGGTAGTGATGGGGGGATGCGGGTAGCAGCCAGGGCCTACAATGGACGCACATCCTTACTCAGGACGGTAAGTACCTACCGGAAGTTACCGTTTCCAAAAAAGACTGCAGGGCCCGCCCGTCAACCTACCGTCCTGCGGTCTTTACAAAAGACGGACGCCAGGGCCCTGGCGTCCGGACGGGACGGTTGGGAACACTGAATGTTAGTGCCCTCGTTCTTTATTCATAGAAACCTGTTTTCTGTCTTTAGCTGATAACGCATCATCAGTTACACGCCGATATGCGGCTCCGAACCTGAAGTGTATAGACGTATACAGAATACCCGCCGAATATTTTTAGCCCAGCCAAAACTGCCCCATCGCCCAAAGGAATGCGGCCCGATATGGAAAAATGAGGTCGATAGGCAAGATATGAGACAAAAATCTTGTTGCGGACAATGCAAGACAATATATCCGGCCTTGTGTAAGTTACCCCTAGTCGAGCGAGAGGTGGCGAAGCTAAAGGTTTGTATTAGAGCGGTTGAAAGAATGGTCTAGCCCGTCTTTGTGGGTGCCTATGAACAATGGGGTGTACAGAAGCCGATGCCGGATGCGTTTCTTGGATGTCTCAATGGAGCCCCATCTCACCTGGTATGTCCTGCTCCTGAGTTAGGTTTAGGAGCTAAATAATAATAGTACCATGCTCTCCTAGTGAAACCGAGAACTCTGAAGACCAACTCTAACACTGCAAGGGGCAAGCCTAGAAGTATGTTACAATCCCAGATGCGCAGCTGCCCCACCAACTATATGCATTTGGGTGAAGTACAATCACCGGGTACTCCATTGGTTACGCCCAAATCCCATGGGATTCTTCCTTTGCAGCACCAACCTTCCTAACCCTCCGTGCGTCCTGTGTACGCTATGGCTAGTATGACCGTATTCTTATCCGCCCGTGTGTCCTTTACGCCAGCCCGACCGACGCGATCTTGGATTCTCTCAAGGCTGGCATTGGCGGGAATGCCACTTATGTGTTGGTATAGACCCCAGAAACTCTCAGATATTTGGCAATGTCTAGGAACCAACAGTGATCCCAAGCGGCCAGTCCGGCCGTGGTTTTCAAAAGCCTGGGCCAGTCCAGCCGAAGCCACGAAAGCCCGCAGATGCCCAGGCCAAACCCACGGATGTCATGGAAAAGCCGCCAGATGCCCAGGCAAACCCGGCAGATCCCGGGTAGTGCCGCCAGATACCTCAGCAACGAGTGCTACTCACGTAAAACTCAGGATTGATTGGCTAAGCTTTTCGCATACGACATATTTTATCCAATATAGTTCTTGTGTTCGCGTGTTTGACTGTTGCGCATTTGGTTGGTTGCTATACAATAGCCCTCTCTTTTAGATAGTTATAAATAAATATTAATGTTGTTTACCTCCGGAAGTTGAGTTTCAAGCCTTGTGATCACAACACCAGAAGTCACAATAATCAACCCTAACCTTGATCTGCAAAAATGGCATTAAGGTTGGGGTTAAAAGATCTGAGGCCTGCAGGTGACCCAGGCCGGGCCCGGCTCGTTTTTTTGGAAAGCCGCTTTCCAACAGTCCGGCCCGGCCGTCTTGGAAAAAGCCTGGGTCAGTCCGGCCGTACCTAAAGCCAGACAGACTGGCCGGTTTGGAACACTGGGAATCAATGCTCACGAATTTCTTTTCCTTGTGTTTAGCCTACGGTAACTGGGGGAGTATGTCATTTTTTAACCTCCATGATTTGTGTCGGTTACCATCCCTCTGTTCGATAGATATCTTGTTTCAAAATCTTATTCTTTTTCAACGCTCCTTTATGTATTTATTTCTTCCTGTGTTTTCCCTTGGGAGAGATAGATGGATAGACGGATAGTTAGATAAACCGCAAAAAGACTTCTCTTTCCGACCTAGCATATGCATCCCCGGAGCCACCATGTACCCTCAGTATCGTGATTTCAGGATCACATTCTTCGCAACCTCAATTAGTACTAGAATCCCTCATGAACACCCAATAAATACCTCCCTGCCAAACCCTCTCCGATTCTCTGCCAAGATTTGGGCATTCAATTGGACTTTCTTTAACTAGGAGATGTGGTAAGTTGTCACCGGGGCGATTCTTGGTGAGACTATTAGATTATCTAGGAGACACCAACCTAATCAACCGTAATTGCACGCGGCCTATCAACCCTACCACTGTGGATCTAGCGGAAATCTGAGTTGCATAAACAGGCATGACCATATCTACACTACACAGTCACGATCTAGGATACGCTATATTGCGACAGTATTTTCCCGGAATCATCCTAAAAATCCGAATCTGTGAGTAGCCCACAAGGTTTGAACAGAGACCTTGGTAATTGACAGATGGGGAGAAGGTAGGACCTGGGGGATTAAAGTTACCACCGCATCGCCTTACTAGTTGTGGATTCTTGGTAGTTAGTAAAGTACGGGGACAAAGCTTTTCGTCCGTCCGGCGCGGCAACGGCAACCCCACTCCCACCATACATTTATTACCTATACAACCACAACTGCTTAAAATGAACTGAAGATCCATGTTCATATCCAGTAGATATAAGAAAACTTCCATCTAAAATTTTAGAGAAAAAAAATCAATACTGAGTATACCATCCCTTTGCATCTAGAACAGTAGCCACTCTCCTAGGCATAGACTCCCACAGGCTTTCCAAAAAGTCTCCTTCAATATCCTGAGTCCAAACCAGATCAAGAGCTTCTGCTAGACATCTTCTAACAGTATCTGGCCCCCCCTTAGTCTTGTGAATGTTGGGAAAGCGCTGGTGTAGCTTTTCCTTCAACCTCTTCCAACAGT
>Ga0307507_10002905_pt1 | contig 34531 bp, 17 predicted proteins | sample 7_EM_MG_FD_207223 | JGI IMG/M metagenome (GOLD analysis project Ga0307507, IMG submission 207223) | Populus trichocarpa ectomycorrhiza microbial communities from riparian zone in the Pacific Northwest, United States - 7_EM | ecosystem: Host-associated > Plants > Roots > Unclassified | place...
TCTTGTCTTTTTTCTTCGTTCTCTATAGTAAAAACTATAGAGCCAAATCTGGTTCGTGGATCGTGTCTTTTTACACTAGATAAGATCCATCTAGGTAGTCCTTATATCTTTATAGGATTAAAGGTCTCAATTTCTTCTTTTAGAAGCTTAGAGCCTCCCTCTCCTAAGAAAGGTAGGGTGGGGACCCCATGGGCTATAACTTAAACCCAGGGTTCTAGTTTTTGTTCTCTTTGGAAGGTAAAGCAGTTATGCTAGATATCCTTATATTTGACTAGGAAATCTGCATTATACTCTTCTATAGTTGTAAGGAGAATATTTTGTTTTCCTTTAGTTCTAGCTATAGACGCTAGTACTGGCTTTTCTACTTGCAGTTTTAATGCAAATAGTTGATTAACTTTGTTTCGTATAGAGAAGGTATCTAGAGGTTGGTCCTTTTTGTCTGTAATTAAGACTAGCTTTCTTTCTTATAGCTGCTTTTTCTTACTTCTAGTAGAAGTAAAACTCCTACTAGAAGGAGAAGGGGTAGAAGGTAGTGGTGGTGAGGAGGGTAAGGAGGACGAAGAAGGCAGGCCCCTCTTTAGTCTCTCTACGTACATTTGCTTAGTAGGGGCTACCTCCTTACAGAGAGCCCTTACTTCTTCTACTAGTCCTTTTAGGACATCGTCTGCCTTTTCTTTTCCTTATATAGAGGGATTTTCTCCTGCTAGGATACTACGTGTATAGTCCTCTAGCTGTTTAACTTGTGTTACGGACAGCTTAAGTACAATGTTACGACTACTTGGAGAAGAGTTGGCAGAAGCTAGTTAGTTAATACGGGCACGGTCTAGGATGGATCCGGTGGAACTATATAACAAGGAGTGGTAACTAAGTTACGTAGTAAGCTCTGTAAGCTCTGTGAGATCTATAGGGTCTGTTACATACCTTATATACCTTACATACCTTATGTAGCGAAGGGATTTCTTAGGCGTACGGTTGTGTATTTAAAGGACTACAGTCCCTACCTAGATAGTTCTCTCTTTATAGTGAATCTTAGAATATAATTAGAGTTAATCTGTTAGGTAACCACTCCACCAGTTATTATTACGTTGTTAATTTATTGTTTGTACTTATATACCCAGCCTATTAACGAGTCCACCGTAGTACCCCTATAAGGCTTCGTTATATATTTACTACTAAGGTTACAGTATTAAAACACAAGGAGTCGAACAATATGCTACTGAAAGCACCAGTTACAACCACGGCAGCAACAACCTTAGGGTTAGGAGATACTAGTATAGCAGATACTAACTTATAGATGGTTACGCGAGGACAGTTATAAGAGATGGTTAATCGGTTGTTAGATAATAATAGGATACTTAAAGAACGTATTAACGGTATTAGAGCAGTAAAGGTTAAGTTACCATTAATTAAATAGTTCTTAGGGGAAAGGTTAAAACTTAAAGGGTTCCTTATATAAATGCACTTTAAGGTCATGCAAGAGGGAGTAAAGTTGGCAATACCTATAGACCAAGTGGCATATATAGGGTTGTTCTTAACAGGAAGAGCACTTAAGTGGTTTAAACCTTATCTTACCGAAATATAAGTGAGCGGAATAATAACTGCTAACTAGGACGTACGGTATATATTTACTAGTTAGAACGGGTTTATAGAAAGGTTAATATAGATATTTAGAGATCTAGAGGCATTAACTATAGCGGAACATAAACTTTAGAACCTAGTATAACGAACTTTAGCAATTAAGTATATAACATAGTTTTAGACACTTACAATATAGGTTAAGTGGAATAATAAGGCGCTTATGGCATAGTATAAATAAGGACTTAAGGCTAAAGTCTAGGATGTAATTATCCTAATAGAAGATGCGGATACTCTAAGAGATTTAATAGATTAAGTAATAAAGATTAATAACAGGATCTATTAAAGGGAATAAGTTAAGAAAGGGTAAGATAGAGTTCTATAGTTATATAAGGCGCAGAGTATATAACAACAGATGTAGAGTTAAAAACCATAGAATGGCGTAGAGTTAATGGACCTAAGCGGTACTAAAGAATCTAAGAGATAGATAAAGAAACTATGGAAACCTAAAGGTTAAGGATTAAGTAATTATAGGACTTAGGAGCAGAGGCTAAACTAGGGATCTTAGTAGTAGAAGATGTTTAGGCGGACTCTATAATAAGAAAAATGGTTTAAAAACAGAGCTTATATAAATTGCGGAAAGAAAGGTTATTTCGCTAGAGACTATAGAGGTAGTTAGAGTAACTATGTAGTAAAGGGCATAAGGTTGTTAGAGTATAATAACGCGAATATAGGAGCATTGCGCGGGACTAAAGAGTGTTTAATTAAACACTTCGCGTTTTATTATAATAACGTATACTAAATTTATAAGGACGCTAAGTATGGCGTAAGCTATTGGCTATAAGAGCTAGAGTTAAGAGAACTTAAAGGAACTAGAGAGTTAGATAAAAAATAAAATTAACTCTATAAGCTGGATTAAGATATTATAGTAACGTATAGATAAAGATTAGTAATAATAATAATGGAGTTAGAGTACTTATTAATTAATAGTAATAAGGAAGAAAAAGAGGCTAACTAGGAGCACTTAAACCCTAATAACGCAATAGAAGTAGAGATTAAGACCCCTATAGAATAAGGATCGGTAACGGATATAATAACACCGTTGGATATAACATCTATTGCTTTACAAGACAAAAGGAGTAATGTTTAGAAGAAACTAGGCAAGTAGACAACTGCTAGTGCTAGCTTATTACTTAATAAAGGTAAAAGGCCACAGGCTTAAGATTCTTAAGATGAGATAAGATATACCCAAGATTTATAAGAAGTGATAAGGAAGGCTTAAGCACCCATAACAGATAAAAACTAATAGGAAAGAGTAAAGGCTTAGTTTAAAGGCAAACGGATAAGTACGGGACGTAAGTTTAAGAACTATAAGTTTGGGGAACGAGTAAGAACATCTATTCTAAGTAAACGCAGTGTTTAGCTTAAAGATTAAAAAGTTAATACCAGGATAAAGAAGTAAGAGGACTTTAAAGATCTAGCTATAAGACATAGAAAATAAGAAACTATAGATAAGTTTAGGTTAAGAATTATCGCATGGCAAGAACAGAAACTAGATAAGAGATCTAGCATGCCAGGTTATATAAGGGATAGAGCACCTATATAAAGAATTATTAATAGGCCTAAGGTAGGTACGCCTAGAGTAAAGTAATTAAATAAACTAGAACAGGAAGAAGATCTAGGAATTCTAACTAGGTTTAAAGAAAGATACACTAAAGGTTGTTATAACGCAGTAATAATAAGGTACTTTCTAATTGTTGGTATTATAAGGTGATATTACGTATCTACAAGTTGTAGGTAGTATGATGTTGTTGTTGTATATCTTTCTTTCTTGGAATAAGGAAGGGCGAGGGGCCTAAGACTCCTCGCCACGCTAGTGCCGCGGCGTCACGTGACGACCGCTTGCCTCATTCCCGACACTAATAGACAGACTATATACACTAAACTAGTTATATAAAAAGTGGTATAAGCAATAATACAATAACAAATAGGAAGATTTCTATATATAGCTAGACAAAAAAGTTGTCCAAAACCAACCTATTACGGAGAAGCGCATAAATCACGTTAAGGGAGCGTTAATTATGACGTTAAGGAACCTAGAGGAAGGATCTAGGGACTGAAGAAGTGAGCAATAAATCTTAGTACCCGTAATAGAGATATTAGAGGTTAGATTAATATAGTATAGGTTTAAACTTAAGGACAAAGATAAGCCAAGAGTTAACCTAAAGCACCTAGCGTATTATACACTATTATAGATAGCTTGTGTGGATAATACATGCAATATATATAGAGCACTAAAAGACAAAAATTGGAAGTACCTAGTAAGGATATATTGGGCACCCAAGGAAAGGCAGTTTAGAGACGCCAAGTATATGCATAGATGGCACCCAGTAGAAGTGTAAAGCTAAGGGGACTTAACACTTTAACTAGGAAGATTTCTTACGGAAGAATGCCTAGGTGGATAATAGTGGTGGGAGTGCCTAGAGAATACTTGTCTATGGTATATAGAGGAAAGGAAACGAACTAAGTATTGGCCTAGGATGGACTAAGTATAAGTAGAATCTAGTAGCCAGCAGTTGGGAAAAGGGGAGGCCTATAGGACTAGAGGGAACCAGTAGTAGAACCTTAGACCCTTAAGGGAATTTAAGGTTAATACCTAAATTTACGAGTTAAATGGTAAGATCAGCAGTTTAAAGCGTTAATAGATAGTAGAGTAATAAGGAACTATATATCACCAATAGTAGTAGAAAAGATAGGGTTACTACACAGATAGAAGGAATACCTATATCTACTTACAATGATTATAGGAGATTAGATAGCCTATAGAGGAGGCATTATTAATCTCAAAATAGGACCTATTTAGTTAACTATCGAAGGAAGATAGGTTAAGATATTTTTTAATATCCTACCGTTGGGAAAGGATGAGGCAATACTAGGGATACCTTAGTTATAGGAATATAATCTAAAGATCGATTGGGTTATAGGTCAGGTCAATATTAGGGATACTTAATAACGCAAAGTGTAATAGTAAACTAAGTTAGTATGGTACTAGGTTGGAGTAACGTATAAAGAGACTAAGCGAAGCTTAAGTTATATACCAAAAAGATACTATAAGTATGGCAAAAAGTTATAGTTACTAGAAAGTAAAAAGCTGTTAGAAGATATAGTATAGGACTATAAGATAGAGTTAGAACCAGGAATAAGTCTAAAGTTCTTTCTAACCTATAAGCTTACTAAAACCGAGTTAGTAGCGCTTAAAGAGTTTGTCTAGGAGAACTTATAAAAGGGATATATTAGACCGTTACAATCGTTAGTAGGATATCTAGTATTATTTATCCTAAAGAAAAACGGAAAACTTAGGATGTATATAGACTACAGATAGTTAAACAGCATTACTAGAAAGGATATGTATCCTTTACCCTTAATTAGCGAAATCTAAGATAGGATAGGCAATGCGCAAATCTTCACGAAAATAGATCTGAGGTGGGTATACTATTAGATTAGGATTAAGGAAGGCAATAAGTGGAAGGCAGCCTTTAGGTTAAAGGAAGAACTGTATAAACCGCTAGTTATATAATTTGGGCTTATAAATGTATTAGCAACGTTCTAAAAACGAATTAACAGTGTGTTAAGAGAATACCTTAATAAGTTTATTATAGTATACCTTAACGACATTATTATCTACTTAATAAGCGAGGAAGAACATGGAGAATATGTTAAGTGGGTCTTAAAGAGACTATAAAAAGAATAAATGCCAGTAGCAATTAAGAAATGCGAGTTTTTTACCAGGAAGACCGATTTTATAGAATTTATTATTAAACTAGGAAAGATTAGTATGGACCTAAAGAAAGTTAAAGCTATAGTAAACTGGCAAGAACCGGAGAACGTTATACAGTTAAGATTGTTTTTAGGGTTTTATAATTACTATAGGAGGTTTATAGCGCAGTGGTTAAAGAGTATTAAGCCATTTATAAGGCTAACGAAGAAGGAGAAACCGTGGGTTTGGGTAGAAGAATAAAGAAAACTATTTAAAAAACTTAAGAAGTTGTTTACCTAGGAACTAATCCTTAAGATCTACTAACTAAAGTTAGAAACGGTTGTTGAGACAGATGTATTAAACTTTGCACTAGGAGTATGCTTGCTATAAAAGCATTAGGACGTATAGTATCTAGTAGCATATTATAGTTAAAAAATGACACTATTAGAGTTAAACTATAACATCTACAATAAGGAATTGTTAGGTATAGTTATAGCACTTAAGGAATAGAGAGCGTTCTTATAAGGTATAGAGAAACCGTTTGTGGTTAAAACGGATTATAAGAACCTTATAGGGTTCCTAATAATAAAGGAGCTAAACTAAAGATAGGTTAGATGGGCGGAAATGCTTATAGAGTATTATTTCGAAATTTAGTATACTAAGGGTACTAAAAACATAAGAGTAGACGCACTTAGTAGGAAGGCAGAGTTGTAAAATAAGGAAAAGCCATTAGGGGCTTTACTGCGAATAGATTAAGACGGATTAATTAGGTATAATTATCCAAAAATTGCAGTGCCTAGAGAAAGTTAAGCTTATAAATTACCTAAGAGTAATTAGATGTAAAAGATCCAAGATATATAGGTAGAGGATTTAGATACGGAATAGTATAAAAATAGAGAAGTACTTATATTCTAAGGTCTATTATAAAAGAGTTTGTTGAGTTATTCTATAAGGGACTAACTTAAGGACATAACGGAGCTATAGGCTTAGTGTTAAGACTTTAAGAAGAGTACATTGTTTAAGGAATCTGGGGGCTAGTGAGGTAAGTTATAAAAGAGTGTCTAGATTGCTAGAGGAATAAACTAATAAGGCATAAGCCGTATAGAGAGCTATAACCTATTAAGATACTAGAAAGACCGTAGGAAGTTATATTATAGGACTTTATTATTAAGTTACTAAAGTTAAAAGATCCTATTAGTGGACAAGATTATAACGCGATTTTAGTAATAGTGGATAAGCTTATAAAGTGGGGATACTTTATAGCTTGTATAGAAGAAGTATTAGCAGAAGATGTTACTAGAATCTATATTAAAGAAGTGTTTGTAAGATATAGAGCACTAAGCAAGATTATATTAGATAGAGATCCAAGATTTATAGCAGCGTTTTAGGAAGTGTTTTTAGTAGAATAAGGAGTTCGCGCAGTAACCTTAATAGCGTATTATCCGCAGATAGACGGATAAACAGAATAATTAAACTAGACACTGGAACAGTATCTAAGACATTATATTAATCACATATAGAACAATTGGGTATTGTTATTACTAGTTGCATAGTTTGTATATAATATAACACTATAAAAAGGAATGGAAACATTACCGTTTAAGGCGAATTACGGATACGAACTAAGAATATTGTTATTGCTATGCTAAGTAAAGAAAATAAGTAGCATAGCTAAAGAAAGAATAGAGACGCTAATAAATCTTTATATAGACCTTAAGGAAACAGTTAAGATGGTATAAAAAAGAATAAAAAGGTACTATAATGCTAGGAGATCTAAGGGACCAGATCTTAAGGAGGGAGATAAAGTGTGGCTACTATATAAAAATTTTAAGAGTTAATAACTAAGTAAGAAGTTAGACCATGTTAGACTAGGACCTTTTAAAATTATAAAAAGAATTTTGTTAGTTATATATAAGTTTAACCTACTAGCCAAAATAAAGATCTACCCTATATAGTATGTTATAATGCTAGAGCTAGCACACAGAAATATTAAGCTATTAGTCTATAAGGTAGATACGTATAGAGGATAGGAGGAAGATAAATAGTAAGTTTTGAAGATCGTTAGTTATAAGGACGTTAATAATAAAATGTGGTATAAAGTAAAGTAGATAGGCTATAATGAGACTACCTAGGAACTATTAAGTAACCTAGAGAATGCTATGGGAAAGGTATAGGAGTACTAAAAGAAAGTAGGTTAGGGAGTATTAAAAAAGGATCGCTAAAGGACGAGTTACCTAAGGGGGACCTAGGAAGAGCAACTGCTACATTACTTAGAATTGTTTCCTTCTCTAGAGACGCTACTCTCTTATTACCTAGCTTAGATAAACCCTATTAAATAAGCTTCTACTCCTTAGAACGAACCTTCTTATAAACCTTCTTAGGATGGAGTAACCGAGTAGAAGTAGAAAGACGAGCGTTGAGAGCGCGCTGTTAAGTAGCAGACGCCTCTAGCTCTGCCTCCTAAGAGCGGCGCACTTTGTTAAGAGTATTTGCAAGTTTACTATTGAGCTTTGTAGCGGCAGATTAAACATAAGACCCTATAATAAGTTACTTAGGGAACTTGAAGACTGTTAAGAGTTATAGAACGCGCACACTTAGCGTTAGAAATAACGCGTACATTATAGGATGACCGCATGTTTGACTTTATATACTTAGAGTAGGAGAAAGGTTGGCGACCGGAAGGAGCTGAGAGCGCAACGTAAAGTAACCCCTCTTTCGCATAACGAGAACATAGAGATGGCATAATTTTACTAAGCGATAGTATGGCAGCTATAGTGCGAGCATATCGTTAGGATAAAGAAGAAGAAGAGGCTTTAGGTATAATAAGTAAGGATATTAACCAGATTAATTAAACGGACATTATACCTCTAGGGGACAACTTGGAGATGTTAGGAATCTTTAAGGACGAAGATAAAGAGGAGGGAGATAGTGTTATGGACAGCTTAAGTACAATATTATAACTACTTAGAGAAGAGTTGGCAGAAGCTAGTTGGTTGATATAGGCACGGTCTAGAATGGATCTGGTGGAACTATGTAACGAGGAGTGGTAACTGAGTTACGTGGTGAGCTCTGTAAGCTTTGTAAGATCTATAAGGTCTATTACGTACCTTACGTACCTTACGTACCTTATATAGCGAAGGGATTTCTTAGGCGTACGGTTGTGTATTTAAAGGACTATAGTCCCTACCCAGATAGTTCTCTCTTTATAGTGAATCTTAGAATATAATTAGAGTTAATCTATTGGGCAACTACTCTACTAGTTGTTATTACGTTGTTGACTTATTGTTTGTACCTATATACCTAGCTCATTAACGAGTCCACTGTAGTACCCCTATAAGGCTCTGTTATAACTTATTCCTTTTTTTCTTTTTTTTTCTTCTTCTAGCCCTTTATAGGCCTGGGTTAGGCTTTCTAGGGCCTTTTGTAGGTGTTGTTCTGGAGAAAGGGGAGGAAAAGGTATAGGTATACTAGGTATGCCATCCGTAGTAGTTATTGGTTTCTTTTTTATAGGTTTTTGGTTTTCTTTTTCAAGAGAAGTTTAAGGATGTTCTCTTTTTTCTCCTTTCTTAGATAAGCTAGGAGAAGAAAGAAAAGAAGATGAAAATAGAAATCTATTATCATTTCTTTCTATAGGGGTTTCGTCTATAGACTCGTTGTCGTCCCTTGTCTCTATAGGAGGTTTCTTTTTAGGCCTACCGGGCCTTGGCATTTTGTATCTTATAGGGGGGTTTTCTAGTTTTTACTATCCTTATACCCTTTCTCCTTACTAATCCTACTAGAAGATTTCTGGGGAGATTAGGCTAAAAGGTAGAAGAAAATCTAGCCTCTATATTTCGTGGTTTTGGTGTTTGGTTTTGGTGTTCCTGTCTGTGCTTCGCTTATAAGCTAGGACCATCCCTAAGAAGATTTTTCTGTTGTGGGGAAAGGGGGTAAAACAACAAATAAATCCACCTCTAGCTCGCTAGGCAGTAGGAATTAAGTCTTGAAAGTTGGAAAATCGATTGTTTTTGATGGTAAGATGGGTATGCGTAAGTTTTGAAGTGTGGCGCTACCTTTTAGTAAGGTTATATGTGTAGTAAAAGGTTCCTAAAGATCCTAACAGCCCTAATAGAGCCTATTAGAAGTTATAAATATTTTCCTAATATAGAATACAATAAGTACGTCTATAAAGTCCTATAACGGCTTTATAAGACTAGACTAATATTAAAAAGTTAAAGTTTGGTATTAAGCGTATAAAGTACTTAGGGTTTATTATTTATATAGACGAAATTAAGGGTAACTTAGAGAAAATAGCTATAATTAGCCAGTAGAAGTATTTATGGACCGTAAAGGGAGTATTATAATGGCGCTAGGGGCGTTACCTAGATAAGGAGTCCTAGTTAGGGTTTTGACTAAGAGTTTAGCAAAGAACACGTATATAGTATGTCTCTCCCTTCTATATATACCTTTTCTTCTTCTCTTTACCCTAATATCTTTATAATATAGTATTCGTTTACGCATTACGTTTATATTCATTTAGGCTTTAATTTAAAGGTATTTATTTAAGCCGTAAGGTATTAATTTAAGCCGTTATAAGTATAATTATTCTTAGGTTTTTATTACTTCTATTAATATTTTATTAAAGACTACGGTAAAATTATTTAGCCTCTTAACTATCTTATCTAAAAGGACTAACTCTTTTACTTTAATGCCGTATATAGGTAGGCTTTTAATTAGCTTAAGAAATAGCTAATTCCCACTCTACTACTCGTCTACTTTTATTTAAAACGGCCTTTAGTAGTAGAAACTAACGCCTTAGATAGCGTAATAGCGGGCGTTTGTTTTTAAATAGAGAATAGTGCTCTATTATATACTATTTAAAGACTATAATAAACATTAAGCTAAACTACTATATTTATAATAAATGCTAACTATTATCTCTAACTTTTAGTATTAACGCGTATAACTAAAGGAGATCCCTAAGCCTATCTAAATAGTTTTAGATTATAAGACCTTAGAATATTTTATAATAACTAAAGCCCTTACGACCCAGTAGGCGCTTTAGGCGGACGTTCTATCCTAGTTTAACTTTCTAATTATATATATACTAGGCGCTATTAACTATATAGATGTCTTTATAAGGCGCAAATAGGACTTAGATAATTGGATAACTGCAAAAATTATATTATAGACCTAGATACTACTACGACTAAAGTAACTTAACTTTTAAATAGAGGCAGAACTAAGTATAGACTCTTTAGACGCTAAGATATAGCCTATTAACTCCTTAGGATTTAACCTTATTAATAAACTACTATAAGTAAACTATATAGCTCCCTCTCTATAGAAGTACCGTAAAAAGGTAAAGAACTTATTAACCTATAGTTCCTTAAAAATACACTGTTTAAGTATTAAGAACGGCTAGTAGTAGAAGAAAAATAGAACTTATAGACTCGGCTTATTACTGAAGTGTATACCTAGGTCTCTATGGCCTTCTCTAGAAAATATAAAACTTATAAAATAATTAATGGCCGTTACTACTAGCTTAAAATAGTTAAAGATATTAACCGCTATATATAGAACTATAATAACTGCCGTAAATCTATAATTCTATAAGATAAAGCCTTAAGACTATTAAAGCCACTTTTAATACTAGAGTACCCCTAATAGTATATCTTTATAGACTTCTATAAGCTATCTATAGACTGTAGTATATAAATTCTAATTCTAATTCTAGTTAACCGCTTTACTAAATGCTATTTTTAATTCTCTATTATAAAAATATTGATACTAAAGAGGCAGCCTAGCTATATATCTACTACGTCTACTAAATTTACGGACTACTAGATACTATTATATCTAATCGCGAGCCGTAGTTTATATTAGCTTTCTAAAATAAATCTCCTTAGATCTTAAGTATTAAATTAAAGCTTTTTATAGCATACTACCTTTAAATAGACGATTAGATAGAGATTATAAATTAGTACTTAGATTAGAGACTCCGGCCCTTTATTAACTACTTCTAAAATAACTAGGCTAAACTACTACTCCTAATAGACTACGTCTAAGCGACCCTACCTTACGACTTTATAGAATTTATATCTATTTGGTTAGAAATGGAGTATTTACTTTATATAAGCTTTAACTAAAAAGAATTAAAAGGGCTATAAACTATATACAAAAAACTATCTTATAAAGAAGCTTAAAAAATAGTCTATATAAACATAAAAGGATTTAGAAAATAATAAAATGGTAGGAAAATAAGTATAAATATAGGCTTAACTTTACTATAAGCAATATAGTCTAGGTTATAATAAAGAACTAGAAGATAGGATAGTCTAGCTATAGGCTAAACTACTAAATAGTAGGATTATATAAAATCTTTAATAAAGTAACTTATATAAGATTAAACTTCTAGATTTAATTCAAGTCTATTTTGTCTTTCTACTTAATAACCTACAGAAGGCCGCTGCGGACCTTTATTAAGATAATTAACTTATTTCTACTACTAATTTAAGTTAATAGTAAATATAAGTAGGAAGTTAAAAAAGTACTAGCCTATACACTTATAAAAGGAATACTAAAGTATTATATTAGCTAGAAAGAATATAGGCTTAACCCTATTTAATACTCTATATAGAACTTTATAAGTAGTCTCTAGAAGCTATTAAAGTACCTATAACATGCTTGTACAAATGCTTCTAAACTAAAGCTTGTGGATTGCTGCTATACAAGAATACTAAGCTAAGGAGAAGAAGGAGAAGAAGACTGTTAGAGACTAATAAGATATAAGGGGTCGCTAAGGCGCTAGTGGCAAGCAAGTTAATGGCAATTTTCCATACCGGGCATAGAAAATCCTAATTGGTTAGCTCTACGAGTAGTGCTAGTAGATTGCCCAGAAATATAGCAAATTGCCCTAGAAACGGCAATGTAGCAGGTAACGCGCTCTAGCACCATTACATTACCCCCCCCCCCCCTTCCTAAAAAAACCTGCCCTTAGGCTTTGTCCAAGTTCTTTATTATCGTTTAGGTTATTATAGTTATCTAACCTCTCTTCCCAGCATTTAATCTAGCTATTTAATTTGCGTAGTAGTCTAGGGAGGTCTAGGTGGGCTAGGTAGAAATCTTATAGCTTATAGGGAGAGTACTTAAAATTAGATACGGTGTACCATTTTAGATCTTTATCATAACCTACCCTGCTTGCACGGTATTTTAAGGTACTACAGTCCTTTTTAACTGCTAAGATCTCTTTAACTTCCTACTCTTTATCCTCTACAATCTAAATTAGTAGTAAGGGGTCGTTGTACTATCTAGGCAATAGGTCATCCGCGGCCTTCTATAGTTAGTCTAGAGAGAAAATAGGGTGGATCTTTATTAACTCTAGTAGCTTAACCTTAAAAGAGTGCCCTACCTTCTTAGGGATCTTATAGGGGCCAGCTATTTGGTAGTTTAGCTTATAGCTCAGCCTCTAGGTCTTCTAGTTCTTTATTAACACCTATACTTTATCTCTTATATAGAAGTCTACCTTATAATAATATTGGTTTATATCGGCCTCTTTCTTCTCTTATACCTTTTTTATAATTGCTTAGGCAGTCTCCTAGGCTCTATATATTCTCTTAGCGAATATCTAGGCCTCTTTATAGCTAAGGCGTTTATAGGCCGTTATAGGTCCTATAGGTCTATTCTAATCAAAGGATGTTTATGGCTTATATCTATAGAGTAACTCAAATAGTAATATTCCTATACTATTATAAGGGAGTGTAAGCTATGCGTAGTCTATTATAGGTAGTAGTTCTAACCAGTTGTCCTAGTAGTAATTAATAAAGGGGCAAAGTCACTAGTTAAGGTATTGGTTTATAATCTTAGTTTAGCCGTTAGTCTAAGGATAGAATATAGTAGAGAGTTTAATCTTAATCCTAAGGATATAGCAGAATTTGTCCTAGAAGTCCGATATAAACTAGGGTCTATAATTAGAGATAATTAACTTAGGAGCGCTATAGATCTGGTAAATGTTATTAACATATATATAGGCTATATCCTTTGCAGTTATAGTCTTAAAGCAGGGAAGGGAAATAGCTTGCTTACTTAGTTAGTTAACTACCATAAAGGCCATATTATAGCCATATTTGTCCTTTAGGAATAATTTAAAGTCCATTATAATATGCTGCTAAGGGCATTTGGGAACTGGTAGTGGTTATAACTATCTAGGGGTTTAATCCCTAGAGGTATCTGCCCATTTGCAAGTATAACAATTCCTAATAAATTATTCTATATTGGACAGGAGTCCTCGCTAGTAGTAGTAAGGCGCTAGTAGTTAGTGGGTCTTATTTTAACTAGGGTATACTATAGAGACTTAATAGTAGGCTTTATAGATTAGTTTTGTTTATAGGTTATTAACGTTTAGAACTATAAGCCGTTCTTAATATAAGAGCAGTCCGTTTTCTATTTCCAAATTAGGGTTGCCTTTCATAGCTTAGTTGTAGAGGGCTTTTAGGGATTTAGCTATGCAGTTTGCGATTAGGATATAGTTAATTAGTCCTATTAGTTTATCTAGGATCTCTCCTTCTATAGGCGCCAGCTTATTCTATTTAGAGCTTAGTTCCTTAAGGATATATAGGTTAAGCTGTTTAGGACAAAGGAGGGTATATGTCCGGTGCTAAGCCTTTAGCTTATCCTGTGGTTCCACGTTCTGTTCTCTCTAGGTAAGGGTATTAGCTTTAGAATTTTGCGTACTAGGGCAGTATATAATTACAAAGAAGAATTAGGAGAGTATTTTAGCCTACCTAGCCTATTAACCAGTAAGCTGCTTTATTATTATAAAATACTTAAGGGCTTTATAATTAGTATAGACTTTAATCCAAGAGTCTATACTTCTAAGCTCTGCACGCCACTAGGACAATAATTATACCATAGTGTCGGGAATATATCACGTATGGTTACGTGGTCACGTGTCGCCGCGACACTAGCGTGGCGAGGAGCCTTAAGCTCCTCGCCCTTCCTCATCAGAACAAGAAAAAGAATAGAATAACAATCATTATACTATCTACAAACCGTAGCTACGTGATATCACCTTGTGTTACCAATACTAATTAGTGGTTAACTTTACTGTTATACCACAGAACAGCTAGGTATTCTATTAAGAAAAGATAAGCCACTATACCAGTGCTACTTATACTAAAGGAAGCTGTCTTTTGAGGTTAGAACTGGTCCTAAACCTTAAATAGAACTCTTCTATGAATCTAAGGATCTAAAGGCCAGAACTGGTCCTAAGCCTTTCCAAGATTACAGATTCTTGCGTCCATCACACAGAACAACACGCTTTACGAGTCTTCGCGATTTAAGGCCAGAACTGGTCCTAAGCCCTATAATCGCAGATTCTTGTCTAAACGCGTACTAAACAACAATTAACAATCCCTACACCAATAATACCTCCTCTCCTATAACTTAATAACACTTCCCTTCCTCCAAAAATATGGCTACGATTACTCCAAATAACTAGAGAGATTCCTTACTACTAGGGGTAGCTGCGTACGCGAAACTTATTAATAAAGATTAGAACAATTTTCCCGTTTTTAATATAACAACCTATACAGCAAAACAAGTTAATAGCTTCCTCCTATACTATATTCTCTTCTACTAAAGTAGACACTACGCTAATATATAACTATAGGAATATTTTAGGGAGGATTTTATAGGATGGACCGCTAACACCTAGGCACTTAGCAATGTTAATATTATTTAGAATTTTCAAGACTTCCTTTAGGAGAATGGAGTATTTGTCCCTATAGATAGGGGCATTATTAGAGACAATATTTAGGAGCAGGTCCTTAATATAAAGGAAGAGCATAAATAGACTTTATAAGAGATTAAGCACCAAATACGCACTATAAAGAAGTTTAACTCTTAATAGAATCCCAATAATAAACAGCCATAATTAACACCTTTCTATAGTCCCCTACTAGCTACATAAGCATCTCTAGCCTAACTACTAGCTGCTCCGCCAATTCCACTAGCTATTCTAACTGCTACACCACCAGTTGTCCCAATTGCTGCACCACTAGAGACACTTTAAACTCCGCAGCAACCTCTGCAAGAATCTCCGCAGCAATCTTAGTAGCAAGCTCTATAAGAACTACCACAGACAACCTTAGGCTATTAAATACCTTAAGTTCCTCAGCCTTAAGTTCCTCAGGCTGCCGTATCTTAATCTATACCTTAAGCTCCGTCTCACCAGAGATTCTTAACCTTATTTAACTTAAGCGCCAAGACGTTTCCTTTAACCCCTACTGTAACTAGATAACCGGCATAACAAGCTAGATCTATAAATAATATCCCAACCTACTAGCAGCAAGCTCGACAAAAACCTCCGTAGTAACCTCCATAGCAATCTCCATAGCAATCTCCGTAGCAATCTCCGCAACAACCTCCGCAACAACCTTTATCTTTAGTTCCCCAGTATCTACCAATTTAACACTACAGTGCATTTTTGGTTACGCTTAAAGATTGTGCCAGTAGCTCCTATTATAGCAAGATTACTGGAAAATCAGATAACTTAAAATCTACAATTAGTACCACTATTCGCTCTTATAAGGCATAGTAATTCTACTTTAATAACTACCCTTAGCAGGAGCTTAATTACGGCGAATATAATAGTTATAATAACGGCCAGTACTACACTAATTGCTCCTATGGATAAAGTGGGTATAGATAAGGCTATAGCAGCTATAATAGACGCAGAGGCTCTAGCTACTATAGAGGAGGCTCTTATAGAGGATCTAGTAGAGGTAGATTCTAGAATAAAGCCAGATATTAACAAGCTTTACAACTCTATTTTAATAATATAGTTCCCTAGTTAATCTACCCAGGATTTTCTAGTAAGAAAGTATCACGTACTAAAAGGCAATTTAAGGTTATAATAGTTTAAGGTTTACTACTTGGTCAACCACTATTTCTTTAGTAAATTTGGGACAGCGAGACTTATATTACAATAGCAATAGTAAGTAAGAAGGATTAATATCTGTTACACTAGTTAAGCGGTTAGAACAGTATAGTCACACAGGCAACCCACAAAAAAAGAATTACTAGTGTCGGGAATATATCACGTGTGGTTACGTGGTTATGTGTTGCCGCGACACTAGCGTGGCGAGGAGCCTTAAGCTCCTCGCCCTTCCTCATTAGAACAAGAAAAAGAATAGAATAACAATTATCATACTATCTACGAACCGTAGCTACGTGATATTACCTTGTGTTACCAACATATAGCTAGTATTTCTTTATTATATACCTTATAGTTACACTTAGCTGGGGCTATTATCTTTAAGAAAAACGTAATAAGGTACTACTTGCCATCTAGGTGTAACTGTAAGAGAACCCCCACTACTACTCTATTAGAGGCGTCCGTTTCTGGCATTAATTTAAGGTTTAGGTTATAATAACAGAGAACTAGGGAGGAGGTAAGTTAGTCCTTTAACTCCTTAAAAGCTCCTATATAATTATTATCAAAAATAAAAGGCATATTATTCTTAGTTAGTTATATAAGAGGCTTAGCTATAACCCTATAGTTATAGATAAACTAACAGTAGAAGTTACAGAAGCCAAGAAAGGACTAGATGCCTTTTATAGTATAAGGGGGTTTCCAGTTACGTATTGCCTTAACCTTCTTAAGATTAATTTTAATTCCTTCTATGCTAACAATAAACCTAAGGTACTTTATTTGTTTTACTCCAAATTTATATTTCTTAATATTAACTTATAGGCCTGCATTCCGCAGCCTCTCTAGGACCTTTTTAACATAAACTTAGTGCTTAAGTTTATTGTCTAAGTATATAAGAATATTATCTAGGTATGCTGTGTAGAATTTATTAAGGTACAGTGCCTGGACATTAGTCTATGCACATACCCCAAAACCCCACCGAAATTGGCCAAAAATCACCCTTTTCATCTTTAATTTTCTCCACCACCATATTATAATAAATTATAAAATTTAATTTATATATAAATAAATACTATCTTTAGAATTATTTAGAATTATTTTAAAAATAATTTAAGAAATTAAAAAGTTATATAAGCTAGAAGTTAAACTTTTAATAAATTTACTCTCTCGCTAAGAAATTTCTTAGCAAGACTGAAAAAATCAAAGTCTTTTAACTTTTAGCTTAAATAACTTTTTAATTTCTTAAGTTAATTTTAAATAACTTTTTAATTTCTTAAGTTAATTTTAAATAATTTTAAATAATTTTAAAGATAGTATTTGTTTATGCATAAATTAAATTTTATAATTTATTATAATATGGTAGTGGAGAAAATTAAAGATAAAAAGGGTAATTTTTGGCCAATTTTGGTAGGGTTTTAGGGTATATGCACAGACTAATGTCTAGGCACTGTAGTTAAAAAGAACATTATTTATATACTATTAGTACGTGGCTGGCCTATTTATTAGTTCAAAAGGAAGGACTTTATATTTATAAGAACTATAGCAAGTGCGGAATATTATTAGGTCCTCTAATATAGGGTCTATTTTAATTTAGTAGAAAGCTTAGCGGATATTAAACTTTATAAAGATCCTGGCCCGGCTTAGATATATAAGAGTCTCATTAATTAGAGGGAGAGGGTAACGATCTTTCTAAGTAATAGCGTTTAGTTTTAATAGTTAATGCAGAAGCGAAGGCCTTTATTAGGTTTCTTTATAAATAGAATAGGGGAAGTAAAAGGGGCCTAACTTGGTTTAATAAACCCTTTATAGAGGTTGTCGATTAAGTACTATTTTATAGCTTTTAGTTCTTCCATAGTTTGCTAGTAAAGGGGGCTATAGCCTAGAGAGTTATTGGCCTCTAACTAAATCTTATAATTATAGGTTTAGTATAGGGGCAGTATATCCAAAGCTGCTTTTAAGAACGCGTCTCTATGGTTTAAGAGGTAAGTAGGGAGAAGGCGCTTAACTAGTTCTTTATTAGTTTCCTCTACTAGCCCTTTTTTCTTTTTATTAATAATCTAGTTAATTTTATATAAGCTAGTTATAAAGACTTTATTGTCCTTCTAATATATATTAAAGTGAAAACCTATAGCACTAATTACCGCAATATCTACTATAGGAGAGTTATATAGTAGTAGGGGTATCTATAGCCTTGGGGGCTTTTAGTATATTAGTATTATCCTTACTCCTTTTAGCTCTTACTACATCTTCTAAAGGTTATCTTTTATGTCTTATTAGTACGTCCTTTTCCATATTAGCCGGATCTCCGCAATTCAGAAGTCGTTTATATTACTATCCATTCCACTTCTATAAGTAGAGTCCTCCTTAACTACAGTGCTTTAGGAGAGTATTACTATTAGTATAAAATTCCTACTAGCCTTACGGCGGGCATCTTCTTAGATAAAGGCTAGGTTACGGTCTCTAATATCCCATTAATAAATAGGGTTAGCCTTTATAGCTAATATTGTGGTGGTGTGGTTTGGCCCCCTAGATTTAACATCTAGATTAGGCGTAGCTTCGGGAGAGCCTAGGCCTTCCACATATTTTATATAGATTGGTCTAGAGCCCTCAGAGTCTTCAATAACTCCAACAGGGCTAATAGACACACAGTTTCTCTTTAATACACTCTTTTCTTCTCTTCTTACTGACTGCTTCCCTACTGCCTAATTATGACTGACTGACTAACTGACTACACCATGACTTCCTATCTAAGAGAGACCGTACCCTCCTATATATTTTATGGCATTCCACATGGGGACGACGGTAAGCTCTTTAGATTAGAAGTCTAGTGCTACATATATAGGAGACGCATAGGAATGATTTAGAACTGCAAAAGAACCAATGGACAGAAAAAGGACGCGCGGAAAGGGAGGCAGAGAAGCACAGGCATATTAGCAACCAGTACGCAGCTACCACCATAGGAATGAACTAACGACACTTTCGGTCTCCGTACGGGAACGGTCGGTCTCTATACAGGAACGGTCATTGGAGAACAGCGATCGGAATACGAGTGCATAGCGCAGCAAGACGGAGGATAAAAGAAAGGACTATAGTACGCCAGGAACGGCAGAGAAAAGTCTTCTACATTTCGTTTACTATATTTGCAACGGTCTATACAATTATTCTCGCGTTTATAGGAGCTACCTTTAAATTTATAGGAACAATAGCAACAGCACCAGCAAAGGGATTGTCAGGGATGTTAGGTCCATTCTATAATAATAGTAAAGGTGCTAGAAGGGGAGAGGAAAGTAAGCAGCCTATTAAACCGCAAGTCTCTTCTAAACTAGGGGATGCGATACCAACCCCAACTCCTGTGACATTAGGGACCGACAACTCTTAATAGATAGAGGATAAGGGTTATAAGGTCTACCTACCTATCCCTAGAGAATCTATAGGTCCGCCGCATCCCACTAGACCACTAATGGAACGAGATAAGGTATATATTATAGCCCAGCCTATACTAGCTCTAGGAACTCCTAGGACCCCTTACTTTACAGAACAAAACGTGTCGCAATTTGTTGAATAGTATAAGCGACTATGCATCCGACATTATGTTATGGATAATAAGAAGCATTAAGGACTTCTAGAGTATTATAACTATTAGATAGGGATATAGATCTAGAGCCTACCTAAGTTTATAATTGGCAATTAGACGGAACTTATAAGGAAGCTTAGGACAGACTACTAAGAAAGTAACTACTTTTAACAAGTTAAAACGGTAGAATTCTTAGAAGCTTATATGCTGTAGTATAGGAACAATCCACCCAGCAGTATATGTAAATACTATAGGCAGTTCACGTTAATCTCCTAAAAGGTTACCAAGGCTGGTAATTTGGAAAACCGTAATCAAGGGTACTGGTTTGCAAGGGGACTCCCATTTAAATATTAAAGACATGCTATAACTAAAACAGGAGCCGACCTAGATAGACAAGAGTCTTTTAACTTCCATCTAATAAGGAGAGCTGTAGAAGATAGGCTTAATTCGCATAAAGGTACAGATTAGTTGTTAATAATAAATCCTAAGGAGTAAGGCCTTTGTTAGCTAGTTAAACAATTCCGTAATTAGCAACCAGCCGTAACCAACTAAAGAGATACTGCCCTTTAACCGCCTATAGTCTCTCCGCTAAGCGAGTCGGCAGGTACCTATTAAACGATTTAAAAAACGGACCCTAAGCTAGAGAGACTTACTAATTAACTCTAGAAGCTTAATCTTGGGACAGTTAAATTGGCGGGCGTTATATCTTTAATACCGTTCCTAGACAGGATTCGCCAAGATCCAATACGGTACACGCAGCTCCTAAATAGGGCGTTAGTACGGCAAGAATAAATAGGCCTATAACTAGCACTGAATAATAACAGACCGCAGCCGCCCTATAAGGGAGCGCTATAAGAACGATATAAGCTGGGCCTAGAAAGGTATAGAGGGCTAGGAAACTTTAGCACATACCTAATACAAGCTTAGACGTGTTATGAATGCGGGGGTTCCCACTATTTTATTAATTAGTGTCTATAGCTCCAGGAATTAGTTCGTTATGGTTTCCTATATATAAATAAGAACAACCAAATCTGCGCTAGAATATAAGAGCGCCTAGGAAATATAATTCCGTATTTACCAAGCGATAATTAGATTAAGTTCCTTAAAGACTAGCTAAAGTAGAACGCGAATATTGATCCTAATACTCTAGTAACAGGCGTCTAACCAAAGGCAGCTTCAGTAGAGCTCGTAGAAGGAAGTGACGCTAAAAGTAAGGAAGAACTCGGCGAGTCTTAGGAGGATATATACCAAGTGGAGTCAATATACGTCGATTTGGTAGGAGCCGCAACCCAGTTGCAGCCTACGCCACGGTTATATAATCTTAGCAAACCGCAAGGGGAAGTAAGAGTAATAAAACCGCCTTTAAAACCATCTGGTCAGCGACCGGCAGTAGTTTAAAATATATAACTAGGAGGACATGTCCAAATCGCACTATAGCCCTAGTAGCAAGCTCCTCAACCACCGTCAAGCAATAATAAGATTAATGAAATGGACTATACTAAATAGCCAAGACAGACGGAGTAAATAGTGGATGCGATAATAATAGCTAAAGCACCACAACTAAAGCCAGTTAGGATGATGGATATACTAAAGGGAAACGTCCCAAGCCCAGCTGTAATAGTGGATAAGATTTTGTCAAAAACTATTAAAGTTATGGTTGGTGACTGCCTTATATACATACCTAAGGTCGCAAGGCTATTCTTTAAGCCTCTCCCACTACCCTTTGCGGAGCCTTACCGATAGAAGTAAGAGGACGTTAAGGTATCCATATTATTAGCACACCTGGCGTTCTATGCTGATTAGGCTGGCTTAATAACTACCAAAGTGGACTAGATTAAACAAGAAGCAGGATTTATCCGGTTTTAAAGATAATGCCTAAAAGTAGAAGCGTGGATAGGAGACGGAAGGGCTAAATGCTTAATTAACTCTAGAGCGAAGCTTAACCTTATTAAGGAAAGCGTAGCTCTATAACACGGCTTACTGATATTAAGTCTGCCTCTATAACTATAAGGTGTACGTCTGACGTCTACTAATAGGACTTAGTCTAAGTTTATTAGATTGGTGCATGCGGTCCCTATAGTAATAGGTAACATCTTAATATCTACGACGTTCATTGCTATAGGAGAAATGTTATATAAGGTAATACTTAGTAAGCTATAGTTGGTAAGGGCTAAACTGGCAATAAAACGCACTATAACAGGTTAAGTATCTTATATTATTTAATTAGAAGATAGCAGAGTTAAAACAAGGTTCTTAACGTCCTATAAGGATACGATGTTCTTTAAACCAGATAAAGGCATTAGTATAGACAATAGTTTGGGAAACGTATAACTGGTGCAACCGCTAGGATCGTATCCGGGGTTACTTATAACCCGGCGTATTAGGATAAAGAGGACGTCGAGATTGAAGAGGAGGGAAATAAGGTACGGCTCCAATACGGATACTTGCCGTTTTAGATATCCGCTAGACAGAGCCATTAGCAGAAAGAAGACTATAATATTGGATAGAGAGAGCTTGATAGCAAAACGTTAAAGAAAGTCCTAAAGAAACACTTAAAAAAGAATTAGAAGCTAGTATTTAAAGTAAAGGCTAGGTCCCTTATATATCAAATATTAAAGACAACGGATTTATTTATAATATAAATGGAAAGCTACTAGAGCAAGGCCCAATAAAACGCCATAAATATAGTAACTGCGTATAAACAAAAGGCAGATAAGGTCTACCTAGTTAATTCGTTAGCACCAGATAAAACAGTTATGGGAGGTATAATAGAATAGCGAGAGGTGGCCTTGTGTAAACAGAAGGTATTAATCTAAGGGTTGCCTCTTAGTCCGTATAATTATTTCCTTAAGCCGCGATACACTAAGCTAGCCTATAGTGCATAACTGAAGCCAGAATAATTAGAGCGTATAATTATAGGGGACATTTAGCTAAGAGAATAAGAGATCTTTAAGGCCATGCTATTCAACCGAGAAGAGACGCTGGTATAGAAGTTCTCTAAAATAGGTCGCGTTAGCAGAGATATAACTCCACTATTAAAGATTAAGACTGTGCCGTATAAAGCATAGCAAGTACCAAACTTTCCTGTACTAAGGGCCCTACGAGGAGAAGTAATAAGCATATTATAAGAACGACTAGCTTAAGAAACTCTAGAATATTGCAAAAGCCTATATAGGAATCTATGGTTTCTTATAAGCAAGAAGGAATATAAGAAGTACTAACTAATTAACGCGGCAATAAATATCAACTAAGTAACTATTAGGGACGCAAATCTGCCGCTATATATTAATAAGTTTTCTAAGGAGTTTATAGGGTGCAAGGTTATATCTCTAGTAAACTTCTTCTCTGGCTATAACCAACTAGAGCTTAATATAGAAAGCAGGAACCTAACGGCTTTTATAACACCTTTGGGGCTTTTACAACAAACGACGGTACCTATAGGAGGCACGAATTTAGTAGCCTAGTTTATAAGGATAATTACTAAAATCCTAGAACGATATATCCTATACCATACCTTGCCGTTTCTGGATGACATTACAGTAAAAGGCCCACAGATAGTATATAATGGAGAAGAGAGTCTTCTAGGCGTGCGTAGATATATTCTGGAACACATTATATAGCTAGACGGAGTGCTTGCAGATTTAGAATAAGCTGGATATACAATCTTAGGCATAAAGTCTTATTTCTGCAAAGACGAGATTATAGTAGTTGGTTACCGCTGTAATAGCAAGGGATAATATCCGGAGAAGTTAAAGGTCGTAAAGATCGTTTACTAGAGAGACTGCGAAGATGTTATATCCACCCAAGCATTCCTAGGAGTTGTCGTGTATTACCAAATATAGGTAGAAGACTTCGTAATTAAGGCAGAGCCAATCTTCTAACTGCTATAAGTAAACGTTCTATTTGTATAGGGCATAGAGCAGATCACCACTATAAAGACTCTAAAGTATGCCATTACTACTATACCCATATTAGTTTAACTGGATTATAGTAAGAGGGCTAGGCTAATTATTCTCGCCGTTAACAGATGTAAGAATGGATAGGGGTGCGGCCTTATATAACTAGATATGCAAGGTCGTTATCACCTATATTAATATAAGAGCGGCATCTAGTCTTAAACGGAACAGAAATATAACTTAGGAAAGCTTAAGTGTCAGACGTTACTATATACGCTAAAGAAGTGTCGCGTATACCTATATGGCGTTCGCTTTATAGTTAAGACAGATGTAAGCACCTTAGTCATATAACTAAATTATACTGCTACTGATTTACCCAGAGCCTTAATAACAAGATGGCTAGCGTAGATCCAGCTATAGGACTTCAATATTAGATATATGCTGGGGAAGAAGAATAGCCTAGTTAATAGACTTTCGTGACGGCTACCTAATAGTAAATAACCTAATAAGCCGACCGAGGATATTAAAGAGTTTATTAACTATAAGCTAAGTGCCTTAGAATACACGGCTAGCCCTCTTAAAATAGAAGCGGGTCTGCTATTAGAAGACTTATATTTAGAGAAATCTTAGAGAATTGCGAAATGGCTAGTAACCTTACGGCGTCTAGAGGAGATAAATACTAAGGAATTTAAAAAGTTTAAGCGGCATACGCTAAGGTTCCTAGTACGTAACTAACAGCTCTTCCGCTAACAGTTTAAGAATATACTAATGCGAAGGGTAGTTAATAACGAGACTACTTAGTAGGAGATTATTAAGAGCCTTCACAATTAGAGTGGACATTATGGACGGGAGGGAATATATTAAAGGGTCTTAAATTAATACTGGTAGCTAGGGCTATAGGATTAAATATTATAGTATATTAAGTCATGCTTATAGTGCTAACAGCAACAGCCAGGATAGGAAGAAGAAGCAATATACCCTATATAAAAGTCCACCTTGTGGCAATAAGTAACGGTGGATATTATATTTATGCCGCCAAACCATCTTGGGTTCCGATACCTGGCTATTACTTAAGAGTATATATCTAAATAGGTGGAAGCCCGGGCCCTTCGGAATAAGGATGCAAAAAGTATAGCAAAGTTCCTCTATAAAGACGTTATCTGCCAATAGGGAGTGTTCGGACAGCTCTCTATAGATAGTAGAGGAGAGAATACTAATATTACCGCTATGCTTACGGAGCTCTATAATATTAAGAGGGTTATAGCTTCCGTATATTACCCGTAGTCGTAAGGCTTTATAGAGCGAGGTTATAAGCCTATAGTAAACGCTTTAGCAAAGATGGAAGGCTTATAGCTAGACAATCTTTATATAGTCTTGTGGGCAAATAGAACGACTATTAAAAGGTCTACGGGAATGACACCAGCAAGGGTTATATGCAGATATAAGTATATCCTTCCTGTTAAACTCTACATACCCACCTAGTAGACGCTGCCTTAGGAAATAGTCCGGACCACTGTAGAGCTACTAGTACTTTGCGCAAAGCAGTTTAACCAAAGAGACGTAGATGTATAAGAAGCTATCACACATATAAAACAACTAAGAGTTGCAAATAAAGAGTATTTTAATAACACCTACCGCATTCGCCAGGACGGATTTAAGGTTAGAGATATAGTTATACTCTATAATACGCAGCTTAAGCAAGACTATTCTAGCAGTTATAAGTTAGATCTAAAATAGCTAGGCCTATTCCGCGTACATAAGAGTTACCCTTATAAAGGATAGTACTTAATTAAGGATCTTAATAGCACGCCGTTTCGCAATTAAACTCTAGGGAATAGATTAAAGAGGTTCTATTAACAACAGATATTTAAGGTCCGTTAGAAGAACCGGCTTAACCAATTAGGCAGAACTATACTATAAGAAATAATAGCAGAGCCAGAGCCTAAGGAGGATGTTATATAAAATCCACCAGTATTGCAATACCGCGTATTTTAAGAAGTGCGCGTTTTAGAAAGATCATTTAATAAAACTAAGTATAAAATGTTTAACTAAGGGACAGTTAAGTTCTAAGGTGGGGGAGGGGATATAGATAACAGCCGCGCAATCCTAAGGTAAGGACAGAGGAATATTTGCACATAACTATCTAGTATTATTCACTGCAAAGATATCAGTTCCGCTCACCGCCTTTACTAAGCCAATAGCGATTTTCTATCCCGGGGATGGAAAATCATGATTAGTCTATTTAATAATTAGCGCCAGCAGAACTCCACACCACCACTAGATTTGGTGGACTATTTATATTAGAAAACCCTATTAAGAACTTTACCTTTTCGCCCTTAATAAACCTTAAAGATAACTGTAATTAGCTAAAGCACAAACCAAGCAGAATTAATAATAGTATACTTATTATGTCTTCGTCTAGCAGACCACTAGTACTGTATAAAGGAGCTAAGCAATAGATTAATAATGTCCTTGCAGAAGTTAGAGGCTTTGCAGTTAATTGGCGTTATATAGTGCTTATCCAAATCTATAACAAGATTCTGCTTAAGAGAGAGAACTACGCAGATGCTGCTAATGTGGTAGTTAATTTCGTTAATTATAATAACGGGTTATAAGCATCTCTAGGAAAAAACGCGTTCTTAATAATCTTTAAGGACATCTCTAACGTTAGTAAGATAGCAAAAGATTAAAGGAATTAGTGTAATAAAGCTAGAGAAACCATCCAAAAAGCCTAGGAATAGAATATTCTTAATAGACCACTAAAACACGCAGTCTCCTACTACTTCCTTTCTACCGCCTGAAAGCTTACCGTCCACCCACTTTATAAAGTAACAGCGCAAGTTAATAAAGCCCTAGTTAAAAGGCTCAATTATCCAGGACGCGGCATTAAGAACACTACTTAACTATAGCTAACTAACTTCGCACTCACGCCTAAAATGTTAGGAAGAGCGATATTAGATCAGGTAGTAAATAAGTATAGTTTAGGGAGACACTTAACTGGCTTTCTTGTTCCAAATAAGGACCTACTACTAAGAAGTAGGAGACTAACTACTATAGGACTAGAGGTCACTAATATTAGAATTAGGCAAGCGGGAGAAAGCTTAGCTCTTATACTATAAGCGCATTTACAATATACTTCTGACGTAATAAATCTCTTAGCTTTTCAGCCATTAACACCTATTTAAGGAGGAGGCGTTAGTATTATACCAAGCCCGTCCTAGTAAGGATCGCCTATATTAGTGGACTCGCCTTTATTATCCATAAATGAAAGCATTCTTGCGGCTAGAACGCCTATTAGCTTGCCCCCGCGGCTGCTAGTATCCTCTTTAAGGAGGAATCCAAGGAGAGGACTTACAGTTGCTTATCCAGAAGTGGGAGGGCTAGGAGTGGAATCGCTATTTAATAAAAATATTATTAAGCTAGGAGATAATAAAGAATACATTAAGGAGGCCACAGACGCTGTAGTAATACTCCACGCGAAACGAGGATATAACTGCAAGGACAATATACCAGCTTATCTTAAGGCGTCCCTAAACCAAATTACCAAAATCAAACTAACTAAGGTTATAAAGCTCTTGCGCAGTTAGTATAGGGCAGCTAGTTTAAACCTAGAAATATATAAGGTCTGCTAAATACACACACAAGCCATAGGAGGGTGTATGGGTTTAGCAATAAAGGGTCTAAACTATACCGCGCTATATCACAGACTCCGTTTAATATATCACGCTCGCAATTACTTAGGCACTATAAAGATAGACCCTACTACGTACTCCTAGTTCCGAAAAGCTTATAGGCCTTTAGTTCCGTCCAACTCCTTAGGACCGTACAAGTTCATTTATAACTCGGCACCAAGGTTTTCCTATAATAGGGAGGCTTTACTTAATTAGATGCTGTTACCAAACAACCAAGATATATGGCAGCGAGAAGGATCCATAGTTTTAAGCGTATTTAGGTAGTGATAGGATTCTGGCATCTCAGCAATAATTAATAAGAAAATGCGCATATACCGCCATTATTAGCGTCTGATTAATAGGCGACTAAATTACGGCTAATTAAGAACAATAGTCCACAGTCTCTACTAATAGCTAATAAGATAAGACCCTTAGTATTATTGCCTCTATTACGCTCTTAGGCCTAATAGCTGGTGGCAACTCATTTCCTACCCTTATTATACGAAATTCGCGGTTAAAGGAGACTCTACAGCTTTCCGCCATATTAACGTTAATATTCCCTCACTCCTTAAAAGTGGACGCGGTGCTAATATAATCCAAGGAAGCATTTCTCTGGATAATAAGACTAAGGACAACTGCATAATTATCCTTCCCGGCATGCATCATTACTTGGAATTATAGTGGGCAGATCTTAAAGCGCAAGGGTCGGCCAAAGGCGACAGATTCGTGTATAAAATCTTAGACTATAACTAGACCGCTAAGAACGTAGAGAAATATATAACCGACTAGGTAGCTCAGCTATATAAGAAGGGAGATATGCGCATAACTATACCTTACCTTCCTTATAGAGCGAAAGGACCTTTGACTGGGACCCGGCGAATAATACTACTATAGTTCGTTGGTATTTAGGACGATTATAATAACCTTAAGGTCACTAAAGGAGGTACTTGGACAGAGTTGGCAGATGCGTACTAAGACTTAAGAGCGCCGCCCTATACGCCATCTAGACATGCCAATCTCTACGGCGTAATTCCATATTGCTTCCCTACAGTAGTTAAGCTTATGGCTGCTAGCGCTCTATCCGACACCCTTCTTAGTAAACGATGATGGGATTCTCTAGCAGTAATTTAAGATCGTAATCTTCTTTTTACCGGTAATAGGAATGAAGTTATAAAATAAATACATTCCTATTATCTAAAGGCCGTTAAGAACTACAAGGATGCGTTTTAGCTTATACATATAACTAAAGTAGAGCACTTTAATAGCCGCTTATACTTCTACTACGTTAATAATGAAATCAAGCCTTTAACTATTACGGTAGATCCAAGTAGAGTACCCCTAATTATTATAGAAGAACAGAGTCATATAGAGCTGCCTAAAGAATTATGGGACAGAACTAAGCAAGTGGAAGAACGCAAAAGAGCCATATTATCTAAGAGCCGCCAGTCTGATATATCTCGTACTGCTCAGCTAGGCGGATGAGAACGGTCTTATTTAACCAGAACGGAGTCTCCTCGTTTACTATCTCAGGTTTATAGTAAAGGCAAGAAACGCATGCGATCACCTACCGCGCCTTCATTTTAAAGATAAGGAGTTTTAGAGTTTCGGAAGTCGTTAGGGGACAACGACTTAGGTAGGGGAGGTATGTAGTAGTGTGGTTTGGCCCCCTAGATTCAACATCTAGATTAGATATAGCTTTGGGAGAGCCTAGGCCTTCTATATATTTTATATAGATCAGTCTAGAGCCCTTAGAGTCTTTAATAACTCCAACAGGGCCAACAGACACACAGTTTCTCTTCAATACACTCTTTTCTTCTCTTCTTACTGACCGCTTCCCTACTGCCTGATTACGACTAACTGACTAACTGACCACACCGTGACTTCCTATCTAAGAGAGACCGTACCCTCCCACAATATCTTGCAGTTAGTCCAAATTTCTCTAATAAAGGAGGGTAATTTTAGTCTATTCTCTAGCTAGTTTTTTATTATATATTTAACTAAATATTAAAGTAGGACATCTATTTTTGGCTAAGAATTATATTATAAGAACCTAGGTCTAGGATGCAGAAGAGGATGCTAAACTAGCATTATCTATTAATAGCGATATATAGCTTTAAAATATAGGTAACCGGCTTACCGGCTTAGCCATTATAGCCTTTTACTTAAATAGGCTTCTCTAATTAGATAGCATTTATATTTAAGAACTTAGCAATGTTATTTATATAAGTAGTATTTATAAAGGCAAAGCTATTTGCTCTAGTGTTAATAAGGGCATTTATATTAACTCTATATCTATTTTAAGATACTGTACATAGAACTATAAAGTATTTTCTACCTATTAGCTAACTTAGATTAATCTCTTTAAGATTAATAGGATATCCTAGGGGGGAGTCTTTCCCTAAGGTTCTTCTTTTCCTAACTTATTAGACATTTCTTCTTCCTTTATCTCCTTAATATTACCTATATCCTTTAGCTCTGGGCAGGATATAGCAAAGTAACTATTCTTTCCGCAATTAAAGCACATAACCATGGCAGGGTTAATTAGGGTATTATAACAAGCATTAACTAAAGGCGTAGTATATAGTAAGTTAGGCGAGGCTTATAGGTAGGTAGTTATAACCGCTTTTAATATAAGGGCAATTATAGTTTATTTTCTAACGCTAGCTCCTATTAGTATAGTAGATAGGTTCTAGTCGCTATAGAACCGCTTTAGTTAATTAGAATAGGTATTAATTTGTTTTAGTTCTTGTCAGAAATATATTACGTGTGGTTACATAGTCACGTGTCGCCGCGACACTAGCGTAGCAAGGAGCCTTAAGCTCCTCGCCCTTCCTTATTAAAAGAGAAGAATTAAAGAACAATCATCATACTATCTACGAACCGTAGCTACGTAATATTACCTTGTGTTACCAACACTAATTAGTGGTTAACTTTACTGTTATACTATAGAACAGCTAAGTATTCCCAAGAAGAGACGAGCCACTATACCAGTGCTACTCGTGCTAAAGGAAGCTGTCTTTTAAGGTTAGAACTGGTCCTAAACCTCAAATAAAACTCTTCTACAAATCTAAAGATCTAAAGGCCAGAACTAGTCCTAAGCCTTTCCCAGATTACAGATTCTTGCGTCTATTACGCAGAACAATACGCTTTACAAGTCTTCACAATTTAAGGCTAGAACTGGTCCTAAGCCCTATAATCGCAGATTCTTGTCTAAATGCGTACCAAACGACAATCAACAATCCCTACACTAATAACACCTCCTCTCCTACAACCCTATAACACTTCCCTTCCTCTGAAAATATGGCTAATAACTAGAGAGACTCCTTACCACCAGGGGTAGCCATGTATGCAAAACTTATCAATAAAGATTGGGACGAATTTCCCATTTTTAATATAACAACCTGTACAGCAAAACAAGTCAATAGCTTCCTTCTACACCATATTCTCTTCTACCAAAGTAGACACTACGCTGATATACAACTGTGGGAATATTTTAGGGAGGATTTTATAGGATAGACTGCTGACACCTAGGCACTTGGCAATGTTAATATTATTTAGGATTTTTAAGACTTCCTTTAGGAGAATGGAGTATTTGTCCCTATAGATGGGGGCATTATTAGAGACAACATTTAGGAGCAGGTCCTTAACGTAAAGGAAGAGCACGAATGGACTTTATAAGAGATTAAGCACCAAATACGCACTATAAAGAAGTTTAACTTTTAATGGAATCCCAACGATGAACAGCCACAATTAATACCTTTCTATAGTCCCCTACCAGCTATACAAGCATCTCTAGCCTGACTATTAGCTGCTCCGCCAATTCCACTAGCTATTCCAACTGCTGTACTACCAGTTGTCCCAATCGCTGCACTACTAAAGACGCTTTAACCTCCGCAGCAAGCTTTATAAGAACCACTACAGACAACCTCAGGCTATTAAACACCTCAAGTTCCTCAGCCTCAAGTTCCTTAGGCTGCCGTATCTCAACCCGTGCCTTAAGCTCCGTCCCACCAGAGATTCTCAACCTCGCTTAACTCAAGCGCCGAGACGTTTCCTCTAACCCCTACCGCGACTAGACAACTGGCACAATAAGCCAGATCTGTAAATAATATCCTAACCCACCAGCAGTAAGCTTAACAAGAACCTCCGCAGCAACCTCCGTAGCAATCTCCGCAGCAATCTCCACAACAACCTTTGTCTTTAGTTCCCCAGTATCTACCAATTTAACACCACAGTGCATTTTCGGTCACGCTTAAAGATTGTGCCAGTAGCTCCTATTACAGCAAGATCACTGGAAAATCAGATAACTTAAGATCTGCGATTGGTACCACTATTCGCTCTTATAAGGCACAGCAATTCTACTTTAATAACTACCCTTAGCAGGAGCTTAATTACGGCGAATACGACAGTTATAACAACGGCCAGTACTGCACTGATTGCTCCTACGGATGAAGTGGGTATAGATAAGGCCATGGCAGCTATGATAGACGCAGAGGCTCTGGCTACCGCGGAGGAGGCTCTTGTGGAGGATCTAGTAGAGGTGGATTCTGGAATGGAGCTGGATATCAACAAGCTCCGCAACTCTATTTTAACGATATAGTTCCCTAGTTAATCTACCCAGGATTTCCTAGTAAGAAAGTATCACGTACTAAAAGGCAATTTGAGGTTATAACAGTTTAAGGTTTACTACTTGGTTAACCACCATTTCTTTAGTAAATTTGAGACAGCGAGACTTATATTATAATAGCAATAGTAAGTAAGAAGGATTAATATCTGTTACACTAGTTAAGCGGTTAGAATGGTATAGTCACACAGGCAACCCACAAAAGAAGAATTGCTAGTGTCGGGAATATATCACGTGTAGTTACGTGGTCACGTGTCGCCGCAACACTAGCGTGGCGAGGAGCCTTAAGCTCCTCGCCCTTCCTTATTAGAAGAGAAGAATCAAAGAACAATCATCATACTATCTACAAACCATAGCTACGTGATATCACCTTGTGTTACCAACAGTTCTAAATCTAGCAACAAACATCAGGCTATAAGTCTTTAGTAGATTAATAGGTTATCTAAGGCTACCGCAATCTTCTCTTATAGTTAGACCGTTAGCTTATTATATAGGTCCAAGCGGTAGTTCTTAAGGGGAACCTAGCCTTTACCTACTAAGTCTAAAAACTAAGTCTAAAACTCAGCAAAGGTCTAGTTTAATTTTATTATTAGGCGGTTATAGTTATAGCGGACATCCTATACTTTATTTAGATTAACATAGATAACAGCTAGATACTATATTATCTTATTAACAGATATAAACCAAATAGGTAACTTATCCTTAAACTTAGCCTAGAGGTATTACTAGGCATCCCCAATAGTTTAACTAAAGAGGTAGAGTATTTTAGCTTCTTTAGAGGGGAAGTAGTTATAGTTAACACGGAGCTTCCCTTATACTTAAATCCTCCAATTCTTAAAGGTAGGGTCTATCCTATTAAATAGCGGTTAAGGGTTAGAGAGCTTAACAGACTTTAATTACTTTATTATTGTGTCCATACTCTCTAGTATATTACATTTAGTTAAGTAAATGGGTTAACTAAGACTTTATAAAGGGGAGGCTGGGCTGTTTTATAAGGTAGTAAGGCTTTCCAGAATCTCCTTTAGAGTCTCTTATATACTTTAGGCTTAAAGACAATTAACCTTCTAATTAGCTGCAAGGGCACAAATCTGCTTATATATATCTATAACATTATTATTATCTTTAATTTCTAATCCTAACTAGATCTTAGGTTCCTCTTAGGTAGAGGCAGGTCTTTTAGATAAGCTCGCTTTAGGTGCCATTATCGGCTTCCTAAGGTTTATCGGAATTATACAATTTGGTTTTAATTCTAGGGTGTAGGTTAAATACAGTCTATTCTATAAAAGTGGGATATTATTAAGGCCTTCCCAGACATGGTAGTATAAGTTCTTTTAGTGTCTAAGTACAATGCGTTAACGCGTTATTGCAGACAAAGGTCTTCTTTTAAGGTAGGATATTATTAAGGCCTTCCTAGGCAATATAGGGAGAGCTTAGTATAATGTAACGGGCTTATATAAATGCTTCTAAACCAAAGCTTGTAGATTACTACTATATAGAAATACTAAGCTAAGGAGAAGAAGGAGAAGGAGACTATTGGAGACTAATAAGATATAAGGGGTCGCCAAGGCGCTAGTGGCAAGCAAGCCAATGGCGATTTTCCATACCGGGCATAGAAAATCCTGATTGGTTAGCTCTACGAGTAGTGCTAGCAGATTGCCCAGAAATGCGGCAAATTGCCCTAGAAACGGCAATGTAGCAGGTAACGCGCTCTAGCACCGTTACAGTACCTAGATAAGTAGAGAAAATATTAGTATAGTAATATATTACCTATGGATATAATATAGATATATAAAGCTAAAAGGAGGGATTGATATTACTGTACTATTAGAAAACGGCGGATTGCGGCAGTAAATAGTAGGTAGCTATAGTTATAAATAAATAAGATAGTTCCTACTAGGCGTAATACTTATTTAAGCTAGCTCTAAAAGCCCCCTATATATATTAAGTAGGTATAAGTAATAGGAATAGGTAGTAAGGTATATAGGGGTAAGTAGTAGGTTAGTAAGTTATAAGTAGAGTAGTAAGGCATAGGGTGGTAGGCATTAAAGATAGTAGTAAGACTATAGTAAACAATTCCAATTTAGGTCAATAGATTATATAGGCAGCTATACGGCCAATTATAGAACCTTCTTAGTATAATATAGGGTTTTAAGTAGAGCTTTAAGTAGGGCCTTAAGTGGAGCCTTAACTAGAGCCTTAACTAGAGCCTTAACTAGAGCCTAGTGTTACGGACGCTTTAAGTACGGTGTTACGACTACTTAGAGAGGAGTCGGCGGAAGCTAGTTGGTTAATACAGGCACGGTCCAGAATAGATCTGGTGGAACCATATAATGAGGAATGGTAAGCGAGTCACATGACATTGTACGCAGTATATGAGGAGTACGCAGTGTACGCTATATATAATATGTATAACACGTACCTTACGTACAAGAGAGGATTTCTTAGGAGTATGGTTATATATTTAAAGGACCTTAGTCCCTACCGTAGATAGTTCTCTCCTTATAGTAAATCTTAGAATACAA
>Ga0307507_10002906_pt1 | contig 34510 bp, 7 predicted proteins | sample 7_EM_MG_FD_207223 | JGI IMG/M metagenome (GOLD analysis project Ga0307507, IMG submission 207223) | Populus trichocarpa ectomycorrhiza microbial communities from riparian zone in the Pacific Northwest, United States - 7_EM | ecosystem: Host-associated > Plants > Roots > Unclassified | place...
CCTAGTTGGGGTGGAAAAGCTCTGCACGGGCACTTTTATCCTTATCGATTGCGATATTTTATGCATTTTCTATTGGATAAGGATATTTTATGCTCGCTTATTCGCATCATCCAAAACCACACTGGTAACGCCAATAAACCAGATGCTGAAGGAGGCCATGGCACAGTGTAAGAGACGCTCAAGACAATGGACTATATGTTTATGAAATTCAAGCGGGCTGCGGAGGATACTTAGCTGGAAAAAGCCTTACATTTCAAGTCTGGTTTCAGCCAGGCAGGTATCACGACAAATGACTTAAGCTGGCTGGTAGGTAGAGACACAGAATTGTACGAGTGATCTGTCTTATTCAAGGTGGCTCTAAGAGCCCTAATATACTTAAGAGAATTGACCCCCTACAGGGGTCCCTAGAGAGTGATGATACAGGTTGAAACTAGACTGACACTGTCTGATACGGACGTCGAACAGCACCCGTCGCACCTCTGTAATAAGGCTACCTCCGTGGCCAACATCTGGTATTGACTGCGGATGGGCGAAGCTTGAAGAGTACTACGTTAAATTAAACATAACACCTGTCTATTGAGCTGCCCTAGCTTTTTGCCCATCCTATGGCTACGACTATTTTGAGCGACACTGGGAAAAGGCGATAAAGAAGCCGCAATGGCATAAGGATATGCAGTCAGCCGTTTATGGTCTATTCAATGAATATCAGCGGCAGGCTGAAGTTGAGGCTTAAGCTCAAGCTGGACTTTTAGAGGACGATGACAGCGGAATTGACTCTAAAGTTAATGAATATTTTTTATTTAGGAAAGGATCAATTAACGCATTAAATGCGCAACAGAAGAAGGCTAAGACAGCTAGCGAGCTTAACCTTTTTTAAACGCGGACAATCTATGCTGAAAATTTTGACGTCGCGAATCCTCTTAGGTGGTGGAGCTGGCATCAATCTAAATATCTAGTTTTTTATTAGATGGCACTAGATCTCTTCTTTATTCCTGGTATAAGTGCCAAGTGCGAGAGAGTTTTTAGCCAGGCAAAGAAAATAATTACAGACGAGCGCAATCAACTATCACCTAAGACCGTTGGGGCTGATCAGCTTCAAAAACAGTGGCTAATGAGAGGCCTGGTAGTGTAGGAGCGTGTATATAATAGGAGAAATAGCCATATATACTGCAACGCCATCAGTCTAATGAATCCATTTCAGTAGTGCAATTATTACTAATCAGACTATCAGACCTAGACCGACCGGCCTGCTAACCACAGACAGACCTAGACCGACAGACCGACATCCTATACAAACCCAGACCGACAGACCGAAGAGGCCGGTCTAGGTCTATCGGTCTGTTAGCCACACTGCTCCAGATCCCTCTTCTGACGAGCTAAACAATCACCTAATTTGAGCACTTTGAGTATATATAAAAACCAATTAATCAGCCAGAGAGACCCTTGTGTGAAAGTTGTTGAATTTTTCACAAATGAGCAAAGAAATTGTGGTGGGCGTGGTTGCCGTTGTGGTGGTGCGGGAAGATTCAGGTACGTACAGTATTTGCGGCGTAAAGTCTTTTGTAGAGGGCTAGGATATGCAAGTGCGAGCGCGCTTTCGTTTCATGTGATAAGTTGATTATGTACCTGCTTCTTTGTCCACTTCGGCACGCTTAGCTACGGGGCCTAGGTTTACGGTCGTAGGTCATTGAGAATGTCACCGCCGGGGAAGGAGCAACACAGATGCTAGGAACATATAGCGGCGATTCGTTTTTCGGTCGAATTCCGTTCTCTTACCGCCTACCCCATGTTACCCATCCTCATGGTACCCATCCTCACGCGATATGGCGGACCTGAAGTCTCCAGTTCCGTTCTCGTATGATATGGCAAACATGAAGTCTCCCGTTTCGTTCTCGTATAAAGGGCGCAGATTTCGAACTATAATAATTTTATTATGATGTCAATCGTTCTGTCCGCTGCATCCGTCCGGGGCCGCCAGACCTGACGCGTTGGGAGGGGAAGCCGGTTTTGCAAGCGACTGTATTGGCTGCTCGAGACCCAACCAGTTTCGGAAGCAAAGCAGAGCGTCCAATCAACGACTTTCAAGTCCGCGGCCGCTCGGCCTTATCGGGTCATGAGAATCCCTTTAAAGGAAGCATAACCCCAACAGTGCCTCATCCAAGGCTTCACTCTCTACCTAATATTTGTCAGCATCGAAAACCAATGCCCAAACCTTTTAGCTGCCGTAGTTGGCGTCACCAAGCCCAGCCTTACACCGCGCAAAGCTTCTTCATCGTGAGCTACAGAAAATTAAGGCGTTGTATACTTCGCGATCAGTAGATTTTCAAAGCTCGGTCCAGGAGGCGGATTTTAGCGTTGCCATATATAGAATCTGCCAGATATAGCGTTGTATACCGCTCTGGCAGATTCTGCCAGTAGATTCTTAGTCAGCCTGGCGTAGTTTAGCGCACTCACCGCAAATCTCAATCTCAGGCCCTGTTCACTTTTTCCTGCAGCAGGATAAGCTAATAGTTAAGAAGGGGTCCCGTTCACTTTTACCTGCGGCAGGAAGCCTCCTGCCACAAACTTACCTTCCAGAGAGCCTATCGTTCACTGGCGCGTGAGACGGGTATGCCTCGCGTTGTTTCGAAATCCCGCGCCTCCTTCAGCCCTACCGCCCAGCTTAGCCTCTTCTGTCATTCTCGCGTCTTAGATAGGCGCAGCCACTTCGATATATTTCCGACAAGCAACCAGCCCGTACCTGCAGTCAACCACCTGCAAAACAGCCCTCGCCCTGGACGAAATCAAACTCGAAGCAGAAACTAAACATCGCGCCAATTGATTCTGGAACGGCACTATGGACAGAATAGGCGACTTTCAATACATGAGTCCTACCGAATTCTCAAAAGGAGAAGTGCCATGGTGTTTGCAACCGGAAGAAATGCCGACGACCTCAGACGCCGAGCGAGAACGTTTGCAAGAATTCAGACGTGTCTGGCTCCAACCTATCGACACTCGCATTGCTTCATACGAGATAATTCCAATCAAACAGCTCACACCATCGTCGCCACTTATGGCTGAGAGTCGCTCCAACTCCAACGCCGGCTCGGCCAGCAACCGCGTTTTCGGAATCGCAGAACTTCTGGAAAAGATACTCCGCCACGCCAACAGCTCGGCACACCTCATCGCTTTGAGTGTCTGTCATAAGTGGAAAGATGTAGCTCTGCATATCATGAGACCATCCAGCGTAATCCATGATTTCGCTCATGCTTACCCCTGCCCGCCGGTCAAATTTGGTGATCGAGTTCCCCAACAGCTCAACTGGCTGCCCGCCACGACCGAAGAGTTTGACTGTCTTGCTTTCGAACTCGAGCAAAATTTGGGATGGGAACGCGACGGTATATATCGAGGCATGCTCCGCTTCCAAGAATCCGATAGGCCCAATATCATCAAAACAGTCTGCTACCCGGGACGAATCACCATGGCATCGAACGCAACTTCCGATCAGATCTATGGAGCCAAGTTTTTCTACTACGAGCAGTTGCTGTGGAACGACATCCAGCTGGATTTCCATTATCACGCTAGGCACGTCCATTTGCCGAAGTGGGTCGATGTCACGCAATTCAGGTTAAATGCGTATTTTGCGAACCTAATTCAAGATGCATTCGAAGTCATCAATGGTCTATATGAAATCAGCCTCCAACCTTCATGCCCCATGGACAGTGGGTCGACTTGGGATTCGTTGCCACCAGCGGCTATGAGCTACCTCGCCACCCAATTCATTACGCAGCCACCAGTCATCTCCCTCAACGTTAGCACCTGGATCCCAATGATGGATAAGCCACGAGTGCGGAAGGCCCTACATATTGTTAACGTGCGAAACGATGATGGCATCCGCGTTTCGGAGTTATTGGCGGCAATGAAAGCGGCATCGGGCTTAGCTGTCGAGCACTGGAAATACTGGGCAAGGCTACTACATGCCGCGGTCAAGAATGGTCACCCGAAACAAGATTTTTGGGTTGTGGACGGAAGACCAAAGCTGCTTATATCGTTGGATCCATTTGTGAGTGGAGAGTCGAGCGCGACGTCGTTGCACTATCTTTCTTGCATGCATGCACTTCCGGACAGGGACAAGCGTCAGGAAGAATGGTTACCGAAGAAAATATGGTACCCCGAGACACCGGAGTAGATGCAGTAACCGTAGTGTCAATAAGGACATTGAACTATATTGCGACGGGTACCCAGCACAGCAAGTCAGTTAGGGTGCGCATGACATTTTGTTCTGAGCTGTAGCACGCCGCGAGTACATGACGGAGACTATCTGCTCCTACCAGCGCGTACAACCCCACCAGCTCCAACTACAGCAACCCCTATGTATCATTTACACACCGACCGATAGCCCCCAACGACACCCTACTTTCCGGACCCGAAATATCACCCGTTTACATATTCCCAGGGGCCACCAGCTTAAACTGCCACATTCAAGTCATGCATGGCCTCTTGGCAAGACGGCTGGATTCCCGTTTGATATGGGCTGCAAGCCGCAATTGGACCTGCGGTTGCCATTGTTCTACTACCTTTAGACGGCCGCAACGGGACGCATAGGGTCAGCAAGGCACGCGAGGACAAGGCCGGCAGACCTATTCTGGATGCGGAGGAAGTCACCGTTTCACCAAGTATAAATGCTAAGGGTTAAAGGATCTTATCCAGCAGGGTTTTATGCATCTGTCTAATTAAGGAAGGCTAGTAGCGGGGACGCGCGAATAACCTAAACCTAAACTTCCGTAGCTCGGCAATAAAGGACAATTAAAGGGCATCAAGAACTGGCTCCATATATACTAGGGAGCAGACCTAGATAGGCCAAAGAAAAAACAGATACGGTAACAGGCCCCTATAGGACAAACGGATTTTACTGCTTTCCGTAACGGAGTAGTGCTAAAGAACAGTAATAAAATGCGTACAAACTAGAAGGACTACTATCAAGTACGGCCCACGGACTTAGTAACGCCCAGCTAGTAACATCCGCAGACTTACCCAACCCCTAGAGACAGCCGTACAACCAGGACAACCGTTAAGCCGCAGGCTTCGCCACAGGAAAAGAATATACAACCGGGAGATTACATCCAAATTAGGCTACGGCCTGCGGATAAGACAGCAGAAGCTAGGAAGAAGAATAAATCTTCTAATCCTTAGAGACGGTCTTAGAGACGGACGCTTAACCAGGCCGCCATTAACTAGCAGGCTAAGCAGCTGTCAGATAATCTATATTCTCTAAAGGCGTGGGTCACGTGCACGAGTCACGTGCACGGAGCCCGTGCACTGTAAAGTCTCTTCGTAGCTCAAAGCCCTAGGGGCTCATCAGGAGGATCAATCAACGATCAAGTCAAGATCATCAATCAATCAACCCATTTCATCAATGGACTGCTCTATATGCACTTCGTGACAGCAGCAGGCTCCGCATTAGGTGTAGGATGTTCAACCAGGGGACAGTTAAGTCCTAAGGTGGGGGAGGGGATGCAGGTAACGTATAAAAGATTTCAATTTGTCTGCTTAATTACTATATTTCCTGCTTCTTTCTTATTTACTTTCTTAATCGCGACGCGTTAATCGCGACAACCTACTGCAAAAATGTTAGTTTAGCTCACCGCCTGTCGCCAAGCCAATAGCGATTTTCCATCCTGGGGATGGAAAATCCTAATTGGTCCATTTAGCAATAGAGCCGGCAGAACTCTACACCTGTCAGAAATTAGTGATGAGGTGCTGACTAAGCTCTGGACACATTGCGAGGTCAAGCTCTGCATGCAATCTATATAGACATCAACCGCATCTACTGCATCACGAATCAATTAATACTCATCGTCTGCGTTATCTCTATTATCAATTAGACCCTCAAGGGACCTCCGCTGTGACCTTATGACCTTATAATTCTAATAGGTTATGAGCCCGGGTAGCAAATCTCTCCTGGGTAGCAACACCTCCTAACTCAAAAATCGACCCCCAAAAATGACCTCCTCTACCTTAACCTCAATGACACCTACATACGATCACAAGGTAGGCAAAATCGTTATTTTTAATGGAGACAACTTTGCAGACTGGGAGCGCATCTATAAGGCAGCCCTAATCATGGCAGAAGGATGGGATTTTGTTACTGGTACAGAAGACCCAGCTTAAGTCAATTCAGCTAATGGGAGAAGAAGACGAGGGGAAGTAAATAAGATTATCTATAATTTAATAGGAGACGACCGTTAGGAAGAGATGCGTAAGATAATAAAGGCGTATAATATCTAGGGAATATGGGAAGGAATCGGCCAAGATCTAGGCAGTAACACTTAGCAGTAACTTTACTGCCCAAATCTCTTGCCAAGTTTCGTTCTGCCGGTGTAAAATCAGTAGCTTAAAGCTTATTTTTAGTGTTATAGATCTAGATTTTAGAGCCATAGATCAATTAATTAGTGTAGAGCCGTTACATCACAGTAAAGCTATATCTAAGTTGTAACGGAACCTTGTAGCAGGAACTACGGTGGGTCCTGTTATTGGGCTAGGTATATAGGTAAGAACAATATCAACAACGTAATAACAACTGGTGGAGTGGTTGCCTAACAGATTAACTCCAATTGTATTCTAAGATTCACTACAAGGAGAGAACTATCTACGGTAGGGACTGAGGTCCTTTAAATACACAACCGTACTCCTAAGAAATCCTCCCTTGTACGTGAGGTACGTGTTGTACGTAAGGTATATACGTTTACTACGTTCCCTGCGTTCCTTACGTAGTATATTATATAACTCGGCTACTATTCCTTGTCACATGGCTCCACTGGATCCATCCTAGATTGTGCCTATATTAACTAACTAGCTTCCTCCGACTCTTCTCTAAGTAGTTATAATATTGTACTTAAGCTGTCTGTAATACTATCTCCCTCCTCTTTATCTTCGTCCTTAAAGATTCCTAACATCTCCAAGTTGTCTACTAGAGGTGTGATGTCTGTTTAATTAATCTGGTTAATATCCTTACTTATTATACCTAAAGCGTCTTCTTCCTTATACGTGTAATGTTGTGCTCGTACTATAACTGCTATACTATTGCTTGGTAAGATAATGTTATCTCCATGTTCTCGTTGTATAAAAGTGGGGTTAGTGTGTATTATAATAGTGAGTCCCTTATTTTAATAACCCTTGTCTTGCTTAGAGTGCACTAAAGCAAATATTTAATTGTTCTGCGATGTTTGTTCTTCCTTTAACGCTAAGTGTACGCGTTCTATAACTTTTAACAGTCTTTAAGTTCCCTAAGTAACTTGTTGTAGGGTCTTATATTTAATCTGCTGCTATAAAACTTAATGGTAAGCTCTCCGCTGCCCTAGCTAAGCTGGAACGTTCCTGAGATACGGAATAGAAGGCCCTAGACGCTTAAATTACAGCGTCTGCTTAACTGCTTCGTCTTAAGAAGGTTTATAAGAAGGTTCGTTTTAAGGAGTAGAAACTTGTTTAATAGGGTCTTAATAAGCTAGGTAACAAAAGAACTAGCTCTCCTTCTATAAGGGAAATAACTCTAAGTAGCTTAGCAATTGCTCCTCTTGGGTCCCCCTTAGGTGACTTATTCTTTGGCGATTCTTTTTTAATACTCCCTAACCTACTTTTTTCTAATACTCCTTTACCTTTTCTATAGCGTTCTCTAGGTTGCTTAGTGGTTCCTAGGTAGTCTTACTATAGCCTATCTACTTTACTTTATACCATGTTTTGTTATCTACGTCCTTATAACTAATAATCTTTAAAACTTGCTATTTGTCTTTCTTTTATTCTCTATATATATCTGCCTTATAGACTAGTGGCTTAATATCTCTATATGCTGGTTCTAGCATTGTAATGTGTTGTATAGGGTAGATCTTTATTTTGGCTAGTAGGTTTAACTTATATATAACCAATAAAATTCTTTACGCAATTTTAAAAGGTCCTAGTCTAATATGGTCCAACTTCTTACTTAGTTATTAACTTTTAAAATTTTTGTGTAGTAGCTATACTTTATCTCCTTTCTTAAGATCTGGTCCCTTAGATCTCCTAGTATTATAGTATCTTTTTATCTATTCTTGTACTAGTTTAGCTGTCTCCATAAGGTCTATATAAAGATTTATTAATATCTCTATTCTTTGTTTAGCTGTGCTACTTATTTTCTTTGCTTGGTGTAGTGATAACGATGTTCTTAGCTTATATCCGTAATTTGCCTTAAATAGTAATATCCCTATTCCTTTTTATGGTGTTGTATTATATGCAAACTGTGTAACTGGTAATAACAATACCTAATTATTTTGTGTGTAATTAATATAATGCCTTAGATACTGTTTTAGTGTCTAGTTTAGTCTTTCTGTTTATCCGTCCGTCTGCGGATAATATGCTGTAGATATTACTGCGTAAACCCCTTGTTCTGCTAGAAACACTTCCTAAAATGCTACTATAAATCTTAGATCTTGGTCCAATATGACCTTATCTAGTGCTCTATATCTTGTAAATACTTCCTTTATATAGATTCTAGCGATATCTTTTGCTAATATCTCTTTAGTGCATGCTATAAAGTATCCCTACTTTGTTAGCTTATCCACTATTACTAAAATCGCGTTATAATCTTATCCTGTAATAGGATTTTTTAACTTTAGTAACTTAATAATAAAGTCCTATAATATAACCTTCTATAGTCTTCCTGGTATTTTAATAGGTTATAGCCTTCTATACGGCTTATATCTTGTTGGTTTGTTTTTTTGGCAATCTAGATATTCCTTTATAACTTATCTTACTAGTCCCTAGATTCCTTAAATAATATACTCCTTTTAAAGTCTTAACACTAGTCTTGTAGACCTGTTATATCCTTATATTATTCCCTTGTGGAATTCCTTAATAAATTCTTCTATAATAGACTTAGGCATATATATTGCTTCTCTATTTTTATATTACTTTAAGTCTAAATCCTCTGCCTATGCTTTTTAGATCTTCTGTGTTTAATTACTCTTTAGTAATTTATAGACCTAACTTTCCTTAGTTGCTGTAATCTTTAGATAATTATACCTAATTAATCTGTCTTAATCCCTTCGCAATAAGGCTCCTAATAGCTTTTTGTTATTTTATAGTTTAGCTTTTCTGCTTAAAGCATCTACTTGTGTATTGTCTATACCCTTAGTATACTAAATTTCGAAATAGTATTCTGTAAGCATTTCCGCCTATCTAACCTGTCTTTAGTTGAGTTTCTTTATTATTAGAAATCCTGTAAGGTTCTTATAGTCCGTTTTAACCACAAATGGTTTTTTTGTGCCTTATAAGAATGCTCTTTATTTCTTAAGTACTGTAACTATACCTAATAACTCTTTGTTGTAAATATTATAGTTTAACTCTAGTGGTGTTATTTTCTGACTATAGTATGCTACTAGATGCTATGCGTCCTGGTGCTTTTGTAATAAGTATGCTCCTAGTGTAAAGTCTAATGTATTTGTCTTAATAACCGTTTCTAACTTTGGTTAATAGACTTTAAGGACTAGTTCTTGGGTAAATAACTCTTTAAGTTCCTAGAATAGCTTTTTTTACCTACTACCCTAAACCTACGGTTCCTCTTTCTTTATTAGTCTTGTAAATAGCTTAATACTCTTTAATTACTATGCTATAAACCTCCTATAGTAGTTATAAAACCCTAGAAACGACCTTAACTATATAATGTTCTCTGGTTCTTGCTAACTTACTATAGCTTTGACTTTCTTTAGGTCTATACTAATTTTCCCTAGTTTGATAATAAATCCTATAAAATTGGGTTTCCTTATAAAGAACTCGTATTTCTTAACTGCTACTAGTATTTGTTTTTCTTATAGTCTTTAAGACCTATTTAATATGTTCTCTATATTCTTCCTTACTCTCTAAGTAGATGATAATATCGTTAAGGTATGCTATAATAAACTTATTAAGGTGTTCTCCTAATACACTATTAATTCGCTTCTGGAATGTTGCTAGTATATTTATAAGTCCGAATTGTATAACTAATAGTTTATATAGTCCTTTATTTAACCTAAAGGCTGCCTTTTACCTATTACCTTTCTTAATCCTAATCTAATGGTACGCCCATCTTAAATCTATCTTTATAAAGATTTTTGCGTTGCCTATTCTGTCTTGGATTTCGCTAATTAAGGGTAAAGGATACCTATCCTTTCTGGTAATGCTGTTTAACTGTCTATAGTTTATACATATCCTAAGTTTTCTGTTTTTCTTTGGGACGAATAATACTGGATATCCTACTAATAACTATAACGGTCTGATATATCCCTTTTATAAGTTCTCCTAGATAAACTCCTTAAGCGCTACTAACTCTGTTTTAGTAAGCTTATAGATTGGAAAGAACTTTAAACTTATTCCCTCTTCTAATTCTATCTTATAGTCCTATACTATATGCTTTAATAGCTTTTCACTTTCTAGTAACTATAACTTTTTTCTATACTTGTAGTATCTTTTTGGTACATGACTTAAGCCTTACTTAGTTTCTTTATATATCGCTTTAACCTAGTACTATACCAACTTGGTTTGTTGTTGTATCTTGTATTGTTAAGTATTCTTAATATTGACCTAACCTGTAACCTAATTAATCTTTAGATTATACTCCTATAATTAAGGTATTTCTAGTATCGCCTTATCCTGTTCTAATAGTAGGATATTAAAAGATATTCTGACCTATCTTCCTTTAATAGTTAACTGAATAGGTTCTGTTTTAAGATTAATAATACCTTCTCTATAAGCTATCTAATCTCCTAAAATTGTTATAAGTGGATATAGGTGTTTCTTTTGTTTATATAGTAACCCTATCCTTTCTACTGCCTTTAGTGATATATGGTTCCTTATTGCTCCACTATCTACTAACGCTTTGAACTGCTAATCTTACCACTTAACTTATAAATTTAGGTGTTATCCTTAAATTCCTTTAAGGGTCTAAGGCTTTAATACTAGTTCCCTCTGGTTTTATACGCCTCCCCTTTTCCTAACTATTGGCTGCTAGATCCTATTTGTACTTAGTTTAACTTAGGCTAATACTTAGTTTATTTCTTTTCCTCTACGTGCTATAGATAAGTGTTCTTTAGGTACTCCTATTACTATTATCTATCTAGGCATTCTTCTATAAGGAATCTTTCTAGTTAAAGTATTAAGTCCCCTTAACCTTGTACTTCTACTGGGTGCTATCTATATATATACTTAGTATTTCTAAACCGCTTTTCCTCTAGTGCCTAATATATCCTTACTAAGTACTTTTAGTTCTTATCTTTTAGTGCTCTATATATGTTATAGGTGTTATCCACACAAGCTATCTATAATAGTGTATAATACGCTAGGTGATTTAGGTTAACTTTTAGTTTATTTTTATTTTTAAGTTTAAATCTGTACCTAGTTAACCTAACTACTAGTATCTCTGTTATAGGTACTAAGATTTATTACTTACTTCTCTAGTCCCTAGATCCCTTTTTTAGGTTCCTTAATATTATAATTAACGCCCCTTTAATATAACTTATGTGTTTTTCTGTAATAGGTTAGTCTTAGACAACTTTTTTATCTAGCTATATATAAAAGTCTTTCTATTTATTGTTGTGTTATTGCCTATACCACTTTCCGTACAACTGGTTTAGTGTGTATGGTCTATCTATTAGAAAGTACCTTATTATCGCTATATTATAATATTCTTTAGTATGTCTTTTTTTAAATCTGGTTAGGATATTTAGATTCTCTTCTTATTCTAGTTTATCTAACTACTTTACCCTAGGTGTCCCTATACTTGGCCTATTAGTAACTCTTTATACGGGTGCTTTGTCCTTTATATAACCTAGCATAGCTAACCTCTTGTCTAGCTTTTGCTCTTGCTATGCAATAATTCTTGTTTTAAACTTATCCATAGTTTCTTATTTTTTACGTCTTGCAGCTAGATCTTTGTAGTTGTCTTGCTTTTTAATCCTAGTATTAACTGTTTAATCTTTAGGCTGAATACTGCGTTTACCTAGGACTGTTAATATTCTTATTTATTCCCTAAACTTATAGTTCTTAAACTTGCGTCCTATACTTATTTGTTTGTCTGTGAATTAAGTAGCTACCCTTTTTTATTAGTTTTTGTCCATTATAGGTTCTTGGGTATGTTTTATCTTGTTTTAAGAGTCTTAAGCTTCTTGTATCTCTTCTTAAGAATTTTAAGCCTGTGGCCTTTTGCCTTTATTAAGTAATAAGCTAGCACTAGTAGTCGTCTACTTACTTAGTTTCTTTTAAACGTTGCTTTTTTTGTCTTATAAAGCGATGGAAATTGTATCTAATAGTATTATAATACCTATTACTAAACCCTATTCTGTAATAGTCTTAGTTTCTACTTCTATTTTAACTTCTTTAAGGTTTGCATGCTCCTAGTAAGCTGCCTTTATTACCTTATTATTGGTAAATGCTTCGCCTGTGTTAAACTTATTGTCTTTAATGTCTGATTTATAAGCTAGTTCATTAGTTTCTCTAAACTTAGATAACAATAGCTCCTATAGCTAATAGCTTGCGCCGTACTTGGCGTCCTTATAAATTTAGCATGCGTTGTTATAACAAAACGCGAAACTGTTAATTAAACACTCTTTTATTCCTCGCAGTGCACTGTCGTCCCTTTATATGTATGTGCTGTCTGCTGGCCTAGTTCCTTTTACTATGTAATTACTCTAACTACCTTTATAGTTTCTAGTAAAATAACCTTATTTTTTATAATTTATGCAAGCTCTATCTTTAAACCACTTTTCTTACTATAAAGTTCGCCTAAACGTCTTCTACTACTAAGATCCCTGGTTTAGCCTCTGCTCCTAGGTCCTTTAATTACTAGATCCTTAACCTCTAGGTTTTTTTGGTACCACTTAGGTCTATTGGCTCTGCGCTATTTTATAGTTTTTAACTCTATATCTATCGTTGCGTACTCTGCGCCTTATATAACTATGGAATTCTGTCTTACCCTTTCTTAGCTTGTTCCCTTTGATAGATCCTATTATTGATCTTTATTAACTAGTCTATTAACTCTCTTAAAGTGTCTATATCTTCTATTAGGATAATTGCGTTCTAGGCTTTAGCCTTAAGTCCTTACTTATACTATGTTATAAGCGCTCTGTTATTCCACTTAATCTATATAGCTAGTGTTTAAAACTGCGTTATATACTTAATTGCTAAAGTGCGTTGTACTAAGTTCTAAAGCTTTTGTTCTGCTATAGTTGTAGCCTCCAGATCTCTAAATATCTATATTAGTTATTTTGTAAACCCGTTCTAACTAGCGAATATATACTGTACATCCTAGTTAGTAGTTGTTATGCTATTAGCCTATATCTCCGTAAGATATGGTTTAAACCACTTAAGTGCTCTTTCTGTTAGGAACAACCCTGTATAGGCTACTTAATCTAACAATATTGCTAACTTTGCTCCTTCCTGTATAACCTTAAAGTACATTTGCGTAAGAAATCCCTTAAGCTTTAACTTCTCTCCTAAGAACCGTTTAATTAAAGGTAACTTAATTTTTGCTGCTCTAATTCTATTAATGCGTTTTTTAAGTATTCTATTATTGTTTTATAAGTGATTAACCATTTCCTATAACTAACCTTATGTAACCACTTAAGAATCTGTATCCGCTATACTAGTATCTCCTGGCCCTAAGGTCGTGGCTACTATTAACGTTGTTATAACTGGTACTTTAGGTGGCATGTTATTCGATCTTGTTTAATACCGTAACCTTAGTAGTAAATGTGTAACAAAACCTTGTAGTAGGAACTACAGTGGGTCCTATTATTAGGCTGGGTATATAGGTAAGAATAATATCAATAATATAATAATAACTGGTGGAGTGGTTGCCTAATAGATTAACTCTAATTGTATTTTAAGATTCACTACAAGGAGAGAACTATCTATGGTAGGGACTGAGGTCCTTTAAATACATAACCATACTCCTAAGAAATCCTCCCTTATACGTGAGGTACGTGTTATACGTAAGGTATATATATTTACTACGTTCCCTGCGTTCCTTATATAGCACGTTATATAACTCGGCTACTATTCCTCATTATATAGCTCCACCGGATCTATCCTGGATCGTATTTGTATTAACTAACTAGCTTCCTCCGACTCTTCTCCAAGTAGTTGTAACATTGTACTTAAGCTGTCCGTAATATAAGTAATCTATATTGTAATCCTTGGCATAGTGTTACACGTAAAAATATTTAATTGTGAGATTTAGGATAGGGTTTATATTTTAATTAAATTTATAAAAGTCCTTGTAGCGCAGTGGTATAGTATATTCTATAGTTGTATTAATTTAGAGCTAGCCTAATAAAATTTAGGGTTGCTCGGTTACTAAAGAAAAGTTATAATACTTAACATGGTGTTAAACTTAGAATGCCTCTACTACTATAGTAGTAGAGACGCCCCAAGTTTCTAACAATTAAGATTTTAGACTATAGTAGATTAACTACTTACTAAAATATAGGGTGTCTCTATTACTATAGTAGCTATTATAGTAATAAAGACACCCCTATATTTATAAATTTAGATTTTTAATTGTAATTGCATCTATATAAACATAGAAGCTAGAGACAAATTAATATATAAAAGTATTTTGTTTAAGAGTTATAAAGGTAATTTAAATAAGGACTTAAGAGAAAGGGTTACCTTAGGAAAAGAGCAAGTAAATAGTAAATAAATATCCCAGGTGCTTTAACACTAAGATACTCTAATACACGCCACCGCATGGTTATATTATTATATTTAATGGGTCCTATAATACTAATTTATAACTTAGATATGCTATTAGGAGAGGGGCTAAGAGAGGGAAGGTTGTTAAATCTACTATAGTAACTTATTCCTTTTCTATTCTTTCTTTAAAGTAATAAAATAACTACGCCTATTTAGAAGGCTAGAGTGCTTACTAGCTTCTAGTATAACAGAACCTTGTAGTAGTAACTACGGTGGGTCCTGTTATTGGGCTAGGTATATAGGTAAGAACAATTTAACAATATAATAATAACTAGTGGAGTAGTTGCCTAATAGACTAACTCTAATTGTATTCTAAGATTTACTATAAAGAGAGAACTATCTGGGTAGGGACTGTGGTCCTTTAAATATATAACCATACGCCTAAGAAATCCCTTCGCTCTATCTACTCTATTTGCTCTATCTGCTCTATTATAGATTATATAGATTACCTTATATAACCTCAGCTACTATTCCTTGTTATATAGTTCCACTAGATCTATTCTAGACTGTGCCTGTATTAACTAACTAGCTTCCACCAACTCTTCTTTAAGTAGTTGTAATATTATACTTAAAGCGTCTATAACACTATCTCCCTCCTCTTTATCTTCGTCCTTAAAGATTCCTAACATTTCCAAGTCGTCTACTAGAGGTGTAATGTCCGTTTAACCAATCTGGTTAATATTTTTACTTATTATGCCTAAAGCATCCTCTTCTTCCTCTACCGTTTAACGTGCTCGCACTATGGCTAGCATTTTATTGCTTGGTGAAATAATGTCATCTCCATATTTTCGCTGCGTAAAAGAGGGGTTGGTTTATATTGCGTTGGTAAGTCCTAACTCCCAATAACCGTCCTCTTATTTGGAGTGCACTAAGGCAAATATTTGTTCTGCCTGTGACGTTTGTTTAGTTTTTAACGCTAAGTATATATATCCTATAACTCTTAACAGTCTTTAAGTTCCCTAAGTAACTTATTATAGGGTCTTATGTTTAATCTGCCGCTATAAAGCTTAATAATAAACTATTAGTTGCTTTTGCAAAGCTCTAGCGTTCTTGTGACGCTAAATAAGAGGCTGCTGCTGCTTAGCAATGGGCTCTTAAGTCTTATCTTGCTGCTTCTACTTAGTTAATCCGTCTTAAGAAGGTTTATAAGAAGGTTTGTTCTAAGGAGTAGAAACTTATTTAATAGGGTCTGTCTAAGCTAGGTAATAAGAGGGTAGAGTTTCTAAAGAAGGAAACAACTCTAAGTAATATAGTAGTTGCTCCTTATAGGTCCCCCTTAGGTGGCTTATCCTTTAGTAATTCTTTTTTAATACTCTCTAACCTACTTTTCTTTAATACTTCTTTACCTTTTCTATAGCGTTCTCTAGGTTGCTTAGTAGTTTTTAGGTAGTCTTACTATAGCCTATCTACTTTACTTTGTACTATGTTTTATTATCTACATCCTCGTAACTAACGATTTTTAAAACTTACTATTTGTCCTCTTTTTGTCCTCTATACGTGTCTGCTTTATACACTAGTGGTTTAACGTTTCCGTATACTAGTTCTAGCATTGCAATGTATTGTATAGGGTATATTCTTATTTTGGCTAGTAGGTTTAACTTATACGTAACCAATAAAATCCTTTATATAACTTTAAAAGGTCTAAGTCTAATATAGTCCAACTTCTTGCTTAGTCGTTAACTTTTAAAATTTTTGTATAGTAGCTATACTTTATCTCCCTCCTTAAGATCTAGTCCCTTAGATCTCTTAGTATTATAGTACCTTTTTATTTATTTTTGTACTAGTTTAGCTGTTTCTTTAAGGTTTATATAAAGGTTTATTAACGTCTCTATTCTTTACTTAGCTGTGCTACTCGTCTTCTTTACTTAATATGGTAACAACGACATTCTTAGTTTATACCTATAATTTACCTTAAATGGTAATGTCCCTATTCCTTCTTATAGTGTTGTATTATATGTAAACTATATAACTGGTAATAACGATACCTAATTGTTCTATGTATAGTTAATATAATGCCTTAGATACTGTTCTAGTGTCTAGTTTAACCTCTCTATTTATCCGTCCGTCTGCGGATAGTATGCTGTAGATATTACTGCGCGAACTCCTTATTCTGCCAGAAATACTTCCTAAAATACTACTATAAATTTTAGATCTCTATCTAATATAATCTTGCTTAGTGCTCTATATCTTATAAATACTTCCTTTATATAGATTCTAGCGATATCTTCTACTAATATTTCTTCTGTACACGCTATAAAGTACCCCTATTTTGTAAGCTTATCCACTATTACTAAAATCGCGTTATAATCTTATCCTATAATAGGATCTTTTAACTTTGGTAACTTAATAATAAAGTCCTATAATATAACTTCCTATAGTCTTTCTAGTATTTTGATAGGCTATAGCCCTCTATACAGCTTATGCCTTGTTGGTTTGTTTCTTTAGCAATCTAGATATTCTTTTATAACTTGCCTTGCTAGTCCCTAGATTTCTTAAATAATATACTCCTCTTAAAGTCTTAACACTAAGCCTATGGCTCCGTTGTGTCCCTATATTATTTCCTTATAAAATTCTTTTATAAACTCCTCTATAATTAACCTTAAAATATAAGTAGCTTCCCTATTTTTATATTGCTCTAAGTCTGGATTCTTAAGCTATGCTTCCTAGATTTTCTATATCCAATTACTTTCTAGTAATTTATAGACCTAACTTTCTTATATTGCTACTATCTTTGGATAATTATACCTAATTAATCCGTTTTTATTTTTTCGCAATAATGCTCCTGACGGCTTTTTATTACTTTATAGTTTAGCTTTTCTACTTAGAGCATCTACTTGTGTATTGTTTATACCCTTAGTATACTAAATCTTGAAATAGTATTCTATAAGTATCTCTGCCTATCTAACCTATCTTTGGTTAAGTTCTTTTATTATTAGGAATCCTGTAAGGTTCTTACAGTCTGTCTTAACTATAAATGGTTTCTCTATGCCTTATAAGAATGCTCTCTATTTCTTAAGTACTATAACTATGCCTAGCAACTCCTTATTATAAATATTGTAGTTTAACTCTAGTGGTGTTATCTTTTAACCATAGTACGCTACTAGGTGCTATACGTCCTAGTGCTTTTATAGTAAATATGCTCTTAGTGTAAAGTCTAATATATTTATCTTAACAACTATTTCTAACTTTAGTTAATAGATCTTAAGGACTAGTTCCTAGGTAAATAACTCTTTAAGTTCTTAGAACAGCTTCTTTTACTTACTACCTTAAACCTATAGTTCCTCCTTTTTTATTAACCTTATAAATGGTTTAATACTTTTTAACTATTATGCTATAAACCTTTTATAGTAGTTATAAAACCCTAGGAACGATCTTAACTATATAATATTCTTTGGTTCCTGCTAACTTACTATAGCTTTGACTTTCTTTGGGTCTATACTAATTTTTCCTAGTTCTATAATAAATCCTATAAAATTGGTCTTCCTTATAAAGAACTTATATTTCTTAATTGCTACTAGCATCTATTCTTCTTATAGTCTCTTTAAGACCTACTTAATATATTCTCTATGTTCTTCCTTACTTATTAAGTAGATGATAATATTATTAAGATATACTATAATAAACTTATTAAGGTGTTCTCCTAACATACTATTAATTTGCTTTTGGAATGTTACTAGTACGTTTATAAGCCTGAATTATATAACTAATGGCTTATATAGTCCTTCCTTTAACCTAAAAGCTGCTTTTTATTTATTACCTTCCTTAATCCTAATCTAATAGTACGCCCACCTTAGATCTATCTTTGTAAAGATTTACATATTGCCTATTCTATTTTAGATTTCGCTAATTAAGGGTAAAGGATACCTATCCTTTCTAGTAATGCTATTTAACTGTCTATAGTCTATATACATCCTAAGCTTTCCGTTTTTCTTTAGGATAAATAGTACTGGATATTCTACTAATAACTGTAATAGTCTAATATATCCCTTTTATAAGTTTTCCTGGATAAACCCCTTAAGCGCCACTAACTCTACTTTAGTAAGCTTATAGATTGGAAAGAACTTTAGACTAGTTTCTTCTTCTAACTCTATTTTATAGTCCTATGCTATATATTCTAACAGCTTTTTACTTTCTAGTAACCATAACTTTTTACTATACTTATAGTATCTCTTTGGTATATAACTTAAGCCTTACTTAGTCTCTTTGTATGTTGCTCCAACTTAGTACTATACTAACTTGGTTTACTGTTGCACCTTATATTGTTAAGTATCTCTAATATTAACCTAACCTATAACCTAATTGATTTTTAGATTATATTCCTATAACTAAGGCATCCCTAGTATCGCCTCGTCCTATCCTAATAGTAGGATATTAAAAGACATTCTAACTAGTCTCCCTTTAATAGTTAACTAAATAGGTCCTATTTTAAGATTAATAATGCCTTCTTTATAGGCTATCTAATCTCCTAAAATTGTTATAAGTAGATACGGGTGTTCCTTTTGCCTATATAGTAACTCTATTCTTTCTACTATTGCTAGTAATATATGGTTTCTTATTACTCTACTATCTACTAACACTTTGAACTGCTGGTCTTGCTACTTAATTTATAAATTTAGGTATTATCTTTAAATTCCTTTAAGGGTCTAAGGCTCTAATACTAGTTCCCTCTAGTTTTATACGCCTCCCCTTTTCTTAACTATTAGCTGCTAGATCCTGCTTATACTTAGTCTAACTTTAGCTAATACTTAGTTTGTTTTTTATCCTCTATATATTATAGATAAGTGTTCTCTGGGCACTTTTACCACTGTTATCTATCTAGGCATTCTTCTGTAAGAAATCTTCCTGGTTAAAGTATTAAGTCCCCTTAACCTTATACTTCTACTAGATGCTATCTATGTATATACTTAGCGTCTCTAAACTGCTTTTTCTCTGGTGCCTAATATATCCTAGTTAGGTACTTCCGGTTCTTATCTTTTAGTGCTCTATATATATTGCACGTATTATTTATACAAGCTATCTATAATAGTATGTAATGTGCTAAGTGACTTAGGTCTACTCTTAGCTTATTTTTACTTTTAAGTTTAAACCTCTATCTAGCTGATCTAACTATTAGTCTTTCTTTTATAGGTACTAAGACTTATCTCTTACTTCTTTAGTCCCTAGATCCTTCTTCTAGATTCCTTAATGTTATAATTAATACTCCTTTAATATAACTTATGCGTTTTTCCGTAATAGGTTAGTCTTAGATAACTTTTTTGTCTAGCTATATATAAAAATCTGCCTATTTATTATTACTTTATTGCCTATACTACTTTCCATATAACTGGTTTAGTGTATATAGTTTATCTATTAGAAAGTACCTTATTATTACTATATTATAATATTCTTTAGTATATCTTTCTTTAAACCTAGTTAGGATATTTAGATTCTCCTCTTATTTTAGTTTATCTAACTACTTTACCCTAGGTGTCCCTGCACTTAGCCTATTAGTAATTCTTTATACGGGTGCTTTATCCCTTATATAACCTAGTATACTAGATCTTCTATCTAGTTTCTGCTCTTGCTATATAATAATTCTTACTCTAAACTTATCTATAGTTTCTTGTTTTCTGCGTTTTATAGCTAGGTCTTTAAAGTCATCTTACTTCCTAATCCCTATATTAACTTTTTAATCTTTAGGCTAAACACCGCGTTCGCCTAGGATTGCTAATATCCTTATTTATTCCCCAAATTTATAGTTCTTAAACTTGCATCCTATACTTATTTGTTTGTCTATAAACTAAGTTACTGCCCTTTTCTATTAGTTTTCGTCTGTTATGGGTTCCTAAGCTATCTTTATTATATCTTATAAGTCTAGAGCCTTCCTTATCTTATTATAAGAGTCTTAGACCTGTAGCCTTTTACCTTTATTAAGTAATAAGCTAGCACTAGTAGTTATCTACTTACTTAGTTTCCTTTAAATGTTACTCCTTTTATCTTATAAAGTAATAAAAATTATGTCTAATAGTGTTATAATACCCGTTACTAAACCCTATTTTATAATGGTCTTAGTTTCTGCTTCTATTTTAACTTCTCTAAGGTCTACTTGCTCCTAGTAAGCTACCTTTATTGCCTTATTATTAGTAAATACTTTACCTATGTTAAATTTATTGTCCTTAATGTCTAATCTATAAGCTAGTTTGTTGGTTCCTTTAAACTTAGATAATAATAGCTCCTATAGCTAATAGCTTACGCCGTACTTGGCGTCCTTATAAATTTAGTATGCGTTATTATAACAAAATATAAAACTGTTAATTAAACACTCTTTTATTCCTTATAGTGCACTATTATTTCTCTATATATATGTATTTTCTGCTAGTCTAGTTCCCTTTACCGTGTAGTTACTTTAACTACCTTTATAGTCTCTGGCGAAATAACCCTATTTTCCGTAATTTATGCAAGCTCTATCTCTAAACCACTAACTTTGCTGTGGAGTTTGCCTAAATATCTTTTACTGCTAAGATCCCTAGTTTAGCCTCTACTCCTTGGTTCTTTAATTACTAGATCCTTAACCTCTAGGTTTCTATAGTTTCTTTTCCTACCTTTAGGTTTCTTTAGTACCGCTTAGGTCTATTAGCTCTACGCCATTCCATAGTTTTTAACTCTATATTAGTTGTTGTATACTCTGCGCCTTATATAACTATAGAACTCTGTCTTAACCCTTTTTAGCCTGTTCCCTTTGGTAGATCCTATTATTAATTTTTATTAACTAATCTATTAACTCTCTTAAAGTATCTGCATCTTTTATTAGGATGATTGTATTCTAGACTTTAGCCTTAAGTCCTTATTTATATTATACTATAAGCGTCTTATTGTTTCACTTAACCTATATAGCTAGTATTTAAAACTATGTTATATACTTAATTGCTAAAGTACGTTATACTAAGTTCTAAAGCTTTTGTTCCGCTGTAGTTATTGCCTCCAGGTCTCTAAATATTTATATTAACCATTCTACAAACCCGTTTTAACTAGTAAATATATACCGTATATCCTGGTTAGTAGTTATTATACTATTGGCCTATATCTCTATAAGATATGGTTTAAACTACTTAAGTGCCCTCCCTATTAGGAATAACCCTGCGTAGGCTACTTAATCTAATAATGTTACTAACTTCGCTTCTTCCTATATAACCTTAAAGTATATCTGCGTAAGAAATCCTTTAAGCTTTAACTTCTCTCCTAAAAATCGTTTAATTAAAGGTAACTTAATCTTTACTACTCTAATTCTATTAATGCGCTCTTTAAGTATCCTATTATTATCCTATAAGTGATTAACCATTTCTTATAACTGACTTTATATAATTAACTGAAAATCTATGCCTGCTATACTAGTATCTCCTCCTGCGCTTAAGGTTATGGCTGCCGTTAACGGCGTTGTAACTAGTGCTTTAGGTGGCATATTATTTAACCTTATTTAATACCGTAACCTTAGTAGTGAATGTGTAACAGAACCTTATAGTAGTAACTACGGTAGGTCCTATTATTGGGCTAGGTATATAGGTAAGAACAATTTAACAACATAATAATAACTAGTGGAGTAGTTACCTAACAGACTAACTCCAATTATATTCTAAGATTTACTACAAAGAGAGAACTATCTAGGTAGGGACTATGGTCCTTTAAATACACAACTATATGCCTAAGAAATCCCTTCGCTTTGTCTACTCTGTCTACTCTGTCCGCTCTGTTATAGATTATATAGATTACACAGATTATATAGATTACCTTACGTGACCTTAGCTACCATTCCTCGTCATATAGTTCCACCGGATCCATTCTGGACCGTGCCTGTATTAACCAACTAGCTTCCGCCGACTCTTCTCCAAGTAGTCGTAACATCGTACTTAAAGCGTCCGTAACATCTAGCTTAAGTAAGTGTTTAGGAGAAATTGGTTAAATAGCTACCTGCATTTCTATAATTGTGTTCTTATTTCTTAGTGTCGGTATCACCTAAGTGCACTTGATTGGCCTATTAATCGTTGGATTTGTTTAATGTTCAATAGGTGTAGAAAGCAGAGGATCGTAAGGATCGCAGTGCCTAAGTAGGGGGCTAATGAGTCATTATAAGGATGACTAATTAGAGACATGACCACGTAACCTCTATCCATATATTCCTGTCCATATATTCCAACACTTAGCTTCTTATAGGCCTTCTATTTGGCTAACTAGGTTTCCTAGGGTGCAGCAGCGGGGGTAACAGAGGTAGAGGCGTCCATTTTAGGTAAGGTCTTAGTATAGAGCTTAGGTGGCGATTAAGTGGTGTTAAGAATCTTAGTGGTAACAAAAGTATATTATACGTCTATTTAATTATGCGGCAATCTATAGGGCATGCTAGGGTAGAGGGGTATTTAGTAAACATTATATTTATATAGCTTTTACTACCTAGGTAGTAAAATAGGTGCCTAAGTAGTGCCTTGGCTACCCTAATCGCCTACTAAGCCGCCGCTAATTAAAAGATTTAGGCAGTAAAGTTACTACTAAGTATTACTGCCTGGATCTTGGCCGGGAAGGAATAAAGAAGTTAAATAAGTTAAATAATAAGGTCTATATCTCTAGACTTCGTAGAGAGTTCTATAGCACTATATTTAACCCTCTAAAGATATAAATTGTTAAGTTTATCTATATACTAAATCAATTTAAGATCAATCTAGCTTTGACACCTTAAGCACTTACTAATAATAATATTAAAGAGTAGCTTCTTTTAGCCCTTCCAAGTAATATTACATGGCAGAATATAAAGACCTAGTGTCTACAAGATAAATAAGACCTTAAAAGCTATATTACCCTTCTTTAGGAGCAAGAGACTGCTCTCCCTATATAAGTATAAAATGCAGCACTTATATATAAGAGGAAAGACGAACCTAGGAGGAGAAGAAGAAACCGAGGTTGAGGTCAAATAAGGGGCAGAGGTTGTGCTGGTAGATTTGATCATTCCTTATCGCGCCATTGCTATAGCTTATTATCTTAAGTAACTAAAGAGCTAAGATGACTAGAAAGAGATAAGTGCAGAGTATACTACTAAAAAGGTTACTACTAGAAGGACTGTCCCCTACTTACACAATTCCAATTTAATAACACTAAAAAGAAATATTAAGGTGCTCCTAAGGTAGAGGAAGTAGGGAATATAGTAATAGTTAAGGAAGAATTCGACAGCGATTTAATCTACCTTAACCCTAACCCTAACCCTAAATATGCTATGCTTATAACAACTAACCACTTTACTGGTAACCTAATTAGACCTAATATTAATTAGACCTAATATACTTAAAGAGATAGAATATGCCAAGATAGGTCCGCACTATAAATAGGACCGTTGTCCCTGCTATAGGCTACGGTTAAGTCTAAATTGGTAGCCTAAGGCTAAAAGATATCTAGCTTATACCTTTATTTAAGACAATTAAGCTAATCTTAGTAAGGACTCTTACTTAGGAAGGCTACTTAATTACCTTTAATATAGACAATTAAGCTACTGTTACGGCGCTGGTACGCGTCACCTAGTCAGGGGTTCGCTTACGCCTTGGCGCGTGTACATAGACGTGTCCGTTCCACGACCTTCTTTTTCTCCTCAGTTTTGATATCCTCGTCGATAGACAATCCAATTGTACAGGCTTGCATACGTTCTTTACGGCGCTCGTGCCTCGATTGACTGCGTCGCTGTGACAGCTACTAGCGAGCATAAATTAGGAGTAATATTTAAGGCTATTATAAGGAATAACCTCTATATACTATAAGAGCATTAGGAAGCACTTAATGTGACAGTAGAAGCATACAATTTATAACCAAACGTTAGTGAAATAGATGCTGAGCTATAGCACCGCTAAACTGGATATATAAATTACAGCAACCTATTTAAGCTATAGCACTCCTTACTAAGCATAAAGCTTAAGAAGAGAGCAGTACTAGTTAGTAAGAGTATATACAAAGCTTATCTAGTAGGGAGGATACAAGAAATACTAAGCAAGAAGACAACTAAGTATAAGAAGATACCTAGTTAAGGGCTATACTTTAATACTATAGGACAAATCAGTATATTAATTAGAGGTTATAACTACTACCTCCTAGCCCTAAACAACGCCATACGCTATACTTAGCTTATTCCTCTTAAGACCCTATAAACTAAAGAGGTACTACCGTATATTAAAGAGATTATTGCAAGGGTAGAGAGATTTACTAGTAATAGAGCTATCTAGATTTAAGCGGATAATAAAAAGGGGGGGTTTGGCCGCAGATTTTAAGACAAATTAATACTCTAAGGTATTAATTTTAAATCTTATCTGCTATATAAGCACTTATACAATGGCATAATTAAGCGCGTAATCTATATGGTTAACTATAAGATAAGGTCACTTCTATTTTAAGGAAATGTACCAGTTAAACTCTAGTGCTACGCAGTTAAACATGCTGTCTAGATTAAGAATTAAGTACCAACCTCAGCACTTCCATTTAACGACGAGTATAGTGGTGCTATTATACCCTATAAGGCATATACTGTGACGGTGCTAGAGCGCGTCACCTGCCAAATTCTGCTATGCTGCTGCCATATTCTGCCAACCTACAATTGGCTCGCTTACCGCTAGCGCCTTGGCGGCTGCCCCTTTATATATGTTTACTATGGTCCTTGCGACCCCCTTCTTTTCTTCTCCTTAGCTTAGTATCTTCATTAGATAGCAATCCACAAGCTTTAGTTTAGAGGCATTTATGCAAGCCGTCACATATACCTGTTAAGTCCCTAACCTTAAGAATCTAGTTATCTTTAGGTATTATACTAACCCAATTAATACGCTTAAGAAATACCCTAGGAAGTATAATTTAAGAATAAGACCTAACTACATTTTTATAGGATTAAAAAGGAGTAGTTAATTTAAAATAATAAATCTATATACGCAAGCAATTAAGCTCTTTGGAGATACTAAAGTAAATAAGTATAGGTTCCCTTATAGAGTACCTTAGGTGCAAGCTATAAGCCAAGCTATAAAATATACTGCGAGCCAAGCTGCGAGCCAAGCTATACCTCCCCCTACTACCTTAAACGCGCCAATAAAGACTCCAGTTGCAAGAACTGAGAGTAGGCTAAATAGTAACCAAGTAGGCTGCTTAAGCTAAGTGGGAAGCCTAGGTTAAGACCAAGTAGGCTACTTAAATTAAGTAGGAAGCCTAGGTTAAGATTAAGTGGGATACTTAAATTAAGGTAATATAAAGGGTGGGATGCCTGTATAAAGCACATTAATACGCATTCTTTATGCGCAGAGAATAAGGTCTAGAAGGTTACTAAATATAAGGGTTTTTAACAATATAGTGGTTTAGTTAGTAATAGCTATAAAAGCTATCTGTTTAGAACCTAAGAACACTACCTCCTTAGGAGCACCTATAGCACTATTTAATGCTATTAAGTTAGATTAGGCCTTAAGGGAGGACGCTCCTAGCTGGATAAAAGCTATCTTTAAAGAATTTCTCTCCCTAAAGAGAATGTATACCTATACTATTATAAGGGGGAGAGTATTAAAAGGAAGGTTGTTACTTCTAAGCAAGCTAGTTCTAAAGCACAAGTACAATGCTAAGGGAGAAGTAATTTATAAAAAGGCAAGACTGTATATTTAGGGAGACAAGTAGACCCCTAACATTAACTATTTTAAGACATTTATATCTATTGTATAATATAACACCTTTAGGTTCCTAATAGTAAAGGTAGCAGCTAAGGACCTTAAGCTTAACCATATTAATGTTAAAACTGCATTCTTAAACCCGCTATTATAAGAATAGATTTATATACAGATTCCTAACCTATTAAGAGACTTTAAGCCTAACCTTAAGGAGGTAAAAGACGTCTACTTAAAGCTAAATAAGTTACTTTATGGCCTAAAGCAGACACTAAGAGAATAGTTTCAGATGGTTAAGAAGTTCTTTAAGAGCATAGGTTTAAACTCAGCAGACGCTAACCCTAATCTCTTTATAGGAAATAAAGTATATATCTTATTATTTGTTAACAATATACTAATCACAGAAAAGCACTAATACCTTAATATTATAAAGACAAGAATCTTAAGAGAATGGAGATGCAAAGACCTAGGCCCTATAGAGGTATTTATAGGCTTCTAAATTAATTAAGACCATATAAATTAAACCCTTAAGCTATATTAGATAATATATACTAAGAAGCTACTTAAACGGCTAAAAATGGACAACTGTAATCTAGCCAAGCTACTAATACCAGCTAGCACTGTCCTAAAACCTAATATTAAAAGTCTTCTTAAGTATAATAATGCGACGGTATACTAATAGATCATTAGCTCTACGATCTACCTCTTAAACTATACACGTTCTAATACCAGCTATACAGTCGGTTAGCTAGCTAGGTTTATAGTAGCATTAGGAGAATCGCATTACCACTTAAGCAAGCAGCTACTATAATGTTACGGCGCTGGTGGAAAACGGTGGATTATGGTAGACGTTATGGTAGACGCCGAGTTATGTAAGTCCACGTGACTAGAGGACCGCATAAAACTTTGCACGGCGCTGCTATTCTTCTCCCTTTCTTTCTCTAGCTTTGGATTCTCGTTTATAGACTACCAATTGTATAGGCTTGCGCGTCCCTTATACTGTGCTCATGCCTTGATTGACTGAGTTACTAATATTATCTAAAGCTCAACTACTCTTTCTTCCTGAGAAGGAACTTAAATATATCTATAAAGGATATAGAATAGGACCCTAAGGACATTACTAGGACCATAAGGATAGGATAGACCCCTAAAAACTAAAAGAATATGAACAGAACGCGAAACCTAAGAATAGGACACGCACGGACTAGAACCCCTAGAAAATAAACAAATACTAAAAATTACCTAATACCCCTACCACTATGCTAAGAAATACAGCAGCTGGCAAAGCTGCTGTAGGACCTGTAAATACCTCTAATGGTAAAACAGTCGCCGTCTTAACCCCCTAGGAAGAGCTCGCAGCAGCTAATGCCAAAATTGAACGGCTTTAAGAGCTGCTTAAAATTAGAGACACCTCTGCACCTAGTAAGGAGTTATTAGACACCTAGAGACTTGCTATAGTCCTTAAGACCCTAGCCTAATATATAGTATTAGCATCGTCGCGGTCCGCGAAGGTTATAGACCCCCTATTATTTACAGACGGAACTAACCCTATATTCGATAATTGGAAGCTTTAACTGTAAGACAAGCTTAAAGTTAATGCGGACCACTTCCCTATTACCCAAGCTAAAATGGCCTACGTCTTCGGCCGTACTAGTGGGGACGTATAGATGTATCTACGTCTGCGATACGCCTAGGACTCAGCAGACCCCTTCCTCTCTAAAGAAGAGATGGTTAACTACCTATCTTCCATTTACGAGGACCCCTTTAAGACATAAAACACCTGCCTTGATTATAAAGCTCTTAATATAAAGACAACGGAGACCTTTTTAGCCTTTTAGACCCGCTTTTTGCACCTAGCTGGCTAAGCCTAAATTCCCTATAAAGACCTAATGCCAGACCTCTTTAATAAGCTTACCCTAGACCTATAGCGCGCCGTACTACCAGTTTTTACTACTGTATAGACGCTAAAGGTATTTACGGACTACTGCCTAGCTATTAACTAAGGCCTTTGTTGAATTAAGGCACGATCTGAGCGGTATAAAGCTAGAAACTCTCTAAACTAAACTATAAGCACTTTATAAACGGCCTATAACACCCTAGCACGATCTGCAACTCCTATAGCACTAGCCGTATAGCCCGCCGTTAATTTAGTAGCTAGCCATACAGCTAGTCCTGCTGTGGGTCCGGCGCACACTTAGCCTACATATAACGACCCCTATAAATAGGCCCTTAGTAATTAAGGAGCTTGCTTCTTATACGGCCAGAAAGACCACTTTATAAAGAATTGCTAGACAAAGGCAAAAACGGGCAAAGTTCTGTTAATTTAGGAGGACAGTGTAGAGTTAGAAAAAGAGGAACCCTAGAGAAAGACTCCTTTCTAGGATTAAAAGGGATTAATATATTATATGTTAATCTAGGTTAGCTAGTTAGTGGAAGAAGCTGCACTATTCCTTATACCTTATTCTGTAATGGATATTAAGTTTTAACCTCTGCTTTAGCTAACTCTGGAGCAAATACCTTTACCTTAATAGATATTTAGTGTGCCATAAAGCTGGCTGACTTTTTAAATGTACCCCTTAAAGAACTGCCCAAACTAATTCCTATTTATGGGTATAACGGACGAATAGGGCTACCTATTATAACTATCTTGCGGATTTACCTCCGTATTAATAGATGAAGGTAGTATAATGTCCCCTTTCTTATTACGGACCTTGGGAGCCACGATATAATTATAGGGAGAAAATAGCTAGCCTATTTAGGCTTACAGCTTAATGTATAGAATAGACGGCTTATCTAGCCTAAAATCCTACCCCTAACCCCTTCCTTTATAAAAGAAATTAGCATTACAATGGAAAACTTTATACGGCCCTAGATTAATACTATTTACTAGGCCGATGCTATGCGCAGAGACTAGGCCTTTAAGAAGGATATACGTCTTAATCTTTAATAGATCCGTATACTACGCCGCCCCCAGACTGTGTATATTACGCCATCCGCACTAGAGACCTAGAAAGTTAGTAGTGACCTAGCTAAGCCCCCTACAGAGAACCTAGGCCCTATGCAGCCCCAAAGAAAAACTAGGGATATTGGACGCTATACTAAGCTAATAGATAGGAAGGATAACTTATGGAAAATGGAATATGAGCTAAGGAAGACTATACACCCTATACCGCAAGATACGGCCTAATAAGCGTCCGTAAAGAAACCTATGGACCTCCCACCAGTCGATATCTGCTGTATTGGCGCTGTAGGATTCTACCGGAACTTGGTTTAGCCTAATACCGTTGCCTTTATAACTAGCCTGTACGAAATTAATTAAATGCTTAAGGAAAAGGAAAGTGAGCTTAGCGGACAAGAAAGCGAGCTTATAAATAAGGAACTAGTAGAATAAAAACTACCTAATTAACACTGGAAATTCAAGGATGTATTCTCCAAGGCAGTATTAGATATACTTCCGCCTTACTAACTGTATAACCACAAGATTGAGATTAATTAAGGTAAAGAAAGTACCCTTAGCTTTAGCCCTCTCTACCTATAGTCTATCGCCGAATTGTAGGCTATAAAGTAGTACCTTATTAATAACTTTAATAAGGGCTTTATTAAGCCTAGCTAAGCCCCTTTTAACTCGCCTATTCTCTTTACTAAAAAACTAAATGGAGGACTGCGCTTCTGCATTAACTACTATAAGCTAAATAATATAACCCGCAAGGACCGCTATTTACTACCCTTACTTAATAAGACTTTTACCCGAATGAGTAGAGCTAGGGTCTTTATAAAGCTTAATATCCGCTAGGCCTTTTATTAAATTAGGATAAACCCTAGGTCTAAGGAGCTTACTATATTTTAAACCCGTTATAGAACGTATAAATATAAGATACTCCCTTTTGAACTAATTAACGGACTAGCTATATACCAGTAGTATATAAATAATATACTCTTTAACTACCTTAACGACTTCTATACGGCCTACCTAGATAATATTATAATTTACTCTAAGAATAAGCTAGAATACAAGAAGCATGTCTATAAAGTCCTATAATAGCTCTATAAGGCTGGTCTCTAGGCTGATATTAAAAAGTTGGAATTTAGTGTTAAGCGTATAAAGTACCTAGGTTTTATTATTAGTATAAATAGAATTAAGGCCGACCTAGAGAAAACGGCCGCAATTAACCAGTGGACACCCCCATAGACTATAAAGGAGGTATAATCATTTTTAGGTTTCTATAACTTCTACTAACACTTTATTAAGAACTACAGCAGGATCACCTAGCCTCTTAACTGCCTTACTAGGAAAGACCAGCCATTCCACTTTAACGCCATATGTATGCAGGCCTTTAATGAGCTTAAAAAGTGGCTGGTATTAGCTCCCCTACTTGCCCACTTTAACCTAGAACGGCCCTTAATGCTAGAAACTAATGCCTTAGACGGTATAATAGCTAGTGTTTTTTCCTAGAAGCAACTGGACGGAGAATAGCACCCTATTATATACTATTTAAAGACTATAATAGATACTAAGCTAAACTACTATATCCATAATAAAGAAATGCTGGCTATTATCTCTAGCTTTTAGCACTGGCGTGTATAGCTAGAGGGGACCCCTAAGCCTATTAAGGTAGTTTTGGATTATAAGGCCCTAGAATACTTTATAATAACTAAGGCCCTTACGGCCCGCTAGGTACGCTAGGCGGATATCCTATTTTAGTTTAACTTCTTAATTATATATAGACTAGGCGCTATAAACCGTATAGATGCTCTTATAAGATATAAACAGGACCTAGGTAACCAGGCGGCTGTAAAGATCTTATTATAGACCTAGGCACTACTATAACTAGAGCACCTCAACCCCTAGATATAGGCAGAACTAAATATAGACCCTTTAGACGCTGAGATATGCCCTATTAACTCCACGGAACTTAACCTTATTAATAAACTGCTGTAGGTAAACCGTACGGCCCCTTCTCTACAGAAGTGCTGTAAAAAGGTAAAGGATGCTACTAGCCTATGGTCCCTTAAAAACGGACTGCTTAAGTACTAGGAACGGCTAGTAGTGGTAGAGAAACAGAATTTATGGACTTGGCTTATTGCCGAAGTATATACTTAGGTCTCTACGGCCTACCCTAGAAAAAATAAGACCCGCAGAATTATTGGCAACCGCTACTACTGGCCTGGAATGGTTATAGATATTAACCGCTATATACAGAACTGCGATAACTGCCGTAGGTCTATAATTCCACGAGACAAGACCCTAGGGCTATTAAAGCCACTTTTAATACCAGAATGCCCCTAGCAGCATATCTCTATAGACTTCCACAAGTTACCTATAGACTGCGACGGATATAATATGGTTATAATTCTAGTTAACTACTTTGGCAACCGCCCGTTCTTAATCCCCTGTTATAAGAATATTAATGCTAAAGAGGCGGCCTAACTGTATATCTACTATATCTACCGAATTTACGGACCACTAGATACTATTATATCCAACTATAGGCCGTAGTTTATATTAGCCTTCTAAAACGAGTTTACCTAGATCCTAGGTATTAGGCTAAAGCTCTCTATAGCATACCACCCCTAGATAGATAGTTAGACGGAGATTATAAATTAGTACTTGGACTAGAAACTCCGGCCCTTTATTAACTACTTTTAAGACAACTGGAGCGGACTACTACCTATAATAGACTACGCCTAGGCAACCCTACCCTATAACTCTATAGGGTTTGCACCTATTTAGCTAGAAATAGGATACTTACCCTATATAAGCTTTAACTAGAAGAAACCAGAAGGACCATAAACCGTACGCAAAAAACTATCTTATAAGGAAGCACAGCAGTATGCTAGACACTTAGAAGAAGTATAGATAGTAGCCTATAAGAACCTAGAGAAGGCCCAAAAATTAATGGAATAGTAGGCAAATAAGCACAGGCGCGAGCCTAACTTTACCGTAGGCGATAAGGTCTGGGTTATAATAAAGAACTAAAAGATAGAACGGCCTAGCTATAAGCTAGACTATAAAATAGCAGGACCGTATAAGATCCTTAATAAAGAAGGCAACTTATATAAGGTTAAACTTCTAGACTTAATTAAAGTCCACCCTGTTTTCTTACTAGATAAGCTATGGAAAGCTGCAAATAACCTACTACCTAGATAAAAGAATAAGCCTCCACTGCCGATTTAAGTTAATGGTGACGATAAATGGGAAGTTAATAAAATACTAGCCTGTAAACTAGTATAAGGAACGCTAAAATACCGTGTCTAATGGAAAGGTTACGATCTAGACCTAACCTGGTACGCCGCCTGGAACTTTATAGGTTGCCCCTAAAAGCTTAAAGAATTCTATAATTAATACCCTAATAAGCCAGGACCCCCGAAGTATCTAGATAAGTAGATGGAGTGCTAGTATAGCAAAGATAATAAGCTACCTGTTAAGCATACAGATAAGAACACCCTATGGATATAATACGGACATACAAAGCCTAAGGGCAGGCTTTTTTGGAGGGGGGGGTAATGTTACGGCGCTAGTAGAAAACGGTGGATTATGGTAGACGTTATGGTAGACGCCAAGTCATGTGAGTTTACGTGACTAGAGGACCGCATAAAACTTCGCATAGTGTTGCTATTCTTCTCCCTTCCTTTCTCTAGCTTTGGATCCTCGTTTATAGACTACTAATTATACAGGCTTACGCGTCCCTCATGCCATACTCGTGCCTTGATTGACTGAGTCGCTAACATATAATATCTAAATGGCACTCTTAAAACAGGAATCACCTACTTAAACCAAGCAGTTTACCTTCCTCTATGTAAGCTTATGTTGACTAACCTACCTACTAGCTACAGTATCTTTACTGACGCTATATGGGGAACAGAACACAATCGGATATTATTTTAAGGCATAGCAGTCGTGCGCTATAGGGGAGCGGTAATCTAGACGGCTTAAAGGCAGAAGTTGACGGTATTAAGCTTAATGGAAGCAGAGATTATGGCAGCATTAGAAGGAGCAAGATTAGTAGTATGGCTTAAGAAGTTGACAAGAGATCTAGGAGAGAGAGACAATAACGACAAGCCCTTTGTTCCTATACTCTACTATAACAACAAGGGTACGGTCGACCTTTTGTATAATACAAAACACCACCAGAAAGCCAAGCATATTAAGACTCAATACCTCTTTATACGAAACGACATGGTTCAGCAAGGTTGACTTAAAGTGGTATATATACCAGGTAAAGATCAACCTGGAGATATACTCATAAAACAGCTACCGATTGACCAATTTACGAAGCACTGTGTAATGATAGGAATCGGAGACGGAGCAAGTGACAGAGGTTTTTCGCCTACTAGGTTTTCCCTCTATACGTAGGCCGAATAGCACTTGCAAGGTATTTAGGAATAGCTTTATAATTGCCTATTTGGGACAGATGAGGAGAGCGTCGTTAGCATAGGGTTATCTCAGTAAGCGACTTAGCCGGCAATCAAGATAGTAAATCTCGCTAGTACTTAACTAGTATAGCTTTACTAGACCCTTGCTAGTATGATCGAATTAGGTTTAGTTAACAAAGCTATCTAGATTGCCGTCTGAGGGCCTTTAGTGCGAAAATGTATGAGGGTCGACTCGAGACTAGTATCTCTCTCCCACCTTTTCTAATGCCCTGCTTTTACCCTAAATAACGCATTTTTAAAAATCTAATCGATTATATAACTAAAGCTACTTTTTAAGAATATTTATATAAAAACCCTATGGTATAAAAGTAAGTTGTTAAAATTACAGGTAGAAAAACGTAAAGTGACTTTTTTGGGTCGACTCGTGAGATTTAAAGCGACGAGTTTGGATAAAGTGCGACCGACTGCCCATATCTAATATCCCATATAATATAGCTACAACGTCGTTATTTATTGCAATAGATAGAGAAGCTAAAGAGCTCCTACCTTATAGTATTTTTATAATAACTTAACGTTATAAAAGGGTCGAGGTACGGCAGTGAAAAAGGTAATTTTGGTATATTTTTGATAAAATGCGACCGACTGCCCATATCTAATATTTTATATAATATAGCCACGACATTGTTATTTAGTGCAATAGATAGAGAAGCTAAAGAGCTTCTACCTTATAGTATTTTTATAATAACTAGACGTTATAAAAGGGT
>Ga0307507_10002907_pt1 | contig 34497 bp, 9 predicted proteins | sample 7_EM_MG_FD_207223 | JGI IMG/M metagenome (GOLD analysis project Ga0307507, IMG submission 207223) | Populus trichocarpa ectomycorrhiza microbial communities from riparian zone in the Pacific Northwest, United States - 7_EM | ecosystem: Host-associated > Plants > Roots > Unclassified | place...
ATAGCCAAATAAAAGAATAGCAAGAGCAGAATAGAAAAAAGGAAAGCACAGAATAGAACGCAGGAAATCTCTTCCTCCTAGTAAGATACCTATTAGACACGCACTAAAATAAATACACCCATTAGCCGTACTAGTTGCCTATGCACCATACCCACCAGCGTCACTGGTTAAAAGCATAAATGCACACACTAGCCGCCCTAATTGCCTGTGTACTACACCTACTAGCGGTACTAGTCAAAAGCGTAATTCTGCAGCCGTCTTTACAGCCTTGCAAAACTATTCCATAATATCCTTCCATTATCCATAGCTAAGATCCGATCTTCCTACTAGTAACTAGAACAGTAAACCAGAAATAATAACGGCAGCAGTAACAGCAGTAACAGCAGTAACAGTAACAGTAGTAGAAACAGTAATAAAAGCAGACATTTAGCGCAGTAAAACAAAGTAGAACGGTCGGTGGTAGAACAGTCGGTAGAAGAACTCGGTAGCAGTTAGTAAGCAGTAGGACATCTAGTAGCAGAACTTTTAGTAGTAGAAATCTCGGTAGCGGCAGACGGTCAATGGCAGTCGGTTGGTAGCAGTCGGTCGGAACAGCTATCTAGCAGATCTCGCAACGGTATAGATCCGGCACAGCAAGATAGAACAGTAGAGACGGAACAGCCAGTCGAGACAGCAGGGACGAAATAGCTGGACGGAATAGTGGCAGTAGCAGCGGTGACGGCAGGGCAGTTGATCAAGATAGCAGAGGCTCTGGCTTGGTTTGATTGTTCAGTTGGTCGTTTGATATCAAAACTCTGCATCTGGCTCTGCGTCTGGCTGTGCATCTAGCTGTGCATCAGTAGCTCTGCATTGCATACTCTGCGTTCGTGTCTACGTGCGTGCCCGTATGCGTGCCTGCGTGCCTGCCTTGACTGCCTGACGAAGACTGTCTAACTGGTCGGCGACGACGTGCTGCAACTGATCGTTCGGTCGTTCGATTAAGGTAGAAAGTCGGCCCGGTCGAAAGCTCTGATTGTCCTAACTTAAATGCGAAGACGGCGTTCAACTAATTGAGATTTGATGAGGCCCTGGCTTGACTTAAGGTGTTTTCGGCGGCATGTACGACCGAGGTTCTGTATCCGTAGACAATCGATTAAGACCTCCGTGTAGGCGTGCGATCGGTCAAGGCTCCGCATCTGCCGTTCGATTAAGGCTTCGCATACATAGGCGTCCAGTCAAGCTGCCGTACTGTTGTCCAATCAAGGCTCTGCACCTGTGTGCTCCGTATCCGTAGACTCTGCGTACGACTCCGTGTGAGACTCCGTGTAGAGATCCGTATCTGCGTCTGTAGGAAAGACCGTTCTGGTTAACCAGTCCGTGGGCGTTGAGACGGGCGGCAATCGATCGATAAAGGAGGGTCAAAGGGAGAGGTTCCTGCAGAGGCTGTCTGTCTGCCATTGTAGGACCTTTGACTGCTGATCGAAGACGTCTGACGGCGACGGTGACTGATTCGATTTGACCGTGACAACGTACGATCGACTGACGTTCAAACAGGGTATCAGGTCGGCCCGACTGAAAGCTCTGGCTGATCCGACTTGACTGTAGAGGCGGCGTCCGACTGATCAAGATTTGACTGAGGCTCTGGCTTGACTCAAGGCGTCTTCTGTTGTACGTACGACCTGGGCTCTGCATCGTCGCATGCTCAATCAAAGCTTTTGAATCCGTTGACGTTCCATTGAGGCTCTACATCCGTAAGCTCTGTATCTGCGGACAGTCGATCAAGACTCTGGCTGTGCAGCCGTTCGGTCAAAGCTCTGCATCCGTAGTCGATTGAGGCTCTTAGTGTCCACCAGACGTCCAATCCAGAGACCTGTCTTAAGACTTCCTTTCTCGTGAGCATAAACGGCAGTTTCCAGTAGACCATTTCCGCGGGCCCGGTGCTCTTCTGGGACATCCTTGATAGCTGCTTTCTTCCCTTTCTGGGCCGTCTTTGCTTTTGGTTCCTTTGGCGTATCCTTGATCTTCTTCCGGCCTAAGAACCTTAGGGATTATCTTCTACTTTCAGTCTCTTTGTCATTGTCCTGCTGGTTCTGCGCTTCATCTGAGTCGTCCTCAATATTATCCTGTGTCAGCTTCTCGGTTGTTGTGACTGCCTCCGTCGCATGTCCCTTGCCCTTGTGTCCACAATGCAGTCCTTCGTCAAGACGACCTCTTGAGGAAAAGCGCTGGCTCCTGTACATCCAAATCCTGTTCTCCTTGTAATCCTTGACAAGATCCTTCACTAGTTTATCCCGATACGGCTTGGTCCTGTCTTCGGTCGTATGAGGATGGTTTAGGCTTATTGTGGTCAGCTGCGTCCTATGTGCGATCTCTTGCAGAGCATCTTTGTCACTGCCTCTTCGTATACTGCTTTGCCGTTTCCGCGGTACTTGATCACTGATATTGTGTTGTTGCTTTTGTACAGATCCCTTCCTTGCCGCAGTGTCCGTTCTTGTCGTGCAGCTAGCGCAGTACTGAACTCGGATGGCAGTGATAGTCATGCTGCAATCAGTCGTCGTTCGAATAAGGAATAAGGTCGGCCCGGTCGAAGGCTCTAATCTGACGACATTCGATTGACTTGATTCAGTGACGGTGACGTGCTGATATTGAGGCTCTGGCTTGATTCGGTTCTTCGACTGACCGTAGCTTCCGCGCAGTCGTTCGATCAAGGCTCTGCGTACAGCTCTGCATCTGGCTCTGCATCGTATAATCGGCTCTGTATCCGTGTAATCAACTGAGGCTCCTGGTGCCGTTCTCATCCTACAGCTGGCGCATCATCGAATTCCAGGGGCGGTGTAGAGTTCTGCCGGCTCTATTGCTGAATGGACCAATCAGGATTTTCCGTCCCCGGGATGGAAAATCGCTATTGGCTCGTCGACAGGCGGTGAGCTGAACTGACATCTTTGCAGCAGGTCGTCGCGACTGACGCGTCTCGTTGCGATCAAGAAAGTAAACAAGAAAGGAGCTTTAGGAAATACAGTAATTAAGCAGACAAATAGAAATCTTTTATACGTCACCTGCGTCCCCTCCCCCACCTCAAAACTTGACTGTCCCCTAGTCGAACATCCTACACCTACTGCGGAGCCTACTGCGGAGCCTGCTGTTAATGGCTGACCTAGTCAAGCGTCCGTCTCCAAGACCGTCTCCAAGGATCAGAAGATTCATTCTTCTTCCTAGCCTCTGCCGTCTCATCCGCAGGCCATGACATAATCTGGATGCATTCTCCTAGTCGTACATTCTTCTCCTACGGCAGAGCGGCTGTCCTGGCTATACTGCTATCTCTAAGGGTCGGGCAAGTCTGCGGACGTTGCTGGCTGGGCGTTACTAAGTCCGTGGGCCGTACTTAATAGTAGTCCTCCCAGTTCATACATATTTCGTTACTGCTCTTAAGTACTACTCCGTTATAGAAAGCAGTAAAATCCGTTCGTTCTATAGGGGCCTGTTGCCGTGTCTATTCTTCCTTTAGCCTATCTAGGTCTATTCCCTGGTACGTACGGAGCCAGTCCTTAATACCCTTTAGTCGTCCTTTATTGCCGAGCCACGGAAGTACAGGTCTAGGTTAGTTGTATATCCCAGCTACTAGTCTTCCTTTATTAGACAGATACACAAATCCTTACTAAATAAGATCCTTTAAGCCTTGACATTCATACTTAGTAAAACGGTAACTTCCTCCACATCCAAAACAGGTCCGCCGGCCTTGTCCTCGCGTGCCTCGCTGACCCTATGCGTCCCATTGCGGCCGTCCAAAGGCAGTAGAATCTTGCGGATGTTGGGGACCTTGCGGATATCAAGAATCCTGCAAGTATTAAGAGCCTTGCGGAGGTTAACAGTCTTGCAGAGGTCAGGTGCTATTTTGCCAGTTTTCGTATCCTGGTGCTAAGCTGTATCCTTATACTGGGCTTTAAACTGCAGCCTGATTTAATAGCGTCATGTGCTTCCTTAGGTCTAGAAGTCTTCCTTTCCTTTAGCGGTCGAGCTTATCCCTTTGCTGCCATAGCTCCTATATAAGCTAGACATTCAGGGCGTCTTCTTCCAGAAGGACATCCATTTACTTAGCGCCCTCTACAGCTACTATCCTTAACTCTACGGCCTCCTTCAGTCTTTTAAACATAAGGGTGCTAGGCTCGTCTACTACGGCTCCTGTTTATTCCATTGCGTGCCTACAGTATTCGACAGGAAGTCCTCGCATAAACAACCACCCCTTCTCTTGCTTAGTAAGGTTTCCTACGGCTACCACTTTAGCTAAGATAGTAGTAAAGTCCTATACATAGTGACATAATTCGCCTGGCTATTCCGCAGATTTTTAAATAAAAGCTTCTACAAAGTCTCTTGTCTCCATACGTCAATAGTAGTTGTTTACTCAGTATTCTGCCCTAAGCTTTCTTACAAGCTCTATTTAATTGCTAGCTATAAATTTAGGCAAGCTTTAAATCCATATCCCTATCTAGTAATCACAGTACTCTGGAAGGCCCTAGCGCTTCTCCATACTCATCACACGATATCGGGTGCATAGCCGCTTATACTATTTAATAAACTATAATACGTTCTGCCCTGTAAAGTAAGGAGTCCCAGCAGTTCCTAGGGCTAGTATAGGCTAGACCATAACGTAGACCTTATCTTAAGCCGTCAACTACTGGTTATTAGGTGCATCTAGAGCTTCCTTAAAAGCTTATAGGTAATCCTTACGGCTTTTATCCTTTGTCTACTAAGGGTCATCAGTCCTAGGTGTCACAGGTAAACGCTACAGTAGGTCTGTTTGCATGGCCATAGTCCTAACAGAGGATGTCCCAGATAACTGTCCTAGTGGGACATTAACAGGTACATGCTTTAGCTAGTCTACTTATACAGCTATATCCCTAACGGAAGGCGCCTACTTCTTAATGCCTAAGGGGAGGTCTTCCTAGGAGAGCACGGAATCTTTATCTTCTACCACTACCGGGTCTTAATACGTCCATCTATTTTAGCCTACTGTCGTTCTGTGTGGTAGGTCCTTACAGAGTGCCTCTAGGGCCGCTGCTAATATAATCTAGATAACTCAAAAGAGGACAAAGCTAAGCTAGAATAGGAAGCTTTTAAAGGCAGATCCAATCTTGTGTGCTCGCGGCCTTGCTTGGTATTGTCTCTATTCTTAAAGGGCAGCGCTAGCTTTCTTCGCCGCCAAATATCTTAGATCTCGTTTCCATCTAACTAATTAGCCCTTAGCTTGTCGTCTCTGCATCTTTAATAACGTTCTAGCCATGCTCATGCGCGCGCGGGTGGCGAGATTTTGACCGCTGGTAGTTATCTAATTGGCCAACTGGTTCGCTTAACGCCAAATTTCTAAGTATAGGCACCAAACCCAACTCCCAAGACCTTTTAACCTACACCATTTTGCTTCCTATTGCCACTCTTTAGCCTGTGCGTTGAGTCTAGCTGTCTGTCTTTTCCGCTATCTTTCTGTTTAGGGTCTGCTTGGTTCCCCTCACTGTCCAATACTGCCTGGTTCTCTAGTTCTCTAGTTCTGCCGTCTTGTCTGTCGGTTCTTCTGCAGTTAGTTATTCTTCTACAGCTAGCGGTTCTTCTGCAGTTAGTTATTCTTCTACAGCTAGCAGTTCTTTAGCAGTTGTAGTATATTCCTACGTGTCTTCTATGTATATAGCACTAGACTTCTAATCCAAAGAGCTTGCCGTCGTCCCCACGTGGAATGCCAAATAATATATAGAAGGGTACGGTGTCTCTCAGATAGGAAAGTCACGGTACTATCTATCTATTAGTCAGTCAGTCAGTCAGTCAGTCTGTCTGTCTCTCTATCGGTAATAAAGAAAGAAAAGAATGTATTCCGGTAGGTTTGTCATATCTATAAGATAAGGAGGAAAGAAGGAGGAAAGCCGAAGCTCAATAAATACAGGAAAATGCCAAGACACTAAGCATGGGACATTTTACCCCACCACAATATTACTAGTCTTTAGCGGGTACTAGAGCCCCCCTATTATAGTTACAACAGGAATACTATAAGGATTACCCCTCTCGCCTATACTCTTCCTTTTCTTTATAAGCAACCTACTTAACTCCTTTAAGAAAGGGGCGACCTAGGGGATAGGCTTTGTTAATAATACAAACCTAATTATATACAGGCTAATAGCCGCAGAGAATTGCAGAATACTAGAGAAAGCCCATAATACCTATATAGAATGGGTAAGACGATATAGAGTCTAATTCTTACCAGAGAAATACTAGCTAATTTATTTTATAAGAAAACGCAACTAATCTACAGATCTCTAGCATATAATTTATATCTAAGGCTTTAGGGGTTAACTAGTTTAAGGCCTAAGGGTATTAGAAGTATGGGTAGACAGCAAGCTTTAGTAGAGCGTATATACATTATAAGCGGCCCATAAGGGCCAAGCTTAGTATATTATAATATCTAGGATTGCTAATTCTATATAGGGTCCATGCTTCCAGAGGTCACGCCTACTATATACAGCAGTTATCTAGCCAACTATAACATACAGATCTAGTATTTAGGCAATAAAAGAAACCAAGAAAGGCCCTTCTAAATCACTCCTTAAAACACTCTAAAAGGTTTAAATAGCCTACCTCTAGAGTATAATAGGTGGGTATAAGCGAACGGCCACAGCACTACTTAAGAAGGAAGCTAATATCCCCCCCCTATAATTATATATTGAAGCTGCAGCAATATAAAGGGTATAAAAGGAGCGTAACTCTAATGTTATAAAGTATATTAAGATATGCCTAAATAAACTATAGAGGGACCCTAGGGTGCCTCATAGGAGAGTAAACCAAATACCCTAAAGTAGGGAAGAGATATTAGAGAAACAGGTAGAGAAAGTAAAAGAAGAATAATGCCGCATTAGGGCCTAGGCCTATATAGAGAAGGAAGGGAGACGCGTAAGAGGCTAGTAAAGATAATAGTAAGAGAGAGAAAGGAGCTAAAGTAAAGCATAAAAGAGTATTAGGAGACTATCTACCGTAATATAATACTGGTTAGACTAATACTGGAGAGGTATATAGGAGTTAAAGGTACAGAGGCTAACCTAGGTAAAAGAAACCTAAGCCATAGTATAGTTAACGCTATAGGGGGTAAATACCTAAGGGCTCTAAAAAGGCCTAACAAAGGCAGAAAATACAATGGCAATACTCTTAAGAACAGGAGTAATAGGACTAAAAGATTAGCTCTACTAGGTGGGCGTCCTAGTAGGTAGCCTAAGATGCAAATATAGCTGGCCAAGACAGACACCAAAATATGTAATACTGTTATGCCCCTTACGCACTAGCTAAGAAGTAATACTCTTAGCAGCTAGCACAGAGAACTATAATACACTGCTCTTAACACAAAAAGGTCTTAAAGCGGTCACCCAGTGGCTTATTAGCCAAAATATACTAGACCAGTTCCGGGTTATAAAGGAAATAGTAATAGAAGGCAAAGTGGCAAGTAGCAGGCGTCCCCTAATAACTCTACAGTAGCAGAGTAAAGTTTGCAATACTAGCGCGTCCGTAGGCTTATTACGGCAGCAGTGGTTCCTAAAGAGGTTAAAAAGTAAGGTAGTAGAGCACTACTAGTGACTTATAGGCGCTAAGCAGGCGAGTCCCAAAAGGCGGGGAGATGGATCACGGGGTTTTCTTAAGTTAAGTCTTTCTTAAGTTGAGTTTTCTCCCCATATATAAATAAGGAGTAGTCCGCGTGGGCCCAATAGGGATCCAAATCAGACGTTAAGCAATGAATTATTATTATTAATACCTATATAACTAACTACTCTTAAAATAAGTAGAAGAGGGTAGGAGTTTTACTAATAATTAATATAGAGGCTTAAGTAGGGGTATATTAGAGAAGTAGATATAGATAGGAAGGCCCTTATATATAAATATAATTCTAATTTAGAGCTGTAGATCTCTAAATATAATTATAAGTAATCTATATTACTTATATAAGGCAGAGAGCTAATTAATGCTAGTTCTATAAGGCTTATATAGCAACTCCGCGTTGTCCAATAGGCCCTTACCCCTTTACTAAGTATTAAAGTCCTAGGGTTCCATAGTGGGTGCTATAGAAATTGCAAGTGGCGGGATTATAGGGCTTAATATTTAGCGTATAATAAAAATTCTTAGCCTATAGCGGCGGCAGTAGGAGTATTAGAGGGTAAGGGTTAGATTATAGAACTAGAGGATAAGGAATAGATAAAAGTTACTAAATTTAAACTGCTAGGTCTCCTCTCTTTTATACTATTTTATTTTTATTTTATAGTATTTTATATAAAGAGAAGTATAAATAAAGGGAAGCGGTAAATGGATACCCCCTAATTGATACGCGGACACCCCCCACTGATTGGGTTTAGTTCCATCCCAATTAAGTTAAAATATCAGGTAAATTTAAGTTGTTTGCATCTGTATCGCGAAAATCAAATAACTTTTATAACTGTAATACCTTAATTGCGTTGTACCCTATGAGGCGCCGCGTGAACTTATTTGGGTGCTGCTACCTCTGCTTAATGTCTACGAACTGCCTCTGCAAGTACGTCCGTGATAGCGCCTGCGCCTGCGCGCCCATACCCAAAACATTACCTCGCATTTGCCTTACCTATCCCCACCCTAGCCTCTAACTGTTGAGCGTCGCCGCAGCCGCCCAGCTGGCTCTATTCGCGTTGATACATCGGCTTGTCGCGAGCCATTAGCATTTAAACAGAATAACGGTTATACTACGCGTGGGTGTAGGCGCGGGCGCGGTCGCGCACTAATGCAGATGCAAACAACTTAAATTCACGTGATATTTTAACTTGATCGGGAAGGAACTAAACTAAATCAGTGGGGGGTGTCCGTGTATCAATTGGGGGGTGTCCGCGTATCAATTAGGGGGTGTCCATTTACCGCTTCCCTAAATAAAAAGGTAGAAAGGAGATATCTAATTAGTAGGAAAGCTAAAGGTATTTGCTAAGGCTCTACACGAAGCTCTGCACGAAGCTCTGCACGAAGCTCTGCACGAAGCTCTGCGGAGGCTCTACACGAAGCTCTGTACGAAGCTCTGCGGAGGCTCTATATGAAGCTCTGCACGAAGCTCTGTATACGACGGTTCTGCGTACAACGGCTCTACTACGGAGGCTCTAATAAAAGCTTTGTGCAGAGCTTCGTGTAGAGCTTCGTGTAGAGCTTCGTGCAGAGCTTTATGCAGAGCTTCGTGAAGAGCTTCGTGCAGAGCTTCGTGCAGAGCTTCGTGCAGAGCTTCGTGCAGAGCTTCGTGTAGAGCTTCGTGTAGAGCTTCGTGCAGAGCTTTATGCAGAGCCTCCGCAGAGCTTTGTGCAGAGCCTCCGTACGCAGAGCTTGATGCAGAGCTTAGTGCAGAGCCTCCGTACGCAGAGCTTCTGCTGAGCTTTAGTAGAGCTCCGCGCGGGGCTCCCTTATTCTGCAGAGCTCTTGTAAGCTTTATATCTATATAATATTACTTATCCTTAGGATATTTAAATAAAAGTGGTACCATTTTAAAGCGCTTTATAAGCTCTATAAATCTATACTAATAGAAAAATTATTTATTTAATATTGGGGGGTGCATTATAAGTATAAGCATATTAGGGGGTTTTGCCAAGACTATCCGGAGACTACAGTCAAAACTGGTTAGTACGATACGACTTGTACGGCCAGCCGTATCGTTATACCAAAGGTATCGTTGTATTTAGTATTTGTATATTAAATACACCCAAATTCAAAATTAGGTAATGATATTATATATATACTAAGCCAACGAGGAGATGGAGCGATCAGCTACGCCGAAAAAAGTCGTGCTCGACGTCTGTTTGATATTGCAATTTCGTCGCCCTCGAATTCAACGTTTCGTGCCTTATCAGGCTTGTAATTAAGTCTCTCTCGCCGTCTTCCTATTATTCCTTATATAGACGAAGCATTTATAAGACCTGTAAGGCCTTATTAGGCTTAATTTAAGGTTGTTTAGATTCGTCCTTATCTATTTTTGCATTATGATCGGGCCCTACATAAGGTGTGGTTGTTTAAAGTAGTAGGTACAGATTTTTTGGCACTTATAGTCAGAAATACCATAACAGCGACGCCTTTCAGGATTTTAATGTCTTACCATATTAAATAATGTAGAATTAAGTATGGAGAGTAAGATCTGAAGGTGGTTTTAATAAAATTTATTTATTGTGAGATAGATTTTAATGGCTGAGGAAAGCCCAAATCTACTCAAAAAAATACTGGCTATGCCGATTTTGGTGTAGAGAACTTAACGATATCGTAAAAAGTCAGATTATCGTAAAATACACCAAAAAAAAATTGATCAAGGCTTGTAGATCGTAATATAGAGTATATCGTTGTAACTAGATATCGTACTAAAGAGTTTTGACTGGTATCTGGATTGTCTCCGGATACTATCAGCTGATAGGTCTATTATCCGAGAGGGCTATCCGGCCTGTCCTCCGCAGGTCTGAATATTATTTCCCGATAGACTTTACGGCGCCTGCTAGCGAGCCAAGGAACAACAAAGCGTGGAGGGTGAGTGGGTGGCATTCTTGAAAGGTGTCTGCTTCTTTATTCAATTCGTTTAGTTGGAAAGACGAATTTGCAGGATGATGTGCACTAAGCCCCCACTGCTTGGCTATGCTAACAGCCAGATGCAGGGCGCTAACCAAACCTCAAATCCCTACTTGGGTCTGATAGATGCTGCTTATGCTCTGTGTTATTATCTTTTTTAATTGTGGCTAGCTAGCCAATCAGGCAAGATAATAATGCTGGTGTGAGTCGGTGGGGTTTCTATTTGATCTTGACATGCCTAACTACCCACCTTAACGTCAGATTTTTTTAAACCCTAAATAAATTTAATAAGTAATTCTTTTTATACAAAGTTTAAATAATTTTAATTTTAATTATAAACTTATTAGTAAGTTTTGGCAATTCTGGCGTTGAAGTGGGTTCTTCTTATTGAACTGGCCGACACTTATCGGGATAAGTTCCCTCGACAAGAATAATATTCCATTCATGCACTATCCCTTGGATGTACTCGAAGCCGTGGCCCGTGCGAGCCAATCAAATTGCTTGATCTTGCTCAGTAAGGAAGCTCGTGAGGCCACAGACTTGCGGTTAACAGGCTTGACAGCTGTCACGGCACTATCCTAACGCATACTGTCTCGTACTGTCTCGTACTGCTTCCTACTGTTGGCTGGCCCACCACTAGCGCCTTGGCGGCTGCCCCTACTATTTATATACGATACCCCCTTTTACCTCCTTCTCCTCTTTATACCATAATGTAGTTATTTAGCCTATTAGCATTATAGCACTATAATAGTTTGTGGTATCTCATCTTGCGCCCCGTTACGATCTTTATTCCCCCCAGTCCACTATCTCCGTTTTCCCAGTATAATCGCGACCTGGCGTAACTAACAACACCATACCACAGTCCTAGATAATCTTAGTATTGTCCTAAATAATCTTAGCATTACAGCTAGCCTTATAGATTTTAATTACCCTACCTAGATCCCCTAAAATGGGTGACTAGAATACCCCGTTAGTAAACACATATAAAGCGCTCGCCCGCCTCTTTAATACCTCCTATACTAATATTGCCTAGGCAATTAGGAGTAGTCTAGAGTACCCTAAGGACCTCAATATAGCAGAAACATTTTAGCACCTCTCCACATGTATAACCTTTTTAACTAGTGTTAAGAGTAGTCTCCAAACAGTCTATAATAAAGGCCAGACTGTAAAGTCCTAACTTAAAGAAGCTTAGTATAGAATTAACTCCCTTAAGATACTTAAACTATATATAAAGCAATATAAACAATAAGCTTTGGTATATACTAAGACTATATAAAGTCTAAGCTTTTAGATTACTATACTTACCTAAACTATTACCAATAAGAACACTACTACTAGCTCTTCTCCCCTAGCTAAGCCCTATAGAAAAAAGTATAAAGTAAAAGACCTAACCCCATTTAATAGCAAGGGATCGCTAACTAAAAAGCAAGAAAAATTTAAAATATGGGAAATAAAGATCTAAGGCGTTTTCTATAGAGATGCAAAGTGCTTTAAGACCTTAATAGACGAAGTCCTCTATATGTTAGACATGCTAATAAATAAGGCTTATAACTATGTTAAGCATAGCCTTAATATGCTACGTATATACCCAAACAACCTAAGCATATGGGCCTTCTCTAACTGAGAGTCTATATTTACGTATATAAAGAAGCACTATAAGACCATGGATATAACCTAAGCGGCTAAAAATAAATTAGACACTTTAAGCTAAGATAAGTATAATTACTGGTCCTGGAAAGCAGAGCTTAATAAGTTAATAATTAAAGCAAATAAGACTAAGGAATAAAAGGTGGATCTGCTTAGGAAGAATATTTTATTTAAGATAAAGGACTTAGCCCTTACCTTTAGCCGCAAAATTAATAATGCTAACTATAAGGGCTGGAGTAAGTAAATAGACGTGTTTGCTTATAACCTATAGAACCACGCCTACTATACTAAGCTAAATACCGCTAAGCTAAGTACCGCTAGCGGCTATTAACCTATATTACCTAATAATAACACCTTAGTACTAGCACTATAGAATAACCTAATAGACCCTAACGCCGTTAAATTTGGCAGTAGTAGTAGTAGCCTCCCTAATAACGTCTAAAGATATTATATAGATAATAGACTCTGCCTAGCATATAGTTAACCTAGCTACTAAAAAGATGCTTATAACCCTAAAATAAACCTAAATCCCCTTCTAATGCTACCACGCCAACCCCTTTCTAGATATAGTAGATTCTTTAGTAGAGGGATTAGTAACCAAAGCGATAACTATGGATAGGGACGTGGGTTTAGATACAGAGACCCACCCCTATAATTCCCTTCCCTAATATAGCCCTAGCCAATAGTCCTGTATATAAACTACAGACAAGTGCTCTATGCCGCTACTAACTGTGAGACCGGCCATATCCTTAGTAAAGTACCCCTTAGTATATATACACCGTTAAAGACCAATACGTTAGGATATACTAGCTAAGACTATAGTTACTAGCTAAGCCCCATAATTTAGTTATTAAAAGACTAACCCTTGGACTAAGTTACCTTTAAGGGTTAGAACTATATAGGGAGGAGGATAAAAGGATTAGATCTATACTACTAAATTAGTTAAACCTTATTCTAAGCTAGCTGCTACTTAACCTTAGAATAGCAAACAATAATAGGAATACTATTCTTATTTAGACCTACCTCTCCTTACTACGCAACCTACTCCCATAAGTTTTTATTAAAATAGTAAGCCTTATTAATAGTCGTAGTATAACACTAGCGGTTATAGACAAAGACTCGCTTATAAAAAAGTATAATATTATAATAAAAAGACTCCTAGTCCTAAAACTACTCCGCCTTACTAATAGACTCCTATCTAGCTTTATTACCCACTACTTTACAGTAAGAATAATAATTGGCCACTATATAGAATCTATACTCTTCTATATTATAAAGTTATTACCCTTAATACTAGTAATTCTTAGAATGCCTAGCTTAAAAAGCACAACCTAAGACTAGACTTCCCTACTCTAGAGCTTAAGTTTAACTCTAATTACTATGCCCATAACTATCTCCTATAGTATATTCCTAACTATAACTAAGTAGCACCATATAGACACATTACATGGCCAATACTTAGATACTATTAGCTGACAGTAAAAGAGGTGCCTAATACTAGTAAGCTAATATACACAGTAAATAAAGTAGAGATTTTAGAAGACTGGACTACTACTCTATTCCCAAAAAAATAAATACCACTAGAACTATAAGTCCCCTATATACACCCGCTTAACCTAGGTCAGCCAATAAGATACCTAACTTTAAGTTATTTACTGTACACATATATAACCGTATATATAATAGCTAAGGGCGTTATAGCTAAGACCAAAACTAGAGCAATTAAGACCTCCCCCCTATAACGCCCAACCTTATACCTATCTCCCACGCGTACCATATAAGGCCGCTGCCTTATTTCCACCCCCCTAGGCCAACTAAGACGTGCCAGCCCAGCCATAGTACTGGAGAACTAGATACGCCCTAACCTAGACAATATTAAATGCACTTATACCGTTAATTTTACCCAGTTCTATAAATAAAAAGGCATAAAGGTAATAAGAATCTATATAGTGGAGCTAGTAGAACTGGTTAAATAAGAAGAATACTAATAGCTGCTTAAGGAGCTACCTATAGGCCTAATAGAAGTACTAAACCTATCAGAAAGGTCTTTCTACTGGTTAATGGAAGGTAACTATATAATAGAGGAAGCCTATAAAGCGCTACCCCCTTATTTCTATAACTTCCTTAAAATAAACCTAAAAACTAAGTCTGAGTTTCTACGCTAGAAGATAGTTAATACTAATATTAAGAAATTCTTAAAAGGCAAACCAGGATTAACCTATAAGGATATTTTGCAATACTTACTAAAAGAGTTTTATAAATATATTAAATACTTCCTCCCTAAGAATATAGATAATCTGCCCCCTTACTAACCATAGGACTACAAAATTAAGATTATACTAGGAAAGTAGGCCCTATATTATAAAAACAGACCACTTTTACCTGCTAAACTTAGCTGTGTAAAGAAGTAGATTAACGAGATATTGGATAAGGGTTTTATCTATAAATTGACCTTATTAGCCGCCGTACCACTCCTCCTTATAGTGAAACCTGGCGGTGGTATATAAATCTGCTATAACTACTAAGGCCTAAATACAGTTACTATTAAAAACTAATACCTACTGCCACTAGTCCGCGAGACACTTAACGCACTCTATAGTGCTAAGTACTTTACTAAGCTTAATATAATTACTGTATTTAACCGGATCCGGATTACCGAAGGCCATAAGTGGCTTACAGCATTTATTACCTAGTTTGGACCCTATAAGATACTAGTTACACTATTTAGTCTCTGTAACGCGCCCGCCATATTTTAAAACTATATTAACTATGTTTTATATAACGCCCTTAACAACTACTATACTACGTATCTTAATAATGTCCTTATCTTCTTAAAAACACGCGCTAAGCATATAAAATATGTAAATGAAATTATCTAGAGACTTAGTAATGCTAGACTCTAAATTAATATTAATAAGTCTAAGTTTTATGCTACTAAAATAAAATACCTTGGCTTAATTATCTTAACTAATAGCATAACTATAGACCTTAAGAAGGTGTAGGCCTTATAGGAATAGAAGGACCCGACGTTAGTTAAGGAACTATAGCAATTTCTTAGCTTCGTGAACTTCTACTAATAATTTATTTAAGGCTATTCTAAGATAGTTAAGCCTATAACTAGGCTACTAAAAAAGAGCATTAGCTAGTTATAGGGCCCTAATTAAGTATAGGCATTCCAGACCCTAAAAACAGCGTTTACTATAGCACTGGTCCTAGCGTATTATGACTATATAAAGAAGACTATAGTAGAGACAGATGCCTTAAACTAGGCCTTAGGTAGAGTGCTCTATTAAGCTAATAAAAGTAATAAGCTTAAGCCAGTTACATTCCTCTTTGCTAAGCACTTAGCCCCTAAATATAACTATAAAATATACAATAAGGAGCTCCTGGTAATTGTTAAGGCACTAGAAAAATGGCGTCCCAAACTATAAGAAACTAAGTAGCTGTTTAAAATTATTATGGATTATAAGAACCTCTAGACCTTTATAATAATAAAATAACTAAACTAGTGCTAAGTCCGCTGGGCTAAGTTCCTTTTCTAATTTAACTTTATTATTACCTATAGGCCTAGTACTAAAGCTATAATTCTAGACGCTCTTAGCCGCCTCTTAGGCGTTGTACCTGCTAATGCTAATAATAAATGTCTACGACACCAAGACCGCGTTGTCTTACTACTAAAGAAAGTTGACCCTACTATCCTAGAAGAACTACTAAGCGAATCCTAAGACTAGAGTATTAAAGACTTTATTATTATAAGGGCGCGAAGAGGCTTTAGGGAAGATTCGAAGGAACAATATAAATTCTATCTAAATCTAAGGGTATATAGCTTTTCAAGAGAACAAGACGTTGCGTAAAGAAGAGAAGGGAATAACCAGAGAATCTTGTAATTAAATAGTTAGGGGTCTTGGTCAATGCATACGCACATACACACGCGGACGGACTTTGGTAGAATTTAATTGATCTGGCAGAACTTGGCAGAAGTTAATTAAGCTAGCAGAATTTGGCAGAATTCGGTTAAAGCGTTAAGTTTATCTTGTTAAGTGTTTTACCGAGACATTTCTACTATAACTAGGCTAGTCCCATTACAGTACCCCCCCTTTAGCCGAAGGTTTAAAATAATTTAATTTGGTTAAGAATTCATAATTTTTTATTATGTGTTGTATTTTCGCGTTAGGTAGTAGTCTTGGCAAGGCAGATCTAACTAATTAGATAACTTTAACCGCTGGTTAAAGTTCCTTAATATCTTACGTATCACATAATCGCGTTATAAATGTTATAACTTATTTCAAGTTCTTTTTAAATTCGAGTTTCGTGTATTCATGTTAGGTAGTAGTTGTTTACCTTTATATCATACCCATCCAGCCAGAGCAGGCCGCGAAGGATAGTCCTTATAGAATTCTTTTACTAGGGAAGGCGCGTCAGCCTTAATCTAATCATAGGTTTCCCAGGTTTGTGTTTTATATCCTTCCCACTTAACAAGAAGTTTAAATTATTTAAATCATGGTTTCTATTATATATCATTAATTAAGTTAATAAAGTAAGAACTGTTACCATTATTAACAATTATAGGAGGTGGCGGTGGTACTTTATAAGTTATAGGATCATCTTTTAAAGGTTATAACAAGCTTACGTAAAATATTAGGTGTATTTTCATCTTAGTCGGCAGTTTAAGCTTATAGGTATATAGGCTTAGTTTCTTCTTAATTTAGTACAGGCCTATAAACTTCCAATTAAGTTTCTTCAAGGGCCGTTAAGTCCGTATATTTCATGTATTTAGGTAAGCCATGTCACCTTCCTTAAAGTCCCATGCGGGAGCTCGTCCTTTATTCGCATGCCATTCCTATACCATTTAAGCGTACATTAATTCACTTTATAACAGTTCCGTTAACTGCTTCATTTAATTAGTAAAGTTATGCGCGTCAATTAACTGGATCCGTTTAATCGTGGGTCCTATTATATTAATTTTAGGTCATGGTTCAAATCCAAGTTAAGGGTTTTGTCCATAGGTCGCGTAAAATGGCGTCACACCTGTTAATACATTTATTGTATTATTCGCAGTAAACTCAGCTAAAGGCAGCCATTTTTCCCAGTTGTCTTGTAGGTAGGAGTAGTACATTCATAGGTATTGTTCTATAATTGCGTTTGCAATTTCAGTTTTAACCATCTATCTCCAGATAAAACATAGTCAAAAGTTATATTTAAATACTTAATTATTTACATAGAGCTTACCAGAAGTCTGAAACAAACTGGCTTCTATAGTTGGATATTATTAAGTTAGAAAGTCCGTATAGCTTAAAGACATGCTTAATAAAATATTTAGCTACTAATATCGCATTAATTAAGTCCATGGGAATTATATATCGCATTTTTATAAAGCGGTTAATAACTACCATAATATTCATAAACCTATTACTGCTAGGCAAGTCAACTATAAAGTTAATTAAGATATCGCGCCATCTTTGCATCGGAATTAGTAGCGGTTAAAGTACTCCTTGCTTCTTCATATAAGAGGTCTTTCCACGCACGTATATCCTATATACTCGAACGTATTTTCGTACGTAGTCGTGCATTATAGGCCAGTAGTATACTCGTTAAACAATCTTATAGGTCTTCGCTCGGCCAGGATGCCCTACTATAGGGGAGTTATATACAAAATTGAGTATCTTAAATCGTAAAGGTTTAGAATTCGGAACTACCATCTTCTATTAATAGTATAATCGATCGTTTCAAATTTCGCATTTAGTAAGTGTAATGTCCTTATACTATTGTTTTCCTATTTAAATTGCTTTTATTACATCTATTATCTATACATCGTTCTTATATTCATATTCTATTAGCTTATTAATTTCCATTTCCCATTTATTAACTTCTAATTCATTTCTGTTAAGTTCCGCATCTAGGAATATAGGACGTAGCTTTTCAAAACGTTTAGGGGGCAGTAAGATCTATAATTAATTTATAATCTGTTCGTCTAAAGCGTTTACAGGTAGGTCCTATAATTATTGTGTTAATATATTAGGCTTCTAATTAAGTTTGCCTAGTCGGTATATAATCTTAAAGTCGAATTATAAGAGGTATTCGGCCCAACAAATTTAGCGCTGCGTTAATTGTTTTATAGTTATAAAGTACTGCAGGTTCTTGTGGTCCATTAATACGCATATTAGGAACAATAATCCTTTAAGCTTAGGACGCCATTATTTAAAGCATCTAATAATTATAAGCAGTTCCTTATTGTATATCTTATAGTTTAATTTAGCAGGGGCGAGTTTCCAAGAGAGAAAGGCTACTGGACGTAGCTCGCCGTTCTTATTGTATTGCGATAACACTCCTCCTAGTGCATAATTAGACGAATCTGTTTCAACAATGCATTTAAGGTTAGGGTTGAAGTGGGCGAGAATTAGAGCAGTTGTAAAACAATACTTTAGGTCATTAAAAGCTTATTTACATTTAGTGGTCTATTTAAATTTCATGTTCTTTCTTATTAGGTTTACTAATGGCTGGGCAATTTCCGAGAAGTGGTTAATAAATTAATAATAGAAGTTTACAAATCCTAGAAATCCTTAAACGTCTTATATATTGCTAGGGCTTCCCTAGTTTATAATCGCGGCAACTTTCTTAGGGTCTATTTTAATTCCGTTATAGGATATAATTAAGCCTAAGTATATAACCTCAGACGCGTGGAACTTGCATTTCTTAATATTACATTATAAGCCCGCATCTTGTAGGCGTTTAAGAACCATTCTAACGTGTTTCCAATGTTTAGAAAGCGAGGATAAGTAGATTAAGATATTATTAATATACGCGGTAATAAATACATCAAGAAATTTATAAAGCGTATTATTAATATATTGCTAAAACGTACTGGGACCGTTTTTTATGCTAAATGGCATTACTAGGTATTTAAAGAGTCCCTATTATATATAAAAAGCTATATACTTCTTATCTCCTTTATATATACGGATTTTATTAAAGGCAGCGACTATATTAAGCTTCGTGAAGTACTGTGCCTTTGTTAAACGGTTAAGCGTTTCTTAAATTAGGGGAATCAGATATTGGTTTTAAATTGTAATTGCGTTTAGAGCTTAATAATTCATATAAAATCTTAAGCCTCCTCCTGGCTTTTTAATAAATAGTACAGGTAAGGCAAATGGAGATTAACTAGGGCAAATAAATCCTTTTTCCAGATGCTTATTAAGGTATTGTTACATTACAAGCAGTTCTTCTTATAATATACCATATAGTAGACCGAACTTTGGTGTTATACTAGGCTCAAGTTCTATCTTAAAATCGTGCTTATCTTAGTACGGGGCTAGTTAGTCTGCAAATTCTTTTTTAAACTCGTCAATTAGATTATGGTACTCTTTAGGTATAAGAGGTTAAGGATTAATATACTATTTCAGTTCTAGTGCTTTCTTAATATCTTCTATAGTTACAGTAAAGATTTTATAATTTTATCTTTTTGCTAATAAGATAAAGGGTGTGGCCTATATTATATAAATTTTAAGAGGTTTTAACGTAACATCTTTATATTCTTTACTACAATTGGCAGTTATAGCTTTATTGTATTGGTTTAAGGTTTATGGCAAGGGTAATTTATATCATTTTAAATTTAAATAGTTGTGTGCATGTTTATAGGGCAAATGGGTTTTTAAGCAATAACTTTAGCAGTAGGTTGTACGGAACTTCAGTGTTTCTTTAACCCAGCTAATTAAAGGGTCGTGTTGTTTTAGCCATCTATATCCAAGTATTATCTTATATTGCTTTAGGGGTATTACAAATAGGGAAATGTATTTAAGGTATTTGCCTATCTACATTTTTACAAGAGCGTAGTGTGTTAACTTGCCATATATTAAGGGTTTGCTATTAAAGCCTTATAGGCCTTAGGGCTTATCAAATTTCTTTAAATTTAGGCGTTAGGTTTTTACGTAGTTTGTATTAATAAAGCCCATACTAGTGGCTCCGCTGTCTATAAGGATTTATACCTCCTTCCATTTTCTAAGTATTTAAATTTCGCCAAGTATATTAAGGGAGTTATGTTATGTATCAGCGCTAGAAGAGCCTAGACACTTATACTCTTCCACTTCTTATTCTAAGGCGTGACTTGGCCCTAGAATAATTCATTTTCCGAGTTAGCTAAGGGTGAGATGCTTTATAATAACTAGGTATAATTTATAGAACAAATATAAGTTAAGGAGTGAGTACAGCTTAAAGAACAAGTGTAATTTAAGGAGTAGGTGCGATTTAAAGACCGGGAGGAACTATAGCGGACTTTTTTTAAAAGGGTAAGTTTGGCAATTCCTTTAGATATATCCTTTTTTACTACATCTAAAGCATTCTCTATTTGCGGCTTAAGTTCTTTGTTTGTTGGTTTCTAAGGGTACGTAGGATCGAGTGGCGTCAAGGTCCATAGGGTCGTGCGTAGGTTTCGGAGAAGGGTCGCGCTTTGGGGTATATATTGGTTTCGTGGAGCTTTAAACACAAGGTGTGGTTAGCTTTAGAGAATAAGTCTATTTATTATATTAAAGGTCCTTATTAATTCATTAACACATTGTAGCAAATTTGGGTAGGTCCTTTAGCAGTTCCCTACCTACTAACTATACTCTAATTTTATCCGAAATAGCTTATCAAAAAGCAGTAACTCTAGCGGCTTTATTCCAATCTAGTTCGCTAATAAGGCCTAAAAATTCCGAAAAGAAGCTTATAAAGTCTCAGTTCCGTTATTATAGGTTTTTAAGTTTAGTAACAGCGGTGTGTTTACAGCTAGCGTTATTATATATTCGTTCTAGCAGAGAGATAAAGGTTTTAAAATTAACGAAGGTGCTATTACGGAAGAATGGGTCCATGGTTTATGCAGTATCTTTACTTAAACAAGACATTCTATAGCTAACCTTACTAGCTTTAGTAAGGTATCGGTTATAGTTTGTTAAAAGTTTAAAATGGAGCTTAGTTACAAAGGGACATAGGTTATTTTAATTTCTATCAAACATTAGAGGGTTAGGAAGCTTTTTTAATTTCGCGGCAGGTACTAGGTTTATTACAGGTACGGGTTAAGCTACCGTTACTGGTTTAGGGTTTGTATTTAACAGGCCAGGTTCGGATACAGTTATATTGATTTTGTTTATAGGTGGTGTTGGGGTCTTTAATGTAAATGCTTGGACATTACAGAGTTCTTTATAGAGTGCTTCCATTGATTGCTAATGCTGGGCTTCCAGTGCAGCCCGCTGCTAAGCTAAGGCATCTATAAAGGACTGTTGTATTATAGTTAACTGTTCCCTAACTAGGGATATAATACTTATAGTTATCGAAGAGGATTTGGGTTTATTTGCTATTTCGATAGTAGTTGTTTTTTAACGCAACGTAATGTAAGGGCGTAAAGAGGCTTTGGGGAAGATTTAAAGGAATAATATAAATTCTATCTAAATCTAAGGGTATATAGCTTTTTAAGAGAACAAGACATTATATAAAGAAGAAAAGGGAATAACTAGAGAATCTTATAATTAAATAGTTAGGGGTCTTGGTTAATGCGTGCACACATACGCACGCGGACGGACTTTAGTAGAATTCAATTAATCTGGCAGAACTTGGCAGAAGTCGATCAAGCTAGCAGAATTCGGCAGAATTCGGTCAAAGCGTCAAGTTTATCTTGTCAAGTGTTTTACCGAGACATTCCTACTGTAACTAGGCTAGTCCCGTTACAATTATAGTAATAGACCCAGAGCCTAAAAAAAACCCCTTAAGGAGCTTATTAAGAATGCCTATAAAGAGAATAAACTCGCTAGGAATATATTGGCTGCGCTACGCAAACAGGAAGACTGTAAAGTATGCTGTTAGCCTAAGTAGATTAGGAAGCTACTCCGCTATAATAAATCTAAATATTTAATTATTAATGGCCTAATCTACTATAGGAATTAAGTATTTGTCCCTAATTTACCTAAACTCTAACTAGAAGTTGTACACCATATATATAGTTTAGGCCCTATAGGTTACCTAGGCCGCGTTAAAACACTAGACCTCCTTAATTAAACATATTAGTGGCTAGGTATTTCATAGTTTATAGCTACCTTTATAAAAGACCGCGCTCTCTGCTTCTATATAAAGACCCCACGCTTAGCACCGCCTAGTTTTCTAAAACTATTAGAACTACCAGTCCGCCTATAGACTAATATCTCCATTAACCACATTGTTAACTTGCCTAAGTGCCTTTATAATGGCAAAATATATAGATACATCTTTGTTATTATTAACCGCCTAATAAAGATAAGATACTTTATTTCTGTTACTAGCCTAGATATAAAGGAGCTTGTTAAAGTATTTACCCACACTATCTATAAGTTATATAGCGCTCTAAATACTATTGTTTCCAATAGAGGCTCTTTATTTATTTTTAACTTCTAGCGTTGCCTAAACTAGCGCCTAAAGGTAACCCTAAGCCCCAGCTCTTTATAGCACCCTAAAACGGATGGTTAAACCGAGATTGTTAATGCAGCAATAAATAAGTACCTATATACCTTTATAAGCTTTACCTAAGACAATTAGGTAGACTGGCTCCCCCTTACCAAGTTTGCTATAAATAACTAGGTTAATAAGACCATAGAAATCTCACTATTCTTTACTAACTATAGCTATAACCCACGTCTAGGCGTCGAACCAGTAGGCCCCCAGCTATTAGCCCTATCTATATATATAAAGAAGGAGTACCTATAAGCTAATACTATTACCAACCGCTTTAAGCGCATCTTAACCTAGCTTAAAGCCCTAGCTTATATCTCCCAGTAATAATATAAAGACAACGCTAATATAAAACGAGATAAAGGTATAATATTTAAAAAGGATAATATAGTTATGGTTAGCCTTAAAAATATAAAGACTAACTGGCCTAAAAGGAAGTAGGATAATAACTGGGACGGACCCTAGCCTGTCCTAGCTACCTATAGAGGAGCAGTTGTAGTTAACCTCCTAGACCACATCTGTGTTAATAAGTCTTTCTATACTTTAAAAGTCCGCCTCTAGTTCCCTAAAGAGATCTCTAGTTAAGCACGTATTAATAAAGAGGAACGTTATAATATTATAGGCAGGATAGCCAAAAGGGATAACAACGGCAATATTACGGATAAGTGGGAATTTAAAAAGATCCTTAATGTATATAATAAACAAATAGATGAGTATGGCTTAACATATTATATTAAATGGAAATATTATAATAAGAAAACCTGGGAACCTGAGAAATTCCTAAAAGGGTGTAAGTGCGCACTACTAAAGTTCTATAAACAACACCCTAAGAAGCCAGAACCCCTAGACTGGGCACGAGATAAGGGAGAGCCATACTAAGGCCGTGGCCAACCACAAAGGTAATTTATAGTGGTTGAGATCTTATGGAACTTTGACCGCCAGTTAAAGTTATCTAATTAGTTAGTTTTTTGCTAAAAAGCGCTATATGGTGGCGGTGTGGAGTTCTGCCGATTTTATTTGTTAAGTTAACTAATTAAGATTTTCTATACCCAGCATGGAAAATTACTATTGGCTCGGTTAAGGGCGGTAAGTAGAAGTAATATCTTTGCAGCAAAAATAGGTTATTTGTTTGGTTTAGGGACCAAACCTTCTAGGGAGGGGAGTACTGTCACGGCACTGTCCTAACGCATACTGTCTTATACTGTCTTGTACTACTTCCTACTATTAGCTGGCCCACCACTAGCGCCTTGGCGGCTGCCCCTACTATTTATATATAATACCCCCTTTTACCTCCTTCTCCTCTTCATACCACAATGTAGTTATTTAGCCTATTAGCATTATAGCACTGTGACAACAGCCCTGTTAAACAGCCAGCCTATCAGCTGACAGTATTAAGATATTATTAGAACATGGTCTAACAGCCTAAGCTATAAAAGGAATTTTTAATTATTATTGTCTTAAAACCCTCTACTAGCTATTATATAATAAAGAAACTATAAAGGGATACCTAGAATTCCTTAATTAGCCTAGTCCTTTGAGCATTCTGTCGCCTTAAGTATTTGTATAACGTAATTCACCACTAAGTGGCGGCTACCCCATATGGCGGCCCCATTAGAACTTATAACGCCAAAAATGCGAATTCCTCAACTATAAATAATTGTATTTACTGTAGCTATCTACTACTTAATTATCTGATATCTAGGGCACATATGCGCTGTATGTTCTGTTGATTTATATATACTGTACTTACGTACTGCTTGTTGCGGTTGCTTGGCCGCTGCTAGGATACTAGCCATCTACCATACAGTCGCAATCCCAGGTAGTATACTGCGTTAATCCACTAACAGAACCCACCGTTTTAGACTCTCTTCTTATATAGGTATAAGGAGGCTATTTAATGCGCAAGAACCGCGTTTTGGTTATATACCGGCAGCGCGTCGCCTGGCTGTTATTGGGGGCATATTATATAATTTCGCGGCGGCCTTAAGGGTTGTAATTTAGCCCTGCCTATAGGCCTAGAGAGCTAGAATTTTACTAGGGCAGGCCATATTAATAAGGTCGTACAATAGGGAAAACAAAAGAATCCATATATTGTCTGTTAGAAAATTTTAGATTGCCAAGCCCTGTTATAACAGCTGTCTAACAGACAGCCCTGTCAGCTAACACCCTGTCTGTTTAATAGGTTTGACAGGATATTCTGTCAGCCGTAAGTCTGGCCTCCAAGGCCATAGACCTGCGGAGGATAGGCCGGATAGGCCTCTCGGATAATAGACCTATCAGCTGATAGTATCCGGAGACTATCCGGATAGTCTCCGGATAGTCTTGGCAAAAACCCCTAATATACTTACACTTGCAATGCACCCCCCAATATTAAATAAATAATTTTTTTATTAGTATAGATTTATAGAGCTTATAAAGCGCTTTAAAATGGTACCACTTTTATCTAAATATCCTAAGGATAAGTAATATTATATAGATATAAAACTTATAAGAGCTCCGCGGAATAAGGCCTACCCGCATAGAGCTCTACTAAAGCTTAGCAAAAGCTCCACATAAAGCTCCGCACGAAGCTCTACGGAGGCTCTACACGAAGCTCTACGGAGGCTCTACACAAAGCTCTGCGTATGGAGGCTCTGCGTGAAGCTCTAGCAAATACCTTTAGCTTTCCTACTAATTAGATATCTCCTTTCTACCTTTTTTATTTATACTTCTCTTTATATAAAATACTATAAGATAAAATAAAAATAGGAAAAAAGAGAGAAGACCCAGTAGTTTAAATTTAGTAACTTCTATTTACTCCTTATTATCTTCTAGTTCCATAATCCAATCCTTATCCTCTAGTACTCCCGCTGCCGCCACTATAGGCTAAGAATTTATATTGTATAATAAACATCAAGCCCTATAATCCCGCTACTTATAATTTTCATAGATTTAGTAAAGGGGTAAGGGCCTACTAGATGATGTAGAGTCGCTATATAAGTCTTGCAAGGCTAGTATTAATTAGCTCTCTACCTTGTATAAGTAATATAGGTTACTTATAATTATATTTAGAGACCCACGGCTCTAAATTAGAATTGCATTTATATATAAGGGCCTCCCCATCTAAACCTGCTTCTCTAATACACCCCCCACCTAAGCCTCTATATTAATTACTGGTAAAGCTTCTACCCTCTCCTGCTTATTCTAAGAGTAGTTAGTTATATAGGTATATTATATAGAGAGGAGAGTTTACTTATATTATGGTAATATTGCTAGAGAATCTCTTATATAATAGGGCGGGAAGTATATCAGATAATTATATTTCCCAATTCTTAATAAAGGACGACGTTGGTGGGATTTAAACTTATAATCTATTAAGTTTAAAGTTAGTATATGTTTACCTACGCCACCTATGCGCCTTTAGTGGTTACCTTTTACCTAAAATTATTTTATTTATATGCTCCTCTTTCCCCCTTTAGTGTTATATAGCATACCCCTTATATACTTTCCCTTGTACGACTATAAGAGAATACTTAGAATCTTATAAGCTGTCCAGTCCTTCGCGTATTCTAATGCCTTAAGTATTTATAGAGTAGTACTTATACGATCCCATAGAACGCGACGTTAAGAACCTAAAAATACTCTCTTTAGCTTATTACTTATTCTAGGTATTAAGAGAACTTTAATTGCAAGCTATAAGAGTTATGGAAATCTTATATACTAAAAAGGCTAGTTCTACCATTAAATAGCTGTTATATGGCTATTAAGTAAAATTGGATTCTTGTTAATATAGGTATTAAACTTATCTAGACTCTGCGGACAAGTATGTTTTAAATAATGCTAAAGATAAGCCTTATAAAAGGCAGAGAGGTTTTCTTTAGACTCTAAAGGCGACTTTTAAGTTTTCTTAGTTGTATATAACATAGTTAAACCTAAAAGTATTGCTTTCTTACAGAATTTCTCCTAGAGCTTTTATACGCTAAAAGGCTTCTTTTTTCCTTTAACGGTAATATAATTATTCTAATCTTTTAAGAAAGCTATATAATACCTTAGGTTAAGAACTTATACCGCTAGATAGTAGGGAGAATTATCTAGCTTCTTAATATACTTTGTAAGCTTTTCCTTAGTATGTTGGAGTTAAGGAGTTATAAACTTATTGTTGGTATCACTTCCGGTGATACGTAATGCTCTTGCAATAGTATAGGTGGTAACTGATTTAATTGATGCTTGATTTTCATTCAGGTGGAATTTAGTGGATTTCCTAAGCTCGCTTAGCTCATGTAACTAACCCAATTAGTTACAGACAACCTCGTTCAGACACTGGGAGTATTTAGTTTTTGATAGTGCTTGAGTATGCCTCCTGCCAAATTCTGCCATATTCCACTTAGATTCTGCCAAATTCTGCCTAGTAGTTAAAGTGACTAATTACAATTTTCCATCCCCAGGATGGAAAATCGCTATTAGCTCGCTTAGTACTAGCGCCTTAGCGGCTGGCCTTACATCTTCGCGCTCTCTATTCCTACTTTAACGTCTTCTCCTCTCTCTACCCACTTGGTAACTTGTAGCTTAATTATATTCGTATTAATTAGGTCCTTTAACGCCTAGTAAGGCTTTAATTTTATTATAGCATCTACAGGGTTACTGCCTCTATTAATCCATTTAATCTCTGCTATCTCTCTTCTCTTATACAATTATTGTAAACACATTAGGTTAACCATAAGTCGTTTCTCTTATGTTGTCCTGAGTTTGACTAAGCAGTTATATAGAAATTTTAAATCGGTACAAAAGATAAGCGGTAGTTGTTTAAGTTATAGGATCTTCTTAATGGTTGCTTTAATCATAGCTCTAGTATCAAATCCGTGGGCTATTCTATATAGTTTGGATGCCAAGACACTTTATATAACTCGCTTGCATTTAATAGATGACCAATAGAGGATATTAGCCCTATTGTCCTTATCCGCGAGTATAATAACGAAGCTAATCTAAGAAGAGAGGTTGTAGTTATTGGTAAAGGACGAGTCCGTAAATATTATCAGTTTAAGAGTGCTTATATTAAGTTATACAAAGTAAAGTCCTCAGGAGGGATTATTAATTTGCCATTGCAGCCGTTTGTTAAGCTGCTTCGCATATTCTTCTTTTAGGTTAATAACTTGTGTTATAAAGGAGAGGTCAAAGGCAGCTTTTAGTTAACAGACTGTGGCAATATAGGCTCCTCTTGCTCTCTAGGCAATATACTGGTCCTTTAGTATAACTGCCTTACGGACTTCCCCTCTAGAGCTAGTTAGGTTTATAGCCTTTATAGTAACCAACTTTAGGTTCTGGCATTAACATTGTAACCGACTACGGTACCCTGCCAAACCACCACTGTATTGCTTACGTATTGCCTGCGTATTGCTTACGTATTGCCTGCGTATCGCTTGCGTATCACCTACGTATTACCCTGTTTCAGCTACATATTAGTCTCCCCTTTTATTTATTTCCATACCTTCCCCGTATATATATAGACACTTTCAGCTACATTTACAAACAAAGTTGCTCGTTTAATTCTCCCACACTGCACTGTTACAAACATTCCTAGGTAAGGGTTATTAAATCTTTTTCTTACTTAATATAGCCTCCATTAAACTTAACTGGGGTATTTAACATAAGCTTCTCTCTCTCTTTTGCTAGAAACTTTGCCTCCTAAAGCCTAGCTTCTTTAGCCTCCGCAAAGGTTTCATCAGTAAGGAACAGTATATTATTGGTTTGCAATCCTACAATTCTAAAGCCATTGCTGTTTGTATATAATAAACAGGGGTCGTATATTAACTAGTTCATTCATAGCTTATTAAGATGGTAACGGTAGTATATATTAAACTAATGGTTACCAGCTTCCGGGACATTATATAGTGGTTTAATAACTCTTAGAATTAATCTGTTCTTTAGTCTAAGTTCTAGTAGCGGGCATACAAAGAAGTTTCTATTTAGGTGGGTGCTGGACTATATATAAGCTTGTAAGATATTGCGCAGGTATAAAGAAGCTAGTCTTCTTTCATTTCCCTAGGGTTGCTATAAGTACTAGGATAATTCTCTAGCTAACACACTGAATAGTTGGTGACTGTGTTAGGACTAGATCTTTACCATAGTCGTTATAGGCTTATATAACCAGTCTAGACTTCTTAAAAGCCTTATCTGTTCTAGTATTCTTAATCTCATTAACAAATCAGGAGTTAAAGATTCTAACTCCTTCTAGGACGTCTGCCGTGTCAATAAACTTAAAAACTCCTTTCTTAAGTAAACCGTTTATCTCCTTGCGTTAAGACTCTGTAAATGACGGTGATATACACTTAAAGGCTGTAGTATTAGGTTTTGTTAGGCTGTTGTTAATAAATATTAATACATCTGCAATGTTTTACTAGGACTTTATTGGCGATTATTATATCCGTTTTAATCTTTGGGGGGGTATACTAGCTACCAGTTCCTCAGTTAGTTCCTTAGTCAGTTCCTTAATTAATTCCTTAGTCAGTTCTTCCTCTAGTTCCTTATTAGGTTCTTCTAGTTCAAGTTATAAGTATGGCTTTCCTGCTATGGTCCTAAAATCGGTAGGTCCGCTAGGGAGCTATACCTTATATATCTCTCCGTTAATTCCAAGCAACTTAAATAGGCCAGTCCGTTTACCGCTCTGTTCAGTATTGCCTTTGCGCCATACAAGTACTTCTAAGTTAAGGGGGAGGTTGTGGATTATGGTGACAGATAGGCCATTTTATTGGTTCAGTGCATCGTTAACTTGCTTCTTTACCCTAATCCTTGCAATCTCCTCCATTGCCTTCTTTATGGCTGCTGCTCATTATATAATAGAGGGTGCTAGTGGGTCGAGTTCACTTATTTAAAGGTAGGCACTAAAGATAAGTAGTATTAGGACCAAGCCATCTAGGCTAGCTGTGTTACTGGCGGCTTTTACTGCCATTTATAGAGCTAATTCCTTGGCCATTCCTAAGTCCTGTAGCTCCTCCATAATTATTTAGTATGCTTAGCGTATAGTTAGGTAAGCTCTTTCTACTATTCTAATAGACTAATGTGCTTCCACTAGGACAGTCTTAGTTAATATGGCCATTGCCATAGCATATTATCGGAACTCCTTGCTTGCGAAGTTCTTCCCAGTATTATAGGTAATATAGTCAGGGGGTCTAATATAGGTATTAATCCAGCAGAGTTGTAGGGTGTCCTAGGTATATTTTGCAGAGATATTGCGTAGCTATCTCGCGGCTTAAAATCTAGTAGCTTTATTAATTACATAGAGGACAGGGCTTCTATTAATATATATAATATCAACAAAAATAGAATGGTTAAAATTAGAATCTTAGTCTTCTTATAATATAAACTTAAACTATTTAGGGGATTTGCCGTATTTCTGGCAGTGGGAACAGTATTTAGTAAGGTAGTTAATAACCTACTTATTAATATTATCGTGGCCAGAGCGTTCTAATACTTTGTATAGTTTGTCTACCAATAGATGTCTAAAGCGGCGGTGGAGTCAGCAGAGTTCAGTAGTAGTTAGGTAGCAAGGGTTTTAGTTAAATAAGTAGGTTATAAATAACTGCAGTAACTCTTCCTATAATAGGAAGGGGTAACTAAATTGGTGAACCACTGGTACCGATTTTGTTGGGGTAACTAGGATGTTCTTAAGGTTATTATAATAGACCTTTAGTATGTCCATATCTGCAAGATATAGTAAGAAAGGTATGTCAGCCTTTATAACGTGAAACTCAACATTACTAACTAGTGTATTAACTATAACAGAGCTAATAGAAGAGGTAGATCCAATGCCAAACTAGACGTTAATAGCACCAGCCTTTAAGGTATTAGTAACGGTATTATGGGTCTTCTTATATACGAGGTATTGTCTATAACCTACTATTAATCTCTTTAAGGCTCCTATATCAATCATTACTCTATAAAACTCATTAGAAGTATATTAGCTGGTAGCAATGTAGGCGAATAGGTCTAAGTCATCATTATAGTAAGTAGTTGGGTTAGTGCCGGTAATCGCATGGGTAAAGGATTAATCCGCTAAGTCAGTTATAGTATTAATGGCTCCTCCATGCTGTATTATTCTAAAAGAGGTAAAGAACAGTTCAGTCTATTTCTGAGTTAGAGATATTAGTAGTAACTTAATATTAATTATAAGAGCTTCTATTGCGTCATCAATAGATTCTAAGTTAAGTTTATTATCGTGATCTATTCCCTTATACTTAGTAATGTACTGCCTAGCATATCTATTAAAGCAGCGGTTAAATCTGTCCTTAAACTTCTTCTTTAATTCATTATATTCTTCTCTTAAGTATTTAGATAACTAGTAACCTTCCTTATGGCAGACAAAGCAGCGCTTCTTAGGTAGTGCATATTAGTTTAGTAGTCTATTATACGGTTAAGATGGTGGTTGGGGGTACTGCTTATAGTAACGGCGGTTAGTAAAGAAAGCTTAGGGGTTCTCGTTATTTAACTTTTTAAAAGTTATAATAGAAGATCGTAGGTCATTAATTAAGCCAGTTAGGCTGTTAGAAGGTTTAAAGCAGGCATATTAACAAGCTGGTAACTCCTGGCAAGCGTTAATAAGTTTATTATAGAGGAACTTGTTAGTATATAAGTCTAGGTCAAGACCGTGCTGGAGGTGTCTTAGTTCTTTAATAAGCAATTATAGACAGTCTAGGGTTAATTTTCCAGTATTCTCACCTTTGCTTATTATAGACCTTAAGGTTATTAAGTTCCATTGCCCTAGTATGCCACGCCTGTACTTAGGTCCCTTAAAGTAGTTGCGTGTGGCGTCGCAGATTTAGTTAAACAAAAGGGTTAGACTGACGTTCTTAAGGTTAGTGTAGTAGTGGTTAAGTGCTAGGCCGCGTAACATTGTAGGGTAGGCTTTAACTTTAGCTTCTTAGGGTACGTCAGCTCTGCTATAGAGGTTATGGAAGATGGTAAGTTTAAAGTCGAAATTGTCATCTTCTCTGCTGTACTTATTGTCTTCCATATACATCTTTACAAGGTTTGTTAGCTCCTTGCCGAAACCCTAGTTTTAGTTCTATTTAGATGGTCCTATTATTATTAGCAGATTGGTATAAGGTTAGTTTTGTTATGCTAATAAGATAGGTTATATGGGTAGTATTATAGGTAGGACGGGGTTTATGGGTATCGTGAGTAGGGTAGGGTTTGTAGTTGGTGAGATTAAGATTAGGGTTTTGGTGGTGGTGGTACTAGTACTGGCAAAGTTATTCTTAAGAAGGTAGTCAATTCATCCTAAATTAAACTTCCCTCTAGTTACCATATGCTCCCTAATCTTAAGCTTAGTCCATTCTATAGGATCTTCTTCTTATAAGGTGTTAAGAAGGGCTTCTAGCGTTGTGGTATTTCTATGCTTCTTAACCCATATACTATAAACTCAAAGGAATTGTTAAAGGTTACAAACAGTAATCTAGTTACAGTCTCTAAAGATCTGTGCTGTAAAGGTACTGAAGTCTTCGCGGTAGGTTTCCCATAGGTTATTATCCTTAAGCTGATATACTTCGTACTTAAGGAGCTTAAACTCTATAAATTCTTTAATCTCTTTCTTGTTAACGTTATCAGATTGTGCATTAATTTCCTTACTCCATCTGTCTTGTCCTTTATTAACTTATGCCCTAATATTTAACATGTTGATTCTTGTAACTCTTATTAAAGTTCTGGGTAAAAAAAAACGCGTAATGGATGTAAACTAAGGGTTCCTTATCTTGTTAAGTTCTAAGCGCGTAGTAGACGCGAACTAACTAAAATGCGTGATGGACGCGAATTAAGGGCCTATACTAGATAGGGGTTGACTCTTTAAATACCTAAGGACTGTGTATAAAGAATTAAGGGCCTCTCTTGCGAGATGGGGTTGGTTTTTTAGATAGACGTTAACTAATACTCCTTAGCAAACGTTCTCGATAGGTTGCCTCTAGTTAAAAAGGGACTGTTCAAGTTCGCCTCTCTTTGTAGATAATACGTCTCCTGATCTGTGATCACTAATTAGTGTTGGTATCACTTCCGGTGATATATAATGCTATTGCAATAGTATGGGTGGTAACTGATTTAATTAATGCTTGATTTTCATTCTCCTATTCTATAGGTGGAATTTAGTAGATTTCCTAAGCTCGCTTAGCTTACGTAACTAACCTGATTAGTTACAGACAACCTTGTTCAGACACTTATTCTTAGCCTTAGTAGCTGTTACCTATAAGAAAGTTAGCTAAAGAAATATTAAGAGTATTATATAATATACTAATGTGGTCTATATTATATCCTTAAAAACTTTAACTAATTCTAGAACCCTTTTTAGTGTTATATAATCTCCTTAAAGAAATAGAGTTGCTTTATAGAAAGACTAAAGGAAATCATAAATTATATAAAGATATATCCATTTGCTTATTAAAAAGATATTATCTTTTAAGTTATTCTTATAGTGCTCTATATAGAGTTAAAGCCTAGCCTTTACCTTATCCTCTAGAGCTATATATAGTATAAGAAACCAGCTATTCTATTTTATATAATTATTAAAAGAAACTATTTTACTAGTATATTTAATAAACCATGTTATATAGTTAGCTAAGTTGCAAATATAAATAATATAGTTATAAAGCTTTCCCATTAGCCCTATAATATTTTAAATATTTTAACCCCTTTTACGCTTTTCATCTAATACTAGCTCTAATTCTTTATCCTTTTTTTTCTTTCTTTTAACTAGCGGTAGTACTTATTATATAACTTCTTCTTCTTCTTCCTCTTCTTCTTTATTCTATTCCTTATCCTCTTTATTATATAAGTCTATAAGCTTCTTATCCTTTTTTAAACTAAATAGAAAGGCTTAAATAATAAGATTAATAATATGCCCTTAATAGCGAATTCTTTAATACGTTGCAATCTAGTTAATTTTATACTTAAGGCTAGGCTATTGGCCAATTATATAATAGAGAATATTATTTAATTTAGTATTATCGCCAACAAGAGCTCCAATCTTTATTTTAATGCTATACTTAATAAGAACCGGATAAAGCGCCTCCTATTAATCTATATTACTCTAACTAGATACTATATAAAGAGTAATTAAGAGGTTCTAATATTTATCCTAGATATTAACAAAGTTAGCATAGATTTTAAGAAAAAGGGAATAACTTAGAGAGGTCTAGATATCCACAGCAAGGTAAATATTTGTTTTTATAGATTAAAGTACTTTTTATACAATATCTTGACTCTTAGTAAAGTATTTAAGAATCCAGGCTGTAATTATTAAGTAGTGTTGGTTTCACAAGGTGATATCACGTAGCTACGGTTCGTAGATAGTATAATGTTGTTATTGTTGTTCTTGGAATGAGGAAGGACAAGGAGCCTAAGACTCCTCGCCACGCTAGTGCCGCGGCGACACGTGACGACCGCTTGCCTTATTCCCGACACTGGCAACTCTTCTTTTGTGGTTGCTATCTATATACATAGATACCGCTTAACTTGCGTAGCGTTATGGAACCACCTTATAATACCTTACGCACGCCTACCGATCAGGCCCAGTTATAAGACCGCACTTTACCGCAATCTACCGCAACCTGCCGTAATCTGCCATATTCTGCCACGCTATAGAATTCTGCCAAATTCTGCTAAGTTATTAACTTCTACTAAATTCTGCTAAGCCATAGACTTCTGCTAAATTCTGCTAAGCTATAGACTTCTGCCAAATTCTGCTAAGCTATAGACTTCTGCTAAATTCTGCTAAGGGAACGTTCGGTTGCAAAACCGTCAGATTGAATATGAACTGAAAGTCCGGCAGAAAGAGCGCGTTCCTTCCCGATTTGACACGCGTCTGTGGCTCTACGGGTTGCACGGACGTGT
>Ga0307507_10002908_pt1 | contig 34496 bp, 25 predicted proteins | sample 7_EM_MG_FD_207223 | JGI IMG/M metagenome (GOLD analysis project Ga0307507, IMG submission 207223) | Populus trichocarpa ectomycorrhiza microbial communities from riparian zone in the Pacific Northwest, United States - 7_EM | ecosystem: Host-associated > Plants > Roots > Unclassified | place...
ATGGTAGGATATTAAAAGACATTCTAACTAGTCTCCCTTTAATAGTTATCTAAATAGGTCCTATTTTGAGATTAATAATACCTCCTCTATAGGCTATCTAATCTCCTAAAATTGTTATAAGTAGATACGGGTGTTCCTTCTATCTATATAGTAACCCTATCCTTTCTACTACCTTTAGTAATATGTAGTTCCTAGTTACTCCACTATCTACTAATACTTTAAACTGCTAATCTTGCCATTTAGCTCTTAAATTTAGGTATTGTCCTTAAATTCCTTTAAGGGTTTAAGGCTTTAATACTAGTTCCCTCTAGTCCTATACACCTCCCCTTTTTCTAACTATTGGCTGCTCAATCCTGCTTATACTTAGTCCAACTTTAGCTAATACTTAGTTTATTTCTTTTCCTCTATATGCCATAGATAAGTATTCTCTAGGTACTCCTACCACTATTATCCATCTAGGTATTCTTCTATAAGGAATCTTGTAACAGTGCAAGTATAGGAGAATTGAGTGAGCGACTTAATTGTAAATGGAGATCTAAAGTGTCCATATATACACGAGGAAGGTATGGAAATAAATGGAAGGGGAGACGAATACGTAAGCAAAACAGCGTGATACGTAAGTGATACGTAGGCGATACGTAGGCAATACGCAGATAAAACAGTAGTGGTTTGGCAGGGTACCGTAGTCGGTTACAAATCTTCCTAGTTAAAGTATTAAGTCTCCTTAACCTTATACTTCTACTAGGTGCCAACTATATATATACTTAGCATTCCTAAACTGCTTTTCCTCTAGTGCCTAATATATCCTTACTAGGTACTTCCAGTTCTTGTCTTTAGGTACTCTATGCATATTATATATATTATCCACACAAGCTATCTATGATAGTATATAATACACTATATGTTTTAGGTTAACTCTTGGTTTATCTTTATCCTTAAGTTTAAACCTATACCTAGTTAACCTAACCACTGGTATCTCTACTGCGGGTACTAAGATTCATTACTCGCTTCTCTAGTCCCTAAATCCCTCTTTTAGGTTCCTTGACGTTATAATTAATGCTCCTTTAATATAACTTATGCGTTTTTCCGTAATAGATTAGTTTTAGATAACTTTTTTATCTAGCCACATATAAAAGTCTTCCCATTTATCACTATATTATTGCCTATACCACTTTCCATATAACTGGTTTAGTGTATATAGTCTATCCATTAGAAAGTACCTTATTATCGCTATATTATAACATTCTTTAGTATGTCTTTCTTTAAACCTAGTTAGAATATCTAGATCCTCTTCTTGTTCTAGTTTATCTAACTACTTTACCCTAGGTATCCCTGCACTCGGCCTATTAGTAACTCTTTATATAGGTGCTCTGTTCCTTATATAACCTAGTATAGCTAACCTCTTGTCTAGCTTCTACTCTTACTATGTAATAATTCTTGTCCTAAACTTATCCATAGTTTCTTATTTTTTATGTCTTGTAGCTAGATCCTTGTAGTCGTCTTGCTTTTTAATCCTAGTATTAACTATTTGATCTTTAGGCTAAACACTACATTTACTTAGGATTGCTGACGTTTTTATTTGTTCTCTAAACTTGTAGTTCTTAAACTTGCGTCCTATACTTATTTATTTATTACTGAACTAAGTTACTGCCCTTTCCTATTAGTTTTCGTCCGTTGTGGGTCCTTAGGTATGTCTTATCTTGTCTTAAGAATATTAAGCTTCTTTTATCTCTTCTTAAGAATCTTAAGCCTATAGCCTTTTACCTTTATTAAGTAATAAGCTAGCACTAGCAGTTATCTACTTGCTTAGTTTCTTCTAAACGTTACTCCTATTATTTTATAAAGCGATGGAAATCGTATCTAACGGTATCGCTATACCCGTTACTAAACCCTGTTCTGTAATGGTCTTAGTCTCTGCTTCTGTTTCAACTTCTTTAAGGTCTGTATGCTCCTAGTAAGCTGCCTTTATTACCTTATTATTGGTAAATGCTTCGCCTATATTAAATTTATTGTCTTTAATATCCGATCTATAAGCTAGTTCGCTGGTTTCTTTAAACTTAGATAATAATGGCTCCTATAGCTAATAGCTTGCGCCATACTTAGCGTCCTTATAAATTTGGTATGCGTTGTTGTAATAATACGCAAAACTATTAACTAAACACTCTTTTGTTCCTTATAGTGCACTATTATCCCTCTGTATATACATGCCGTCTACTGGTCTAGTTCCCTTTACTATATAGTTACTCTAACCACCTCTATAGTCTCTAGCAAAATAACCCTATTTTCCGCAATTTATGCAAGCTCTATCTTTAAACTATCTTTTTTGCTATAGAGTCCGCCTAAACGTCTTCTATTGCTAAGATCCCTAGTTTGGCCTCTGCTCCTAGGTCCTTTAATTACTTAATCCTTAACCTCTGGGTTTCTATAGTTTCTTTTCCCACCTTTAGGTTTCTTTGGTACTACTTAGGTCTATTAGCTCTGCGCCATTCCATAGTTTTTAACTCTATATCTATTGTTGCGTACTCTGCGCCTTATATAACTATAGAACTCTGTCTTGCCCTCTTTTAGCTTGTTCCCTTTGGTAGATTCTATTATTAATCTTTATTAACTAATCTATTAACTTTCTTAGAGTATCCGCATCTTCTATTAGGATAATTACGTCCTGGACTTTAGCCTTAAGTCCCTATTTATACTATGCTATAAGCGCCCTATTATTCCACTTAACCTATATGGCTAGTGTTTAAAACTGTATTATATACTTAATTACTAAAGTGCGTTATACTAAGTTCTAAAGCTTTTATTCTACTATAGTTGTGGCCTCCAGGTCTTTAAATATCTGTATTAGTTGCTCTGCGAACCCGTTCTAACTAGTAAATATATACCGTATATCTTAGTTAGTAGTTGTTATACCATTAGCCTATATTTCTGTAAGATATGGCTTGAACCACTTAAGTACCCTCCCTGTTAGGAACAATCCTGCATAGGCTACTTAATCTAACAATATTGCTAACTTCGCTCCTTCCTGTACTACCTTAAAGTGCATTTACATAAGAAATCCTTTGAGCTTTAACTTCTCTCCTAAGAATTGTTTAATTAAAGGTAACTTAATCTTTACTACTCTAATTCCATTAATGTATTCTTTAAGTATCCTATTATTGTCTTATAAGTAATTAACTATTCCTATAACTAACCTCGCGTAACCACTTAAGAATCCCTATTATCTATACTGGTATCACCTGGCCCTAAGGTTATGGCTGCTGTTAATGCCGTTATAACTAGTGCTGCTTTTAGTGGCATATTGTTCGAGTTTGTTCTAATACCGTAACCTTAGTAGTAAATGTGTAACGGAACCTTGTAGCTTAGACTATGGTGGGTTCTATTATTAGGCTAGGTATATAGGTAAGGATAAAACAATAATATAATAATAATTGGTAGAGTAGTTGCCTAACAGATTAACTCTAATTATATTCTAAGATTTACTATAAGGAGAGAACTATCTATAGTAGGGACTAAGGTCCTTTAAATACATAACCATACTCCTAAGAAATCCTCTCTTGTACGTAAGGTACGTGTTATATATATTATATATAGACGTACACTGCGTATACCTTGTACACTGCGTATAATATTATATAACTCGCTTACCATTCCTCATTACATAGTTCCACCGGATCTATCCTAGACTGTGCCTATATTAACCAACTAGCTTCCTGCGACTCTTCCCCAAGTAGTTGTAATATCGTACTTAAAGCGTCCGTAACAGTAAGTCTTTACTTAGGTAGTTTACGGATCTATAACTTAAATAACAGAAGTATTTTAGTCCGTATTTTGGTTTATAGGGGTGTTATGGTCCGTAACTTAAGTATTAGATATACTTTAGCCAGTAAGATTAATTCTAAAGCCACTAGGGTCTATGGGACGAATTTGGTTAAATGGGTTAACTATAAGGCTAGAGATCCTATTAAGTTTAAAGGAAGTAAAAAGTCCACTAGTTTTAATATAGTTTAGGATTTCCTCTTTAATCTATTCCGTTTAGTCCTCTTTATGTATTATATTGTATAAGGACCGTGTAATAGTAACTTGTTTATCCCTTTTAACCTATACACCTTAGTGACGTAAAAGGGCTTATAGGTTATAGATAGTAACAGGGTTATAAGCCTTAAAAATAGCTTTTGTAAAGTCCGTAAAGTCTTCCTTATATTGCTCCCACAGGTTGTTATTTATAAGCTTAAAATATCCGTATTTAAGGATTTTAAATTTAATGTAGTTGTTGATATTAGTTATAGACGTGAGGTTAACTCCTTAGCTCTATTTCTCTTGACCTTTATTAATCTGCTTGCTTATATCTGCTATACTATATAGCGTAGTATATCTATATAAGCTGTAACGGGTTAAGAGGAGCTTGTAGCGGGTGGTAGTAGCTTATAGTGGGTGGAGGAGGTCTTATAACAGTCCGTAATAGTTTAAGAGGTCTTGTAATGGTCCGTAAAGGCAATTAATAGGTCTGTAATAGTTTGTAGGAGGGCAGGGGGTTCCGTAAAGGTCTATATTTATGTCTATAAACTTCCGGTAAACTATACTAAGACTTGAATAAGTATATAGAGATGGTGATATAGTCTGTAATCCCTAACTTCCGACCTTCTAGCAGGTCGTACTAGGATATAAACGGGTGGTCACTGTTGTGTATTGCTCGGGGGGAGGTGTTAAGTAATTGCTAATCTATGCGCGCTTACTGATTAGTATTTGTATCAACTTAATAATATAAGTGAGTCGTATCCAGGGGCACGAAATACGTATAGTATTATATGCTCATTTAGATGGTGACTGTCGGTTCTATTAAAGTAGGCTACGTGGTCTATATTATCTCAGTAAGCGACTTAGACGGCAGACGAGACTAAATCTCACTAGTACTTAACTGGTATAGCTTTATATAAAACCCCTACTAGCTTTATTAAACCCCTGCTAGCGTTATATAACCCCTATACCCACAAGCGCCGTCTCGTCTGCCGTCTGAGGGCCTTTAGTGCGAAAATGTATAAAGGTCCACTCATTAATCGAACGCGACACTGCTAAAGAGCAATATATCTCCACCAGTTGACTAGTTTACCACTTTAAAAGGTAATCAATTATATTTTAAGGGTCACTTTATTTATCTATATGCTCATTTATGCTTTTTAGCTAACATAAAGTTCTAAAATTACAGGTCGAAATTTTTTTACGCGTCTTAGTGGTCCGACTCGCAAATCCTCTCTCGATGCCTCAAAGCAAGCAGTATTACCAACGACAACGTGGCGACTTGCGCTATAACCCCTCGACTCCTCTAGCCTCTTCGACTCCTCCCAAGATCGAAGCTCTGCTCGAAGCTCTATCGAAGCTCTGCTTAAGGCTCTACTCAAAGCTCTACTTGAGGCTCTGCTCGAAGCTCTGCTTAAAGCCCTACCAAAGCTCCGCTCAAAGCCCTATCGAAGCTCTACTTAAAGCCCTATCAAAGCTCTGCTTAAAGCCCTACCGAAGCTCTACTCAAAGCTCCGCTCGAAGCTCTATCAAAGCTCTGCTTAAAGCTCTATCGAACCGTCTAATGCTTAACATTCTGGGGTTTAAAACCATCCAATATAAGCCTCCAGAGCTAGTCGGTATACGTTTCATTCGGGCAGTATATAACTGAGTAGAGCCTTAAGTAGAGCTTCGATAGAGCTTCAAGCAGAGCCTTATATAGAGCCTTAAGTAGAGCTTTAAGCAGAGCGTCGTACAGAGCTTTATATAGAGCTTCTCTATATAGAGCTTGTATTTAGGCTTGTTTTTCAAAGGCCTGTAACAACTTTGTATAGAGCTTTGTGCAGGCGTTTGTACAGACGCTCGTGCAGACGTTCGTGCAGACGTTCGTAGAGATGATGGTGGAGACGTTCATACAGGCGATTATATAGGCGATTATAGAGCCGTTCGTAGAGACATTCATAGAGACGTTTATAGAGACGTTTGTAGAGACGTTCATAGACTTTCGTAGAGACTTTTGTAGAGACTTTTGTAGAGACGTTTGTAGAGACTTTCGTGGAGACGTTCGTAGAGACGACGCGTCGGTCGGTATCTACCTACTATAAGAGCTCGATTGCCCTTCAAGGTGGCCCATACACCGTCACATGCACGTCGCCAAGCTTAAAGAGACTGCCCCCTACCAACATATTCCTATTATAAAAAAGTAATCGATTATAGAGGAGACTAGTCTAACTCAACTTATTAGCTTATTAGGTTAAATAGGTGTTATTGGGGAGTCAAATATACAGGAGAGAGTGTTTCTCATATAAAATTACTCAGATTGAAGTTAAGCGCCATAGAGTTCCGCACCAAAGGCCCTTAGACGGCAGGGCAAACTTAAGGTCGGTAAATAGCTGATTGGCTAAAAGAAAGTGGCGTTTTTTAGGATGGAGACTAGTAATACTTTAGTATTAGTGAGTGCGCCTTAAGTTCTGCCCTTGCCGACTGAGTTGCTTACTGAGATAAGGTCTATATACTGGTGCGTCCCCTTGATTAGTCAGTGCCTTATAAGCGAGTGGTTGGTGCACCAGGTGCTGTAATCAGACACGATCTGTTCTGGTATGAAGCAGAAATAATCCGGAACGAGCCATGTGCCGGGGTAGAACATATGATCAATAATTTTACCTAGTATCAACCGAAGCGAAGTCCACCAACATATTTGCGTCACTTGAAAATAAGTCAAGAACAAAAGCCATAAACTAGCAGACTAATAATGTACAAGCACCCGCTCCGCCAATGTTGATGACTGACCTCGTTCCTTGAAAACCCTGCCCAACAAGGCATCGGGATTACAATCGCCCAACATGAAATTAAATTTCGTCACTCCACTCCCACCCTGAAACATCCAAACCACAAAATCCTCAATTAAATCCAAAACCCCATCACAAAGAAGGGATGTTAAACTTCGCCGTCATCGGCACAGGCTGGATAACAGCCTCCTTCGTCACCTCGGCCCACGCCACCAACAAATGGCAGCTGCGCGCCGTGTACTCGCGCAAGGAAGACACAGCGCGGGACTTCGCCGCCAAATTCACCGCAGACGCCGCAATCCACACAACGCTCGAGTCGCTCACGGCCGACCAGTCCATCGCCGCCGTCTACGTCGCCTCGCCCAACTCGCTGCACTTCGCGCACGCCAAGAAACTGCTCGAAGCACGCAAGCACGTGATTGTGGAGAAGCCCGCGACGTCGACGAGCAGCGAGCTGGACACGCTGTTCCAGACTGCCCACGCGCACGGCGTCTTCCTGCTCGAGGCGTTCCGCCATCTGCACGAGGTCAACTTCAAGGTTTTGAAGGCGGCGCTGGGCCGTCTTGGCCCCGTCTATGGCGCCTCGCTGAACTATGCGGCTTATTCGAGCAGGTACGATAACGTGCTTAGGGGTGAGACGCCGAATGTCTTCAGCTTGGACTACTCGGGCGGCGCGCTGGCTGATTTGGGCGTCTACCCCATCGCGGCGGCTGTTGCGCTGTTCGGGGCGCCGAAGGCGCAGCAGTATTTCCCTGTCATGATCAGGACCGGTGCGGATGGCGGTGGGGTGGTAGTGCTGCAGTATGAGGGGTTTGCGGTGAGTGCGAATGCGAGTAAGATCTATACGAGCACTGCGCCGAGCGAGGTCTATGGCGAGAAGGGCACGTTGGTTATCCCGTCCATCACGGATATTGCGTCTGTGAGGTTCTTGGATGCGCGGAAGAAGGGGGAGAGTGAGGAGCTAGGAAAGGAGAAGGAGAGCCTAAATTTGAAGGAGGAGGCGGATGAGTTCGCGAGGATTATCGAGGAGAAGGACGGGAAGATGGCTGAGGAGTTGGAGAAGCTGAGTAGGGCTGTTTTGGCTGTGACGGAGGATTTGAGAAGGGCGAATGAGTTGAAGTTTAAGGTTGAAAAGGAGGGTTAGTGGTAAGACGATCGGACTTTCTAGGTGGAGAGGGGAGGGAGTGGACATATGGATGTAAAAAGGGGTTGAAAAGTTCGATAGACGGTTTTTGACGAGACCAACGGCTCACGGCAGTAGATGTACGTCATTCATGATGTTATTGTATTGGTGAATCTCAACGATTGGGCTTTTTTAGACTAGTGCCGCTCAACTTCAGTTGTCACTAGGTCCCCCTGATGGTATGAAATGGATAAAAGTATGACTGAAGTGGAGCTAAGCTAAATGTCCAGATATGCAGTACACAAGTGTTAGACATCTCTGTAGAATGGACAGATGAGGTTGGTCTTCGCAAGTCTTCGGTAAAATGATACCGTTAGAACGCCTTCAGGAACTATTTGGATTAGACTTAACTATGCTTTTGGAGGGAATGCCCGTCGAGAAGGTATCGAATGGGCGTAGGAGAGGATCTGCAGTGATTATTGTTGTGTTGAAGCCTCGAGAGATATGGCCTCAGCCATGAGAGTAATAATCGCTGTGAAGTCTGAAACGATTAAGGTTGAAGTCATGGTGGCCTAGACAACGTATCTCGATGAAGTTGTTTGTCTATGCCAGTGACGTGGGGAAACTAGAGTTTAACCTGGTAATCAGAAGCCATTGTCTTGCCGCCTTCATGCGGTAATACCAGAACAAGGGTAACAAGAAACTGTGTTTTAATGGCTGGAGGCGCGTTTCATAACCAGGGCCGGGGTGCAGAGTCAAGATGTGTGAAACTTGTCTCTGTGCTACCTCGGAGGTGTCAATTCGTACACGTACAAGACATGGCATTTTAACAGAAATGGCTTGGTCGTGGCTTTAAGTTGATAAAAGCCGCAATTACAGCCTGTGAAGGCTCCAGTGTCCCCCCCTATGTGTGCGCGCAACACACACAGTCGCTTCGTACGCAATAGAGAATTTCAAGTTTAACTCTTGTAATTAAGCTTAAAAGATTGAAGGCTTTGCCTTTCTTGCGGGCGCACAGCCCTTTTGGCAGGCGCACAGTATCTATGCTGGATGGTGCACTTAACTAGTGATTACCGGAATTGCTGTGTGTGTTGTGCGCGCACATAGGGGGGGACACTGGAGCCTTCACAGGCTGTATGCATATACTATTTATGGCGTTTGAAGGATTCAGGAATTAAAGTTCTGCAGATTCACGCGGCTGCACAGATCAGCAGCGGCTGAACCCCTCTGAAATCGGATTCTGCTTCAAATAGAGATATTGCAGGAGATACGAGATGTCAAGCTTGAAGAACCAACGTATCAGAACCAATGGATTACAAATGGCTAGGAACAAAAACAGCCCTCTGCGAATTTGATTTCAATTCGTGGCTCGTGGCAGTCATTGAATATCCCCTACAGGTGCCAAGACTTCCAAGATAAGAGGCGCCTGCAGCTGCCCGGTGCTGATGAAAGATGCCGGAGTTGCATCGTGCAATAATAACGACTGGCTCTTGCACTCAGCCCTTGGCTGTTTCAAGCTAGTTCAGCAGCCACAGGCACGAATCATGCCTGCCGGCGTCTCCGGAGAGAAACAGAAGCAAGTCTTTCACAATTCACGGCAACACCAGGCAGCATGTCTCGCAGACAGAGAGCGAAACATGCGCCTTCCCGCGGTTGTCTCTTCCCGTCGTTATCGATTCCGCCTTATCTGTGGGCGCCATTGATACTCCAAGCCTCCAAGAACAAAGACGCTGGAAAGATGGTTCGTTTAGGAGCCATGCGGCTGGCTAGAGTGGCGTCTGGGGATGTGCCCAAGCGATATTGAAAAGTGACGGACCGAGAAGGTTCACACGACCAACACACGCCACAGAGTGGACAAAACAACACAAGTCCAGAACGGTGCGCTCTCCGAGGGGCGTTGACTTCACCGCCGAACGACAAGCGGGATAAATAGGTTCAACAATGCCAAAGCCATTATTTTTCTGTGAGCTTCGCCATTATGGCCCGTGCGCGAACACCAAAACATCACCGAAGTGTCTGTGTAACTTCTTATCGTGATTAAACAACCACAATAGGCCGCAAACGTTCCCCCAATTATGTAGACCTTGTTTAACCTGGAGTCGAAGTATATATTAAATTTAAGCTTTATTCCCATAATATTGCCTTATAATTAATTGATTAAATCTACAGCTTTATTTTGCCAAGACTTAATTGAATTTAGCCTCTGGTTGGCTTAGTAAAAGGAGCACCTTTCGTGACGGCGCATGGGATACGAGCCTCAGGTTCTGGGTTGAGAGATGATGCTCGGTGCGCCTGTCACAAATCCCGTCACAATTTCTCAGGAGGTCATCAGCGTTACGTCCAGTCCAAGTCTGGTCGTATCTGTTCGTTAGCAAGGCATTCATGAGTGTTTTCACCACCCACGACCCCACCACCAGTCCAAGGCGTTTTGCGCTTGCCACATAAATCACTCTAAGATAGCACCATCAAAACCGAGCCAGCCTTAATGGACTTTAACATCACACGGGTGGTTATGTGGAGGCCCGAATACAGAGTAAGGAGGCCAGTGGGCTGATTTAAACCCTGATGCAGAGCTAACTCACCATTGTGGCTGCATGATCCGCACCATCTCAGAGCAAAACCCCTGCATTCACTTAGATCCGTAAAAGGAAATTAGATGCACAAACTCTCCAAACATGAATTAAGCCATCTATCTATTTGAGGGAGACCAATCCCTCTACCTTTTCTAGCCAGTTAAGTCGTACACTCTTTTCTTTACTCCAACGAGTCCGAGACTCTTTGCCTGTACCACGCTCATTTTCATTCACTATAGTCACTCTTTCCCAGTCCGTATTTGACTGCTGGCCCTTAAAGTAACCATCCACTGAGATTCGATATCTTCGGTTCCGCCCTTTCACTTCAGTGAAGTTCCACTAGATTCTACACCAAGCGTCAAAATGCATGCCAATACCCTCACTCTTGCGCTTGGCCTCGTCACCTCGCTCGTGGCTCCTACCTCAGCCTTCTTTCGAATGTCATGCCCCGGGCGTCTCGTACGGGAGCGCTTGGACCCTATCGTCAATCCGGGCGCCGTTTCCGGACATTTACATACTATCTCTGGTGGTGCAGGTTTCGGTCCTTCCATGACATACGCTCAAGCCCGTTCCGCTGCTTGCTCATCCTGTGAGATCAAGGAGGACTTCTCCAACTACTGGACTCCTCAGTTGTTTTATCATGCCCAGAATGGCTCATTCATTCCGGTTCCTGTTGTTGGTGATGGTGACGATCAGCATGGGGGCATGACTGTCTATTACCTGTGAGCCATTCAATCTATCCAATCCTTACTCAATATTGACATCATTTAGTCAGCGAGGCAACTCGGGCGAGAAGTTACACGCATTCCCCGAGGGCTTCCGCATGCTTGCTGGCGACCCTTTCAAGCGCAACTTCACCGGTGGCCTCGATGCCCAAGCCGTCAGTTTTGCTTGCCTTGGTGCTGACAAGCCCGAGACAAATGGCTTCCCCAACTACAACTGCCCCGGTGGTCTCCGTGCTCAAATCTTTTTCCCTGCCTGCTGGAACGGCAAGGACCCTGACTCAGCTGATCATAAATCCCACATGTCTTACCCGGCCGGCCAGAACTACAACAACGGCCCTTGCCCGGCTGACTTTCCAGTGCATATGATTTCAATCTTCTTCGAGGTCTTGTATGACACTAACGGCTTTGCTAACGAGTGGTACGGCAACTCTCAGCCTTTCGTCCTTGCCAACGGCGACTCGACTGGCTACGGCTTTCACGGCGATTTCGTCAACGGCTGGGATGTTAATGTCCTTCAGAAAGCTGTCGATAACTGCCTTGCCGACAGTGGCCAAGTCAGCGATTGTCATGAGGTCACCATGTATACTGCCTCTGAATGCCAGGCATGCCGCCTTCCCTCGGTGGTAAATGAACAGGTTGACGGTTGGATGTCCACCCTTCCTGGCTGCAACCCGGTAACGAATGGCCCCGGACCAGCTCCGAAGACTCCATGTGCTGTAACACCTCTTTCGCCTCCGGAGACGAAGTTTGTCGACCTCACAGTCTCCAAAAGCTGGGAATACACTGGGTGTGGATCGGACAACTATTATTCGCGCACGTTTACTGGCAAGTCGGAGTCGACGGATGACATGACTGTCGAGAAGTGCGTCGACTTTTGCAGCAGCAATGGCTACGGCTATGCAGGTCTTGAGTATTCTCGTGAGTGCTACTGCGATAATACCCTCTCTGCTGCCGCGGCTCCGAAGCCTGGTGTGATGGGCGCCTGCCTCATGAAGTGCTCTGGCGACTCGGGTGAATTCTGCGGTGGTGGCTCTGCATTGTCGATCTACCACAAGTGCTCTCCTGGATCTTGCAAGAATGCAGAGTTCGGAGTCTCAGGCAATACAACAACTCCAGCCAGCCCAGCTGCTCCCGTTTCGTCAGCGGTTCCTTCATCAACCATGAAGGTCGCTTCTTCATTGAAGGTGAAGGTTGCCTCTTCATCACCTGTAAAGGCTGCCTCCTCGTCCTCTGTTAAGCCAGTACACTCGTCTGTGGCAACTCCGACTAGTCTCAAATCTGCGACTTCACTCTCTGCGACATCGAAAACGAGTACCGTCGTATCAGTGCAAGCTGCCTCCACAACCACAAAAGCCCCAGTGTGCCCTCGTAACAACTGCGTCAATCAAATCATGAACCCAACGGTAACCTCCCTTGCGAGCGTCTTCTGCAAGACCTATACTAAGACAGTTAACATCAAAACGGCCGCAATCCCAACCTTCCTCAGCAACTGCCATAACAGCCCTGTAACAGTTAGTTCGGCTTGCTCATGCTTGATGTACTCTCCAACTGCGACACCAAAGTCGAGGGCAAGACGCCATTTGGCCGCGCACCACCATGGCCATGCGCTCCTTCGCGAGTCTTAAGTGTTAGAGTATTCACTGACGGTATTCTTGAATAAATGCATTCATATGTAGTCTGGTTTTACCATTGTATTTTTACTTTCTGTCCAGGAGCCAGATCCTTCTTCAGATTTATCCCGGAATAACTTCTTTTCTTATAGTATATATTACACTTTGATCGTTACCGCCTGGTTTAGGCCTGGAGTAGTTATTCTGGAAACTGGGTTATACAAAAACACTTGGGCTCTTTACAATCAATTCCCGGCAGAGATACGAACATTAGCTATGCGTTGAAACTAGCTCTAGAGATTCTCGAATAACAAAAAGTCTTCGAGTGTGAATGAATTAGAGTTTTTTTTTTGGCCATATTTTTTGACTTTCCTAATTTAATCCCTATCTATATGCAGGTCCCCACCTTTGTTCCTTCATAAAGACGTCTCCAACAGGTCGACGAGCAAAACGAAATGATTACGACCTAATTTAAAGGATTCGGATAGATTCAATGTCACAATTAACCCTTCCCTTGATGGAAGTCCCAACCTGTCGGATTCGGGCCGGATACGATTATGGGGCTTTATCGGCGAAGCCTCTACAATCTCAGAAGTTTTCCTCACAAGACCTCTTGGGCATGCCATGTTATTATTTCATATTTCTAGTAACGTGTCACTCCTGGAGCTTTGATACGCTTTGTATCCTCAACCATCCATCGTTCGTTCAGAGTGGGGTAAATCGCGAAATTTCTTCCTTGTCGCTCGTCACTCCTAACCCACGCAAGTCCCGCCGTTACTTGAAGCCCCTTCGCTATAGTCACTTCTCTTTATCAGACCATGTCTTCTTATTCGTTCAGGACGATAATGATGCCATATTGCTGCCTTCTGAATCATACGGATAAGCGGCAACGTGATATTGCTTTTTTTTATATGGAGGTTTGTGGGCATATTCAAAATATATGGACGATGCTACAAAAGAGTGGCTGTATCCTGGTGAACTTGACCCTCCCACATCAGCTCCTAACGTAATTGAATCTTCCCTGATTGTTATTTGAAGACTTTTCTAAAATGGCACCCTCTGTTGTCAGTACTATTGTGGAATCTGCTGAAAACACGGAAGCAAAGAACTCAGTTAAGATAACTACAGCCGCCAGGCAACCTCTCGAATATAGAGGAAAACTTGACGAGTTCAATTCGTTTGATGTTACTCCAGTCATCGGCAGAGAGTTTCCTGATGCTAAGCTGGTGGACTGACTCCGAGCTCCAAACTCTGATGAACTCCTGAGAGACCTCGCCGTCACGAGTACGCAAATTTCCAGTCTCCCTGGAAAGCTTTCCGATTTCCTTAATTAACCATTAAATGTCCCCAGTCTCCCAGCGCGGCGTCGTCTTCTTCCGCGCCCAAGATGACCTAACCAACGAGCTCCAAAAAGAACTTGCTCAACGCCTGGGCGAGCTCTCCGGCAAGCCTTCAACCTCCAGCAGTGATCTACTTGGACTGGACTGGACTGGATCTGGGCTCAAATCCAGTCCACTCCAGTTCTATCGCGATTTGGCTCCAGGAGCGCCATACAATCCATATACTATTTATAGTAAGTCTTGGCGTCCTTTTGGTGTTACAGTAGGTGTGCGGACGTACCAAATTCGCCCCAAATTGTTTATATAACTCCTTAAAAGCCTTAGTTGTCTTAAATACTTCCTTATTATTGCCCTTATCCTTATCGTCGCCTCTATCCTTACTACTAGCATGCTCTTATCGCCAGAACCTCCTTATTATCCTCCGTATCCTCTTCCTCCACCTAGGTAGTGGCGGCGGCAGCTACATCCGTAGCTTAGCGCTCCTTTATGCACTCCCTATGCTGCTCTGGTGTAGGGTTATATACCGCTATATTTAAACTCCTCTACCTCTAGGAGGCCTTTGGCTCTAGAGTTAATATACTCTAGGGCAAGAATAACGTTGTTAGATAGGGGTGCGGCTAAGTTATTAGGCAAGAAGCGCGTAATACTATATTAATTCGTCGCTGGTAGGCAAGTTCGTTTGGTAACCATAATAGTAAGCAAACAAAACACCTATTAGTAGGGGGGTACTTGGGCAGTCTCTTTAAGCTTAGCGGCATGCACGTAATAAGTCACGTGATAGTATATGGGCCATTTTATAGATATCTTTAGGGGTAATTAAGCTCCATAGCTTCTTCCTTATAGAGCCTCTTATTTATATTTCCACCAGCCTAGCCAGTAATCTGACAACACTAAATTGATAAGTAGTATACGCAGTAGGAGCGACAGGAGGGTAACCCCTTAATTCTACGGTAATTAACTGTCTTTTAAGATGGTGTAAGGTTACTAATTGGCTGCTACCACCCGTATTAACTCCTTAGCGTCCTGTCCTTATTAGCCTTATGTCTGAATAAGGAATGGAACTGGAGTGCTAGGAGCCTCCATAAGCCCTAATCCAGTCCAGTCCACCAATAAAATCAAGCAATCCAGCTCCAGAAGTTTGGGCGATCCATATGGCGCTCCAGGTTGGCTCCAGTCCAAGTAGATCACTGACCTCCAGGCTGCACATCCACCCCGTGAGCAACTCCCAGCGCGAGCTAGGCGGCAAAGATGACGAAATCAGCGTCATCAGCTCCGAGCAAGGCAAGAAGATTTACAAGAAGTCCTTCGGGTTCATCACCGGCACCCAGGACAAGAAGCAGAGCGCGAAGGAGGGCTGGCACAGCGATATCACTTTCGAGCCTGTACCAAGCGACTATGTGATTCTGCGTTTGACGGAGCTGCCGAAGACGGGTGGTGGTGCGTATTGTCCTCCCATCTCTTTTCTTAAATCCCTCTCCCCCTTCTCCTCTCGGGTTCCAACCCTCCAATCCTTCCATTCCCAAGCAAGCAAATGGATGAGTAGGGATGGCTAAAATTCGCCCACAGACACCCTCTGGGCCTCGGGCTACGACCTCTACGACCGCATCTCACCTCCCTACCAGCACTTCCTAGAATCCCTCACCGCAACTTACGCCCAGCCCGGCTTCAACAAAGCCGCCGACGCCAACGGCTTCGAGCTGTACACAGCGGCGCGCGGCGCCCCCGAGAATGTCGGCTCTGAGCTCCACGCCGTCCATCCCGTCATTCGCACGAACCCAGTCACAGGCTGGAAGTCCGTCTTCGGAGTGGGACATCATGTCGAGCGCATCAACGGGCTGACGGAGCAGGAGAGCAGGAGATTGCTGGATTGGTTTGTGCGTTTGATCGTCGATAACCATGATTTGCAGGTTAGGCATAAGTGGAGGAATCCGAACGATCTTGGTGAGTTTGTTCTCTGTGTTCCTGAATTGGGCCATTGAAGCTCTTTGGTGTGTGGCTGACATCCTCCTAGCTATTTGGGATAATCGTAGTGTGTACCATACCACAACGCCTGACTACGAAGGCCTGGGTAATCGAACGGGCCAGCGTGCCGTCAGTTTGGGGGAGCGGCCGTACTTGGACCCATATAGTAAGTCGAGGAGGGAAGCGTTGGGGTTGGCTGTGGGGCAAAACTTGCCTGCGTGAAGGAATGAGCTTGAATACGCCAAATGGTTGGAACAAGGTCCTTTGCTTTCTGGAAGTTATTATTGCATAATGTACGCCGTGGAATTGGATTGGGCTTGGTGCTGGCATATCATGCCGAGAAGGTTTCACTGTGGGACTCATTTTTGAAGCTGCTTGCAACTTTGACAAACCAAGCCAACAGAGATAAGCCTCACCATAGGCAGGCCAGGAAAGAATAAATGTGCAATTCCTCGTTCTAAGACAAGAAATAACCAAGATAGAGTACATTGCGCACGCGCCGGATAAAAGCTCGATTTTTGCGTCCATTATCTACCCTACACGTCCTGCCATCCGTTCGTCTCCACTTCCCTGCGGTTCATGGAAATCTTCCGCAGAGAAAATACACTCGAGAATACAAAACATACAACATGCCGCTCCAATCGCGCAGTCGATTCCATGAGCTCCATGCGAGATAAAGAGAGGTAAGGCGGAAGTCACGATGGCGGCACCATCATGTCTTGACGGATTCGTGATTAGTGCAACATGTGAGGGTGGTTCAACAGAAAGTCCCATTTTCTTTACTAGCGCCTGTTCAGGAGGCCATGTGTGCAGATATTGTTTGTCCGAGCTGCAGTCCCTCCATGTCTTGCCAAAGGCATCTAGCATTCGCTAGTGCTGGCTCGCGAGTTCATGAGAAGGGCAACAATGAGTCCGTAAAGACCTATATTCGGGTTTGTCAGCTAATTGTCTCGAATGTTCACTAGCATCAACGTTTGTACGAAAGACTTACCCAGAACTTCAGCGAAAATGAGAATCAGAATCATGCCGACGAATAATCTTGGCTGTTGTGCTGTTCCTCTGACACCCGCATCACCCACAATACCAATGGCAAACCCAGCAGCCATACCTGCCAAACCGACGGAAAGGCCAGCACCTAATTGAATAAAGCCAGTGAAAAGCGATGATTTCTGGGACAAATCGTTGGAGATCAAGACCGAGACGACGAGGCCGTAGATACCGATAATACCAGCCATGACAACAGGAATAATATCTGTTCGAGAACATCAGTATAATGTCCAGTCGCACAGGAGTGCTCATTTCACAGTTCCGACTCTCTTACTTTTAACAATCAAATCCGGTCGGAGAACACCCATTGCGGAAACACCAACACCGGCTTTCGCCGTCCCGTACGCGGCACCAAAGCATGTGAATACAATGGCTGATGTGCAACCCATCGCACCAAAGAAGGGCTAACAGACTATTGTCAGCTTGTTATCCTGGTTTCGTGATGTGGGAGAGCCGCCATGAATCAAGGGGAGCTTTGAAATGCTCGTGGCGCAGACTGCAGATGGATGCAGGACCTCAATCCTCGGAAGACTTACAGCATAAACGGGGCTGCAGAAGACATTTTGTTAGCTTAGAAACATGTAAGGCATGCAGATAGGATGGCCAACGATCACAATGTCATGATGTTGAAGCTTGACGCTTATCTCCGCAAAAGGAAAGCTGCCTGATAAAGAGAGCTCGATCGGAGACTCACCAGAGATCTGTGGCCATTTTGAAAGCTGTTTTGGCTTGAAGCAACAGTAGCTGGTCGGAATATTGGGAGTTGATGAGATGCAGGGGGTTGAGGAAGTTGTTGGCTTGGGTGTCTCGTCCTAAAGAGAATGGTGACGAGGGCGAAAGTGCAAGAGGTTGGAGTTCTTCGCTTGAGGATTGCTCGGGTCAGCTGCACGTGACAGCGCTAGCGAGCCTCTGCAGACGCTCCGTACGCACAAGCGAACCAACCAGAGTCTCTAGATTGAATCGAGTCTTTGCGAAATGAAGTCGTGAATTTGATCAATGAATTAAGGCTCTAAATCATTATAATAAAGCTTAAACTTGATATATAATTGACTCTATCGTGTCCTGATTAGGCTGAGGTAGTCCTGCTAGCAAGGTCCTTCTTTATAGAGGGGTATATTGCATAGAGCATAGCCGAATTGAGTCCTTGGAGGAGCGTGTTAATGTTTTGGTGTTCGCGCACGGGCCTCTTTTGGCGTACGCATGGGATAAAGATGCCCTTCCTGAAATAGGAGTTCATGGATATTTTTTAAATAAGCCCAGACGAGATAGAGATGAACTTGTATTGCTCTCTAGGTCTTCGGTGGCCGAGGTACTAACCTCCGAATGCTCTGCCTACTGTTCGATAAATCTTTTCGAGGAAATACAAGTTTAGATAGTGATGATTAGTTTACAATAGCTTCCTTTCCCAACTCTCTCTCGATACGCAGCGCGCCTTAATGTTTCCCACTCCAATCCTTTTACACTCATTCTCTGACGGTATTTCTTCCACAAGTAGAATATAATAAGTCTTCTCAGGATCTACCCGGATTTCATCTTCCATCCCAATAACAATACAATATTGGAAATAAGTATTACTTGTTATATCCAACCACAAATCTCCCACAACCCTTGAGTTCGCATCTACAATAACGTGTCGACCCTCCTTCAGTTCTAAGCTGCAGCTTTGAATTGCTCTAACTTGGACAAGTAATACGTCTCGCCGCTCAGTGTCGAATCGCAGGTCTGTATAGATCGGAACTTTAAGGCGCCCAAGAGGCAAAAATTTGATGTCAGAATATGTCATCCAAGACCATGATGGGAACTGCTGATCTCCGTACACAATTCCTCTCATGTTTTCGTCTGTGCGTCGCCACAGAAGGAGCCGATGGAGGTAGCGTGCGAAAATACCATATCTAGCTTCAGTCTGCAAGACATTTTCTATGCGATTCACCAGGCCCGAAATCGCAACGTCCCTATCTGATTTCTTGGTAAGGTCAGATTGTGCATATTTCTCGAAAAGGAACTGAATGAAGTCAACAGATCGATCGAAGCCCGTATGGTTGAGACGTTGTGGAAATTCTGGGTCAAGAAGGAAGTACTCCCTCCACGGTGGACTACAATGCAATAAAGTTTAGTTAAAGGATAAAGTTACACACTAAGGACTATTAACTTAAGATTTACCTTTGCAATCTTTTAAGATTTTCGCACCAAACTCCCTGGCCACACTCCCAATATGTATACCTCTTAGTGAAGTGGATGGTTCGGCGGGACAATACTCTTTCTTGCAGCACCCATGCTCTTTGGTTTATAGGACCTGCATCCACATCATTTTCAAAGTCATTTACGTCGTCACAGATATATTTCCATCTTCTGGAATACTTCTGTTGCGCTTGGACGTAGCAAGGTGTAGATTCTCGCTCAAGGAAACCTTCTTTCCAGCTCTTTGCCGAACTAGCAGCAAAGGTACAGTAAGCTCTACCAAAGACATCTGCCATGCGCCCAGCTTCCCGTTTCCAGTCGCTATCTTCTTCTTCTTGCATCGGTTGAATAATACAGAGAGCATCGATCCAAAGATATTGCTTTCCAAGTTCTCGTGTAACTCGAATAGCATCTTTAAATGTCTTCGGTAAATCATTCATGCTAAACCGTTTTAATCGACGCTCGTAATTTTCTCGGGTGGTGCAGAACCGCTGCTTCTCTTCGTCTGTTGGATTACCCCAACAGTGAGAGAGCGCAGTATAGCCATCTGCATTAGATAGCTCTCTTTGTTTTAGCTTCGTCTCCCAGAGTTCCAATTCTATAGAATCTGGACCGCCGACAAAGATAACCCTCGTGGGCCAAAATAGTGCTTTCCGGTTGCATCGATGGCTTTTATCACATTCTCGGAACCATTGGCGTAACAGTGCAAAGTAAAGAGAATTTTCGGTCGACGGTATTTCGGAGAGATTTATGCAGGATTGTTGGCTGGTTCTAAAGAAATTCACCGCAAAATTGTCATCTGGTACGTAAGTCCGGCGCCCCTAGGTATATATTCCAATTACTAAAACTTGAAAAGGATAATCGGGGGAAATATTAAACATACAGCCTACACCAATACACGAACTACAATTAGTAGCTGTCGTATCTTACTTAGGAAGGTCCACTTACACGCTACACACATGGACAGATTACGGTCAGCGGTTATCGTGCCTCTCCTAGAGAGATCCACTTACACGCTACACACATTAAATTACTACGGTTAGCAGCTATCTCGACTTTCCTAGAGAAGTCTCCTTACACGCTACACCCATAAACAGGCCATAATTAGCAGTTATCGCATTCCTCTCGGAGAGGTCCACTTACAATCTATACCCATGCATGGGCCCAATCAGCGGCCAGGATCCGGGCAGTAACACTTGGCAGTAACTTTACTGCCCGAATCTTTTGCCAAGTTCGATTCTGCCAGTGTAAAATCAGTGGCTTTGAGCTTGTTTTTAGTGTTATAGATCTTGATTTTAGAGCTGCATACAATTAATTAACATAAAGCCACGGCGTCGCAATTCAGCTCTGCTTGAGTCGTGATCTGCACCTACATTATAAGCCTTGGCGTGGTGTTATACGCGAAAATATGCAATTGTGAGGTTCAGGAAGGGGTTATAATTCAATTAAATTATGGATATTATAATATAAAGTCCTCGCGGCGCAGTAGTACGGTTAGTTCTGCAATTACTTTAATTTAATTTAGAGCTAGCCTAATATAATTACACCACTTTCCGGAAATTCTTGAGTGGCCTATTAGGCTATAATGTAAATATATAGGTTTAATATAACTTGGGGCGTTAAAAATAAGATAAAAACAACATAATTAATTTAAAGCCTTACTAATACGTGATTTAATAGAAAATACTCTTTTTTTTTAATATTTTTAACACGCCACTAATGGGAACTAAACCCACGACCTCCTACTACCTAATTAGGCTAGGGGCCTCGGCAACAATATAATAAGGCTCATAAGGCTCTACAGCAATGCAATAAGGACTAAGGCTCAGCGGCAATAAGACTTAGCGCTAAGCATTAAAAGGAAGTTAAGGCTGCTTAGTCACTATAGGAGAGCCAGAGTGCTCAGGGTAGTGTTAAACTTTAAAAAAGTTGATTATTTAAGGTGTCTCTGTCACTGCAGTAGCCACTACAGTAACGGAGACGCCCTAAATAATTAAGATCGCGATTGTCAAAAATCATATCGCTAAAAAGCTTGCCGTAGGGGCGTTATTAATGACCCCCCACTAATATTATTAATATTAGTAGCAGGATCTAGCCAAGTTATAGAGGACTTCTTTATATGCATATCAAACACAGTATAAGGTAGTAACTTTAATAGAGTAAGGTAGTAAGCTATAAATCACCACTATCGGTTAGGAATAGTTGTATTTATTAAAGCTGCGAAACAGCGTTAAATAGCCACGTCTCTGGTTAACCCTAAGCCAGTATACAATTTCCAAACTGGGTTTAGCCTGCCGTGCACTTAATTACTTAATCACATAGGTAGAATAACTATAGCTTATATCTCAAATTGCGACAACCTAAGGTCCTAAGTATTTAGCTACGTAAGGGAGTTATTAGAGTCGTCAGAATCTTTAGAGTCCTGGCTAGAGGGTACTAGTATAGGAGATAGTAGGCTAAATAGACAGATAAATATATTTAATATCATTAACGGTTGCTCTTAAGAGGATTTAGATAAGGTTAACTAACGTTTCCGCTTATTAACAGCCGCTTATAGTAAGCATTGCAATCTCATAGGTGCAGTTAATATAGGTAGTATATTTAACAATATTTTAAGCTCCTTATAGACCCCTACTACCAATCTCTACCTCTTCTTCTGTCAAGATATCTATTATTTTGCCTACTCTTTATACTTTGCAGCCTTCTTAGCTTACTCAAGGCCAGTAAGACCACGCTTATTAGCCTTACCCTTCTTCTTAAACTCTACCTTTAAAGTCTAAACCGGATTAGGTAGTTCTACTAGCATAACATTGTCCTTTCTATGCACCCCTTTAAATTTAAGAAGAAGCTGTTAAGTCTACCGCTAAAATAAGTCTGCAAGAACTTCTGCTTGCTTAGTAGGGTATAATTTAGTAATTGCATTATATACTACAGTCGCCGCGCCCAACGCCATATCTGCTCCGTTATTGCTAAAGCGGTTGCTATTAGTAATAGCTTTATCATCAAAACTAAGTTAGGTGTTGTAACTTGGTTACTAATTAAATCTAATAGCAGGCGGCCCGTTAAGTAGCCATTAGGGGTAAAGAAGGCTTAGTGGCAATAATACTAATTCCTATAGAGCTTTTTCCATCTAATAACAACATGGGAGGCTATATTAAATAGGAAGATCGCAGTCGCCTTGCTCTAAATAGTAGCCGTATTTGCTATGGCCGTCCTTAGTATTAAATCTTTATATATAGAACTCTAAGAGTCGCTAATACATACAAGCGATAACATAGTTACTTTTAAGCGGGCTATACTTCTTACTGTCCTTAGCGAGCTGGCCAAACTATTTATAGTTGGATTTAACGACTTCCCATTTATCCTATATAAGCCTAATAGCCTTATTAGTTACTTAACCCTGTAGTAACCAAAATGCATAAGTATCTTAAAGCTGGAAAGACTCCCTATAATCCTTATATTCTAATCTCTTATACTTTTTAAACTTCTTATTAATTACTAACTTAATCTAATTAACAACTTCTAGTAATATAAGGTCCTTATACAACCTTGCTTTTATTACTGGGTGAATTAATTCGCCCCTCTATAAGGTATTGGCACCAAGATTACGGTAATAACAAGTATAAGCCCTATTAAAGTAGGCCTCCCTTAGGCCCCAGTAATCTTTAATTTTAAAAGCCTCCAACTAGTTAAGTTAACGCATAAGTATATTATAATTGGCTTTAAGTTTGGCGGGACTCTCTAACTTAATATACGCCTAAATTAAGTCCTCTAATGTTTTCCGTTTCTCCTTTAAGTACTTGCCACTGTTAACTAATATAGTCTTAATATTTTCAACAACGTGCCACTTATAGAGTTATATCTAGATATCCTCCTAGACAAGCTTTTTAGTAGCTAATATAAAGCCAGCTCCCTAATTGCTAATATAAACTTTTAGTACGGGTATATTGTAGAACATAAACTTATTTATAAAGTTGTGCATCTCTTTAAACACCTGCTTAGCCTTAGATATAATAATTAAGTGTATAATTGGAACTGTCTTACTAGTATTTATTATTGTTACTATAGTTAATAGCGGCATGCGGAGCTAGTTTGTAGAGAATGTTATATTAGTATAAATATAGAAGCCAGAGGCAAATCAATATATAAAAGCGATTTATTTGGGAGTTGCAAAGGTAAGTTAAACAAGGACTTAAGAGGTAGGGTTACCTAGGGAGAAGAGCAAGTTAGTATTAAGTCAGTAGTAGATAGCAAATAAATATCCTAGGCGCTTTGATACTGAAGTACTCCGAGATATACCACCACACAGTTAGATTATTGTATTTAGTGGGTCCCACCATACTAATTTATAACTTAGATATACCGGAAAATGCCATATTATCTATACTGCCGGGATTAGGGCTGAAGGTCGTTTATCCAATAAACCTAAATCCATAGTGGTGACTTATTCCTTTCCTATTCTTTCTATAAAGCTATAAAATACGCCTATTTAGAAGGCCAGCAAGTAATCTAGATAAAGGGGAATGTTCTTTTTAATAAAGTCCTGTTATTGCTTAGATATTATAATCGCCCTAATCTTGCCATCGCCTTAATCTTACCATTACCTTAATCTTGCCACCTCTTAAATCTTGCTAAATAAAATAGTAAGCTTACCTATTTTAGTATTAACTTCCGTATAGATACATAAGCGAGTATAAAAGCTGGCTTATTAGAGAGCTAAATGGAGCTCCACAAATCGCTCCTGCTTTATTACACCTCCTATCTATTTACCTTAACGAACTTGCCCTCCTATATTCTAGTAGTCATGACTACTTATTAGTGGCAAGTTGTTAGCGGATAGAAGCCGCCATACCTCTCCTACGGATACATTGGCAGCCTAGTAGTTAAGGGCTTCCACTATAGTTGCTGTATACTATAGCCAATAGTTCCTATATTTTAAAAGAGAGAGAGGATTTAGTATAGCTGCGTAGGTATATATACCGTTATTAACTTTTATAACCTAGGTAATAACTCCTTTATCCACACGCTTATAAGCAGAGATGTAATAGGGACAATTCTTCTTTAAAATCTTTCTATTTGGCCGCCTAAGTAATTAACCTTCCTTATCCTTCTGCTAGCGGTTGTCCTTAATAAGCTTCTAATAGTTATAAGTCTCTCTACCATAAGCTCTGCATTTTATATAGAGTTACTATATAATTCGGCCACCACTTATACAGAGTTCGCGGCCTTAAGAGAACGCGTAGTTGTTAAAGCGCTATACTACTAAGTCTTAAGTATTGTAGTGCTTACCAGCTTCCGGCTTAAGCAAGTATTTAGAAGGGATTAATTAAATAGCTACCTATATTACTGTAATTGCGTTCTCATTTCTTAGCTTCTTATAAGTCTTCTATTTAACAGACTAAGCTTCCTATAGCGCGGCGGCAGGAGTAACTAAGGTAGGAGCGTCTATTTTAAATAAGAATCTTAGTGCAGAGCATAGGGAGCCATTGCCACGTATTTATATAGAGCTTAGGTGGCGATTAAGCGGTAATGGTTAATATGGCGGTGACAAAAGTATATATATATCTATTTAACCGTGCGGCAGCCTACGGGGCATGCTAGGGTAAGGGGGCATTTAGTAAACATTACATTTATATAGCTTTTACTAGTAAAATAGGTGCCTAAGTAGTGCCTTGGCTACCCTAACCGCCTGCTAGGCCGCCGCCAATTAAAAGATTTGGGCAGTAAAGTTACTGCTAAGTATTACTGCCCGGATCCTGGCCGCACTTATACGCTACAACTATAAATAGGCCTAATTAGTAGCAGTTATCACGTCTCTTTTAAAGAGGTCTACTTATAAGCTACAACCATAAACAGGCCTAATTAGCGGCAGTTCTCGCGTCTCTCTTAGAAAGGTCTACTTACATCCTACACCCATAAATAGGCCTAATTAGCGGCAGTTCTCGCGTCTCTCTTAGAGAGGTCTACTTACAAGCTACACCTATAGACAGGCGTAATTAGCAGCGGTTCTCGCGTCTCTCTTAGAGAGGTCTACTTACAATCTATACCCATAAACAGGCCTAATTAGCAGCAGTTCTCGCGTCTCTCTTAGAGAGGTCTACTTATAAGCTATACCCATAAAAAGGCCTAATCAGCAGCAGTTCTTATATCTCTTAGAGAAGTCTACTTATAGCCTACCCTCATAAATAGGCCTAATCAGCGGCGGTTCCCGCGTCTTTTTTAATAAGGTACTTATAAGCTACACCCATAAACAGGCCTAATTAGCGGCAGTTCTCGCGTCTCTTTTAGAAAGGTCTACTTACACCCTATACCCATAAACAGGCCTAATTAGCGGCAGTTCTCGCGTCTCTCTTAAAGAGGTCTACTTACAAGCTACACCTATAAACAGGCTTAATTAGCAGCGGTTCTCAAGTCTCCTTTAAAGAGGTCTACCTACACCCTATACCTATAAACAGGCCTAATTAGCGGCAGTTCTCGCGTCTCTCTTAGAGAGGTCTACTTATACGCTACACCTATAAACAGGCCTAGTTAGTAGCGGTTCTCAAGTCTCTTTTAAAGAGGTCTACTTACAGCCTATACCCATAAATAGGCCTAATTAGCAGCGGTTCTCGCGTCTCTCTTAAAGAGGTCCACTTACAATCTATACCCATAAATAGGCCTAATCAGCAGCGGTTCTCGCGTCTCTCTTAAAGAGGTCTACTTACAATCTACACCCATAAACAGGCCTAATCAGCAGCAGTTCCCGCGTCTCTCTTAGAAAGGTCTACTTACAACCTACGCCCATAAACAGGCCTAATTAGCGGCGGTTCTTATATCTCTCTTAGAGAGGCCCACTTACAATCTATACCCATAAACAGGCCTAATTAGCGGCGGTTCTCGCGTCTCTTTTAAAGAGGTCTACTTACACCCTATACCTATAAACAGGCCTAATCAGCAGCGGTTCTCGCATCTCTTTTAGAAAGGTCCACTTACACGCTACACCCATAAATAAGCCTAATCAGCAGCGGTTCTCGTGTCTCTTTTAGGAAGGTCCACTTACACCCTATACTCATAAACAGGCCTAATCAGCAGCGGTTCTCGCGTCTCTTTTAGAAAGGTCCACTTACAATCTACATCCATAAACAGACTACAGTTAGTAGTTCTCGCGTCTTTCTTAGGGAACATCTACTTACAATCTACATCGCCGTATAGTCTCTTAGAAGTAATATTCTTCTTTTCTTTTCTCTTTTACCTTACCTCCTATAATATTGGTTAGAGAATAAACCTTAAAGAACTCTACTATTTACTAAATATACACTCTATATCTATATTAGTCTTAAATGCCCTATTATTAGCTTGTCTTTAAAACATACCCAAAAGCCTTTATAAACCCATCTAGATAAATCATTATCTATAAATGCCATTATAATAATCAGGTCTGTATAATACCTAAAGGCGAACTAAAACGGTAAAGTCTCGAAGTTGGTAGATTAGGCAGTTAATGTAAAACTTCTTTAACTATGTTTACAAACGCGGGGTAGCTGAAACAACGGCTGCCTAAAGTGTCGGTCCTACAATTATTCCGGTCGTTGGCTGTCCAATATCGCCGCACATTGACCAATCTAAGCGGCTATTTAAGGCTTATCAATAGGCTGGGCACGCGTGCAGCGGCAGGTAATATCAGACATATGCTACCTATGGGATAGGACGGAGAGCTTATAAGGCATTCCAACTAGCGACCTCCCAATCGCGGGACATTGCTACCTTTTTTGAGGTTAGTTTAACTGGGTTGGAGCTTAGTCCTGACAGGCAAAGAGAGTACTTTAGGTTCGCCACCACTAGCAGGGAGGAGCAGCTGCGTTACTTCCTCTCTGTTGCGCCCACCTCTAAATCAACGTCGCTTCAGCCAGCCGTTCTGTATGCATGGTATGTAGTCAGGTATCAACACTATACTCGCTGGGAATAAATTGCTTTACTCTAGCCTTGGCGGCTGCGTCTATAATGGTCTTCTGCTGCTAGGTGCTGAAGGCCGCTATCGCGGACACAATGGCGTAGTGCCCTTTAATGGCTTCTAGCAGCGATGCTTCGCCGTAGTCAGTCCTAAAGACCTTCACTGTTTCAGGGAATACGGAGTTTGAAGTAGCCCGAGTCAGGACGAGACGATACATTTTAACTTTATCAGTTCATCAACAAGATAAGGGCCTACATTTCCGCTTGCCTAAGGTTAATTCAAGTTTATATAATTAATTTTTATTTAGCTAACTAAGTGGGATTACCTATAATGTAGTTCACAAGCGAGCTGGCACCCCAAGCAAGCTGGCACCCTCAAAAACCCACTAAAAATCGGAAAATTGACACCCTAATATCTTAACAACCACTTAATAATAATTTTTAATAATTTTTATTTAGACTTTTATTGTCGGAATATTAGTCATGTGACGTGGTTATAAGACCGCGAAGCGAGGCTAGTTAACCTAACCTTAGAGCAACCCCTTACTTCTAGACAATTAATCATCCAACAATTAACAACGCATACGTATTATACAGTGATATTCATGCCCGTTAATTAAAGCATGTATACCAACACTGATCAGTAGACATATAGATTAGGAAATACGCAATAGCTAGCGCTTAAGGAGTAGTACTAGAAACAGTTTATTAATCGCCTAGTTCTTATCTGTTTTATTAAAGGAGAAGACTACAACTTCTACTTAAGCTTAAGAGCGTGTATTGGCCTTATAGCTAATACAGCAGATTACTAAGAGAATAGCAGCCTTACTAAGAACACTTTACAGGTCCAATAGCTATAGAGAACGTACACACAAACCTTAATCTTAACTACACCCTTACCCTCAACCTCACCCTTGACCTTAACTTTAACCCTTAACCTTAACCTTAACCTCAACCTCTATTCAAGCCTTAACCCTTAAACTCCCAGACTAAGGACACTCTATAGGCCCTAAGGCTGTAGAGAACACCCTAAATCTTAAATTTTAAACCTTAAACCTCCTTACCTTTAAACCTCCACTTAAACCTTATAGATACTCAACCCACAACTATAATAGAGTGGTATAAGAAGATATTAAAACATAATAATAGAATTACTGCTGCTATAGCTTCTAAAGATAAGCTAGAAGACTATATAGCAACAAAGGTCTATATACACACACAAAAGAACTTCATAGACTACACATTATAGATAGTATTTAAGGAGGAATTTAAAGGCTTTACTACTAAAGATTTTAGACGCATACAAATTAATATAAAAGTAAAGTTACGCACTCATCTACTTAAAAGAGGAGTGTATGTAGGAAAGTATAATAGCAGATATTTAATCTTAAAAGCACTATTTAATCTCCTCTAAGAGGAAGAACCTCACAAATAGATAGATAAGGAAATCACAGAAGCTCTTAAGGCAGTCAGCCCTATAATTACAGTAGCGCTATAAGAACGGCTTAACTTAACACAAACAGCTCTAATATTAAATTAAGCTATACCCCTATTAGTTATAGCCTCTTTAGCTCCTATAACCCCCCCCCACAGCCCACTACCTTCCCATACAGTGCCGACACCTATAAGCCATTAACTACCTCTACTACCTCCAACGCCTATAATCTAGCCTATAGCTATAGCCATAATACCTAAAACGCAAATACCTACCCCTATAACACCCTAACCAGCTATTGCATCTATACCCTAGCAAACTGCACTAACCGCTACCTAATAGTAAGCTACACCTACCTCTACCTAAAATTAACTACTTACTCTCCTTACTTAACTCCTACAGACGCAAAATTAGCAATTATTGCCTATAGTAACTACCTCTACCCTCCCTCTAGTAACCGCTCCTACCCCACCTAGTCCCCCTTCTACCTAGTATCTTTACCCTAGTACTGCCAATACCAACCCTACTATACACCTACCTATATACAGCAAAGAGGCAGCCACTATCGCCAAGATCTATACAGACGACCAAAAGTATAATAGAGTAAGTAATAGCTTTAACTTTAAGTTAACTATCTTCTATAATATCTACAAGAGAGCTAGTCTACCTCCTAAAGGCTATATAACCGCACTCCTAACTATACTAAAGGGACTTACTTAGGATTACTACTACAATAGCAGCCTTTTAACTAGATTATTTACTAAGGCATATAACCACATACATTACTTCTTTAAAAGACTAGAGTACTATTAGAGAAACCTTACTAAATAGAACGCCACCAACTTCTAAGGAATTATTAACGAGAACCCTAATAAGCAAATCTATTAGAGTTTCTAACTACTTTTTAATAAGCTCTTAAAATATCGCTATAGATTACACCTAGAGTTTTATATAGACCTCTTTCTTATAAATAAGCTAGTCACCACTTGCTAAGGAGTACCAGTATGCTATATCGCCATTTCCAACCCTTCTAAAGACCTCTCCTAGTTAATTAGCAAGTTGCAATCTTCTATAGTTATATAAGAGAAGGAACACCCTTCCCAGGCCTTAATAAAACCGTCTTAAGAAACCTACTTTACGGATTATATATACCGCCATAATATCCATAACAACCGTAACCAAACCCACTTCTATAGACAAAACACCATCAAATCCCTAAAGGCTAAGTGCTACATTTGCCAAAAGGAGAGCTGCCGCTTATAGAAACATATAGAGGAGGAGTAGAACCGTTCTAGAGATAAGTATAAAAGACATTTTAACAATAATAAGGGCCGCAACGGTAACTTTAAAAAACGCTTTAGATAATACACTATCTACTATAAAGGAGACAACAACAATAAGTATAATAAGACTTTTAAAGCTCTTATACTAAACACAAACACTAATAAAAACACTAATAACAACAACAGTAAGGAAGAATTAGAAGACCCTAACGGCTACTACCTTATATTATTTAGGACTCTTACTATAGACGAAGCAACCTCTATAAGCGTAGAACTAGCCAATAAGGCTTACACTTACTTACTTACTACAATCTCTATAGAACCTACTACAGAAACCGACCCATTTAACTACAACATAATAACCGCCGCTTCACGCTATACTTCTACGGTATTTATAGGAATTATAATTAATACCAGTACATTAAAGAAGTCTATAGCCAGTTATGGATAATTCTAGGCACTATAGAATACGGACCAATCTATAAAACTTAATACCTTAACCAAAGGACAAGTTAACGTGCAGTTTAGCATTAGAATCACTACCTCTATTAAAACTACGGATATCATCACCCCTATAGGCAAGATACAGTTTCATATTGTCTATATAGATACCCCCTTCTTACTCTACTTAGCGGATATAGACAGACTTTAAATCTACTATAACAACCTTAGAAACGTTATTATTACTTACACCAAAAAAGTACTAGTAGTGCAACAGTTTGGCCACCTATTTCTCTTATAGAGCTTATTACTACAGTCATATCTGTCTAAATCCTTTAACGCAAACCCCTACTACTTAATAGATATAGAGCTACAGCGCCTACATCGTCAATTTAGATATCCCTCAGTTAAGAAATTGCAAAAACTACTCTACTATACTGGCCATAAAACGGATAGAATGGCTATTAAGCAACTAACCAAGTTCTGCCACTACTATTAGAAGTTTAGTAAATCACTAGGCAAATTCCGCTTCACCCTATAAAACAACATTAATTTTAACTATAATATCATCGTCGATATTATATACATTAGCGGATCACCCCTTCTACACATTATTAATAAAGGAATGCAATTCTAAGCCGGTAGATAGCTATAAGATATTAGCGCCAAACACACATAGGACGTTCTATAGATGTACTAGATTAATACCTACTTAGGGCCACCAGACCTAATTACCCACGACACTAAAAAGAACTTCATCAGTAAGAAATTTAAGCAATACACCACCATCATAGAAATCAGTATAAAGGGAGTACCAGTTAAAGCACATAACTCTATTAAAATAGTAGAGCGCTACTATAGTCCATTACGCCGAGCCTATTAGATTATTATAACTAAAATCCCTAAAATTAATAAGGAGATGGGACTCCAAATAGTATTTAAAGTAATTAATGATTTAGCTGGCCCTAGAGGACTAGTTCCTACACTTTTAGTCTTTAAAGCCTACCCCTAAATAGTCAAATCCAATGCACCATCCCCTACAGTTATATAACGCGCTGCCGCAATCAAAAAGGCTATAGCAAAGATATAGAAGCTATAAGCTAAACAATAGATCGCTAACACGCTAAATATACGAAACGGACCCAATGCTAATGCGATTTATAATCTCCCACTAAATTCACCCATTTTAGTCTAAAGAGAAGGAAACACTGGCTAAAGCAGCCATTAGGACGGGCTATTTACCTTACTTACCATTAAGGGTGAAATATACACCGTTAAACTATTTAGCGGACCTATAGCCTTCCAATCTATAGTTGTAAAACCTTACCTTTAAGCAACTAAATTGCAGGAGTAAATTATTGGACTAAAATCGCCACCTAAACCTCTATTTAGGTCAGCCCTTCCTAAGACTATCTTAGAGAGACCTACTAAAGCTTAGCAACAACCCCCAAAACAAGGCAGAGGACGCCCTCGCAAATACCCTCTACTTATAGCCATAGCTGACATCACCATCTACCTACAGGATAACAGTCAATTTAGTACTCAATTTAGCGCCTCCTAATAAAAGGAGCTTACTAGTCTACTTAAAAAGGGAGTTTTTAAAATTATAAGACTTACAGACATACCATAAGGCGTATAACTTTTTAATTCACGATTTATTAACAAGATCAAGAATAAAGGAACTAATAAAGCTTTTAAGAAATCCTAACTAGTTATACAAGCTTATAATAACTTAGAAAAGGAACTGGTTCTTACCCAATTACTAACCATTTAATAAGTTAGCTAATAACTAATTCTCTATATCGCCGCTATAAAGCTTCTATAGGCACGACTTTACCTCCAAGACATTTCACAGGCCTATATACAATCAACCACTATACTAAATCGAGAATTCTATATACGACCTCCGCATAAGCTAATTAAGCAACTTAGAATTAACAAGGCCTCCATTTTAAAGGTTATAAAACCACTCTATAGAGTACCAGAAGCCGGTAACCACTGGTTTAAAATATATCACTTATATCACATCTAACAGTTGCATATAAACCAGTCTATATATAACCCCTGTCTTCTACAGAGCAACAAACCCTTCGGCATTATAGGCCTATAAACCAATAATACTCTATTCCTAGTAGATAAGACCTTTACAAATATAAAGCAAAACGAGCTGCATAAGGCTAAGTTTATAGCTAAAGAACAGGAATAACTTACCGTCAATACACCCATTAAGTTCAATAGTGGAGTTATTCAGCTACTAACTAATGGGAGCATTACGCTTACTTAGGAATAACAATGCATAAACCTTAGTACAATTAGCACTAAGCTTGCCACAAGTATAGGATTAAGAGGAGCCACAAGAACCTTAACTCTAAAGAACCAGTACATTACTTAACGCGCTAGAGGTATATATATTACTTTAGTTTGCTAGCCAGAAGCCTTATTTAATTTATTCTTTACCGCCCAGGTAATTAACCCCAATAAGGAAAACGTAAAATAGTTAAATAAGCGTCTAAACTGGCAAATTAAGAACGCCAATAGAGGCCTTAAGTTCATTAAGTTAGATATCAAAACCCTACAGCTCCTAGTATTTACGGACGCGTTATTTACTAACAACAAGGACCTCTCTTTATAGATTAACTACATTATCATACTAGCTAATACTATAAAGAAGGCCAACATCGTCTATTAGAGCTCAGTTAAGTGCAAAAGAGTTACTCAGAGCGTACTAGTTTCTAAACTCTACGGTACAGCCTACGGCTTTAACATTAGCGTTGCGATCAAATCTATAGTAGATAAGATCCTATAAATTAACCTCCTATTTATGCTTTGTACTAATTCCAAGTCCTTATATAACTGTTTAGTACAACTTAGAACCACCCAAGAAAAGCGCCTAATAATTAATGTAATGTGCCTCCGGCAAGCCTATAAACAGAGATAGATTACAGAGGTAAAATAGATTAACAAAGAGGCCAACTCTACTAACGCCATAACAAAGGGAAAGCCCTACGCGGCTCTTTAACGGCTTATTAATATAAACTGAATCGACCTATAAGTTGTAAAATGGGTTAAATAAATAAACTTAGATTTAGCTTAGCGTTAGGTAACTAATTATAATAATATAAACCCTAAATTTAACTAGCTAATTAGGATTTTCCATCCCTAGGATAGAAAATCGCTATTGGCTTGCTTACTACTAGCGCCTTAGCGGCCCTTGTAATATATTAACCTACTACCCCTAACAATTCTTTTTACAATTACGGACCTGTAAAAGGAGTGTGGAAGCTATTGCGTATTAATTAGATCTCTAGCTATTGCGTATACGCTGCGAATAAGTCTAGAAGTAAACTTAGCTTTAGAATATAGATTAGCCTTCTTTTTAGAGTTGCTCCAGTGTCAGAATGTTAATCATATAACGTGGTTACGAGACCGCAAAGCAAGGCTAGTTAACCTAACCTTGGAGCAACCCCTTACTTCTAGATAATCAATCATCCAACAATTAACAACGCATACGTATCATACAGTGATATTCGTGCCCGTTAATTAAAGCATGTATACCGACATTTATATATACTTTATAGCCACTATTGAAGTTAAATAGTAAATAGCTTAGTGGTTTTTAAGATATAGTAAAGTGGGGGCTAAAATAAGGCTAAAATGCTATATCTTAAAAACCACTAAGCTATTTACTATATGACTTCAATAGTGGCTATAAAGTATATATAAAAGTCTAAATAAAAATTATTAAAAATTATTATTAAGTGGTTGTTAAGATATTTTAGGGTGTCGATTTTCCAATTTTTGGTGGGTTTTTAAGGGTGCCAGCTCGCTTGGGGTGCCAGCTCGCTTGTGAACTACGTTAGTTTTAAATAAAAAATAATAATAAGGTAAGGCCAGCGGTAAATTGACACCCCCTAATTGGTATACGGACACCCCCCAATTGATATGCGGACACCCCCACTAATTTAGTTTAGTTCCTGCCTGATTAAGTTAGAATATCACGTGCGTTTGACTTGTTTACATATGCATCGCGAAAATCAAATTATTAAAATGCAACTTTTATGACTGCAA